>Ga0114996_10001691_pt1 | contig 29291 bp, 24 predicted proteins | sample ArcticOcean_MG_C_4_FD_87039 | JGI IMG/M metagenome (GOLD analysis project Ga0114996, IMG submission 87039) | Marine microbial communities from western Arctic Ocean - ArcticOcean_MG_CB4_134 | ecosystem: Environmental > Aquatic > Marine > Oceanic | place: Arctic Ocean: Canada Basin | collected... | reverse complement strand
CGGAACCCGTACCAAACGGAAGGCTGAACCAATCCACACGTACGTCAGACGTCCGGTTTTCTTTTTATTCGTACTTGTCGCTTTTGCGATGTATTTCGTCTCGCCCGCGCCCGTACCTGCGTACGCGGGGACTCCCACCACGGTGTCGTTGACCGGAGAGTACGTTCGAATCGGCGGAACCGTGCAGGTCACGGTGACCGATGCTGGAGTTTCGACCACGGCGACGCACACGGCAAAGGCAACGGGCAAGTTCGCATACTTCCTGCCGGTTGGATCTACGGGCGACAATTTCGTATTTCAGACCACGAACGCGCTTCTGACGGACAAGAACAGCGATGGCGTTGTGTCTGAACTCGATCTCTCGATTTCCATAACCGACGCGATCCCGATCTCGATCGTGCCATCAAACGGTGCGTTCACGTTGAGGTTGACTCAGAACGTTACATCGCCGATTCCGTTCACCGTGACTTATAGCGCAGAGAAGATCGATCAGTTAACGGTAAAGGTCACATCTTCCAGCGATACAACCGGCTTCAACCTCACACTGGAGGAGACGACCGCGGTATCAGGCGTGTTTACCGGGACGTTCGAGACAGGAGCGGCGACGGTCACGACAAACTCAACGGCTCCCGCCGCAACGGAACGTCCGGATATTAAAGCAGTGCACGGGAACCTCGTGACGGTCGCATACACAGATACGGAGCCTCTTTCGATCGTAAATGACACGATCCTTGTGGATGGTATTGCGCCTACGGTCAGTCAGATATCTCCGGCTCACAACGTGTTTGAACAAACGTTATCCTCGTTTTTTGAAGCTACTGTGACCGATATCGATTCCGGAGTGGACATCTCATCGATACGGTTCCATTACGATAACGATGGCAATAACACGTTCACGGAACCGGGCACGATTGTTCTTCCTGATCCGTCGATGACGACCATGATTTCAACGGGCCTGATCGTTCGATTTCGTGTGCCCACCATCGCCGCGGATGGGCTTCGTACCTGGTACGTGACGGCGTCCGATAATGCCGGCGGCGCGGGACGCAGTGATGCTGTCGAAGGAACGGCGGGGAATCAGGTCCATGTGTTCACTTCAGACCAGAACCCCCCTCGAGTGGCCTCGGCAGTGGTGGGCGAGTGGTACGACACCGTTTCCAAGACGATCAAATCGGGGAATCGCACCAGCATCCGAGTGACGTTCAATGAAATAATTTCGGTCCCATCGCTCATTGCCTCGGGGTTCCGCATTGCCGGTGTACCGGCGGCCTCGACTCTGACACACGCAGCACTCCCGAACGACGTGTTCCTGACCGTCGACTCGTTTCCCACCGTCGGCCCGGTGATCTTGATGATCGACCCGGGATCAATCACGGATCTCTCCGGAATACAAACAAGCCTGGTTCCTATCACTGTGACTGATAAGGTCCCGCCGCTGTTGAGCATCACGTTTGATCGCCCGGTGACGAACACGCTCGTGAAGATCAATGTGAAGTCTGATGAGGTTCTCGCGGCGCCTCCAGCGATTACGGTCAATGGACTCACCCGGTCAGTGCCAACAACGATCAGCCAACGAGAATGGGAGCTTGTTTTCAATGTCGTATCGCTGAAGGGGGCGGATGCAGGGCAGGGAGTCAAGACTGTGGGCGCCTTTGGCTTCGATACCTCTAACACCATGGGTACAGCAACCCAGGCGACGTTTCAGGTGGATACGACCGTCGTCGTCCCGGTTCTGACGCCTACCGGAGCGGTACAAATTTTGGAGTCGTCCCCGGTCATTACCGCGAGCTACTCCACAGAGGCCGATGAGTATGTCGGCGACACCCACCTCGGTATGAGTCTCATCCTGGCGACGCTCGACAGAGTTCCAGTTTCACCTCTGATGAACACCGTTGGTTCAGGTGTTGCATGGACCCTTAAGACGATAGACGTGCAACCTGATGGTCTCGCAAACGGGGTCCATATATTTCAGATTATGGCTGAGGATGCAGCCGGAAACTCTCACGAAATGGCGGCAACGGTGTTTGAGGTGTTCGTGGATCCGACAGTTCCCGAACCGGTTGTTGAGCCAACCCCAGTAGAAAATACGGACACCACACCGCCGGTGGAAGAGGATTTACCAGTTGTGGAATCGCCAGATGATGCCGACGTCAGCGCTACGACAGACCCGGTTGTCCCGGAAGGCTCATCTCCCGACGCACAAGGAAATGATGATGCCGTGACATCGGACCCATCCGATGAACAGTCCGCAGAACCAGCTGCCGACACGACGGAAGAGACAGCTGCTCCAACCTACCCGGCCCCCGCAAATCCTGAAGAAGCTGAGGCGGAGTCGACTCCGGTTGAATCAGCTGATGTAGATGATACCGGCGTGCCAGAGGTATCTGAACCCTCAGAACCGATACGAGATCCCCTTTTCGATCGAGTGGCGGAACAGGTAGGGACCGACGCGGGCGGAGCGGGAAGTACATCTGGTTCTAGTGCCGAAAATACCTTTTCCTCTGTTGTGGAGGAGGGCGACGGAACGGTATTTGGTTGTAATCTGCCGCTTGGAAACTCCAACGTGGTCGGCGGAGAGTACGCATTGCTTGGCGTAGGACTGCTCGGACTCGGATTGAGGCGTCCGGCAGGAGCGCTACGAGATTTGTTGTGGCCCGCCGGGATGGGACCGTCACCCGGGACCTGGACGAGTCCGGCTAACGCACCCGTAACGGCAAGAATGCCAGACCGGGTACACCGTCCAAAATCGTCTCGTGGAAGGTGAGCACCGTTTCACCGTCATTACCTTGAACGGCGATCAACCGGTGCGATAACCCGGACGTTATTTGGATCGACGATGGTGAGCTCCAACCGTCAAGGCTGTGGCGAACGCCGTGCAGCGATGCGCCGCCGTCAGCGATCCATACCAGGTGGCGAGAGTCAGACGTAGGGACGAGATCCAGGTCAACAAACCCGTGAACCGCGTCTACGGCGATAATTTCGCCCCGGACGCCGACGGATGTGGCTTCCACAACGACGATTCGGGAACCACCATCGCCGCCACTCAACTCGTTCCACGCCACGGTCGCCAATCCCGGACGGTTCATCATCACGGAGACCTTTGTAACACCCGGCCGACCTCCGGCTATTACGTTAACCGGGCTCCAGCGTCCAAGGCTGTTGAAACTCAGAATGATCGCTCGGCCGGTACCGGGAGAATCGGTGACCATGCCGATCACTGCGGTCCCGGAAGTCACGGAGAGAGAAAGATCTGAGGCCGCGCCGGGAGCCGACATGACCGGCATCGGCGCCGTCCAGTTGCCGGCGATCCAGTCTGAGGCGAACACGACAATATCGTCCGTAGTCAGAACATTTCCGTCCATATCCCGGATCCATGCGATCACCACCCGGCCTTCGCCATCGGAAGCAAGAACGGGTGCGAAATCCGGACGATTGTCGCTCGTAAGCTGCTGGGGTTCTGTCCAGGCGCCTGTTACGGCGTCAAGACGACTGTAGAACATCTCGGCGCCCGTGGTGCGGTGTATGAACGCTGTGGGATCGTTCCCGGCGCCCCGAATAGCGGACCAGACGAGCATCGCCTCACCATCAGCGATGAACGTGACGGCGGTATCTGTGACCATGCCGTCCACATATCCCGTGAACGGTTCTGGGGGAGACCATGACTCTTGATCCTCGGTCTGTAGAACGGTGATGCCTGTGCCGGCGGGCCAGTCAACGCCGTCAACGGAGGACAAGGATGCGATAAGTAGTGTCCCGTCACCGCTTCGGCCCGCGGCGATTGATGGCCGTGGTAGGCCGCCGTCCCAGGTGACATATGAACCATTGCCGGCTGCCGTTAGAGACGTTGTCGGCGGGGCACTCCACCCGGGCTCGCCGAGGATCGTAGATGATCTGGAGACGCTATCCGTTCCCGCGTCGCGATCAAAATATACGAAACCGCTGGCATCGGAAGCTGATTTCCAGGCGGACCAAAGTTCGAGCGAGGTTCTAGTTCCGCCGGTAGCGATAGTTTTCACTTCTCTGATCGATCCATTTCCATCGACTTCAGCGAATGTCGCAACGGTCCGTGCGTCCAGCAGGCCGTCGACCCTCAGGTGTCTCATCACCGAGGTGGCGAATTCGAATTCCGATACCGACACGATCTCCCAGCTGGTACCCGGAACGACGCTTCGCTCTCCGATTAACGGAGATGTAGCGCCGGAATCGGGCGGTGGAGCAAGGCTCCATGTCGCGTCTGCGATGACACTTTCGCTCACCGTTCCATCTATGCGGGATGAAGCAAAGCGGTTCAGGACCGCTCGTACGGGATCTGGCACGTATACAAGTTCCAGTGACCCGACTCGAGACTCGGTAAGCATTGCGCTGATCGCTTCGGTCCAGATCCCCGTGATCGGCTGGCTCGGGAACCTGGCGCTGTTCAGGCTGTACAGGCCTGTTGCCGTGATGGAGAAAGCGGCTGATTCTCCTGAAACAGGCTTAAGCCCAAACAGCCCCGTCTCCCCATTCAAAGTCGCAGTGGAGGGAGGCGCCTCTATAGAACCAAGTTGATCTCCGGCTCCAGATAGTTCATCCAACAATCTGCCGGAGGTCGGTGGACCAAAGTCGGAGGAAATAACGACACCTGGTATCTCATAGACCAGGAAATCTCCTTCATGGGCGACACTTAACGAGCGAGGCGTTGAACTGAACACCTGTACCGAGCCTACGGGGCCGGAAACCGGGTCGATGAGGGACTCCGTTGTGGCGCCGCCAAGATCTGTGATTAGCGAGAGCGGGTAACGCTGATCTGAGGGCCACAACGGCCAATCAAATGCCAGTGTGACGATGGAGCGGGACGTGTGGGCTTCTACCCTCCATCCGAGAACGCCGCACGGGAGGTGGGAGATGTCAAATTTACCGCCCCACGTACCAACCCCGCTCGCGCTTCCAGAAAGAAGCGACCCACGAAGCTGGAGAGTCACCTGATTGTCATGGGACTCGCCGATGTCCGGGCAGGATTCGGTGACATGTATTACAAGATTTACGGACTCGATAGGATCATCGAAATTGGTGCGGAGCGGCCTTAGCCCGTTCCTGTCGACGCGTATCTCCCAGAGCGCGTCTGTGGCCGGAGACGAGATCCCACGGAGTACGTAGCCCTTCAAAGGCCGGCCATCGGTGGTCTGGGTTATCTGAAATGAATTGGTCTGAATGAGTGGGGGCGGGATCTTCTCAATGGGGAGCGTGAATCTGGCATCCGGATTTCCCGATTCGCCCGCATCTGAAACAAGAAATGAAGCATTGGACGGATAGTGCCCGGGGGCGTTGACCACCGCCGTTGTCGTACCGGGGGGGACGTTGAAGAATGCGATTCCGGTGGAACTGGTGGCGAGTTCAGCGCCTAGCGGTGAGAGTGTTATCACGGCACGTCGATCTTGTCCGGCGACAGGAACTCCCAGATTTGGATTATGGCCCGGCACGGATTCGCCTTCTGAGGACGCTCCGACAACAAGCAGGTCAAGCCATACCGTTGGCGTCATGTAGAAATCCATTGTGCCGTTAAAGGCGCGGATCGGTCCCCCGGGACCGGATTCGATGACGGTCTGATGCCCCGGGCTCGCGACGGTGAACAAGCGCTCTCCATCGTCCCAAGACCATCCGGCGAGGTCAGCGCCGCCGTTAACGGTTGGGATCTGAAAATCTATCTGGTACCGACCATTAGGCCCGGTCGGCGCAGTTGCCGCAAAGTCTTTGACGAAACCAGCGCAGCTCTCGTCGCAGTACTCGGTCAGGACAGCGATAGCGACGGACACGTCTGCATTGGTGAGAGGATTTCCCGTGGAGGCGCTGTAAACGAACCCGGTTACCCGGATATGGCCAGATGAACTGGTGCTGATCCCACCCTCCAGGCTGCACTTCACCAGTCGGAACGTATCCCCGCAGTTGAACGAAAGATCAAGCGTGTCAGCCGTTCCACCGACGCTCGTCCAGAAGTGATCAAAGCAGCCGAGCCTGCCAGCGGTTTCCGGGCAGATGCGAGCCCGGTACTGACCCGGCCGGGCGCGTAGTGAGATCTTATTTGGCACCTCGATCGTGTCGGCGCCCTCTAGGTAGCTCGCGTTATACACGTCCATCGTGCGGATGTTTTGGAGGCTTTCCAACGTGCCGATCGCGGCAGTCTTGTTGCCGGTCTTGTCCGTGATGGCGATAGAAATATCGAGGAAACCTCCGGCGGCCAACGTCGGCAGCTCGCGTACCACCCTGAACGCTCCCTCGGCTTCTGTGAGGCTCAAGGTGTCCACCAGGGGCAGATAATCTGGATGCGAAAACCGAATTTCATACGGCGTTGGCACGACTACTCCGTTGACAACCGTCAACGGAAGATTTTCGATTGTGAACACGCCGTGTTCGTCCGTAGATGCCGGGTACAGGTTGTTTTCGTGCTGAAGGACCACACTGGTTCCGTCCACCGGAAAAGCCGCAGTTGTATGGTGGGTCAGATCCTGAAACATCGTTCCGGTGACCCGGCCGACCACGGCGGTCGTCGCCGTTTTCAGTCGGAAATCGTTGGCCACCGGAGCGGACCCGACAGTCACCTCCGCAGTAGTGGTCAGGTGGCCGTCCGCGGTGATTACAAGGGAGTAGGCGCCGGGAGGCAAGGGGAGCACAAAATTGCCGTACCGGTCCGATGTTACAGACGAGGAGGGTGGTGATAATATTTGTGACCCGAAGCGCGCCGAAGTTATCGTGATCCGTGCGCCTGCAAGCTGGACGGGCATGTAGCCGAACGACTCATGCACGTCCGTGAACGACGAGGCGGCTGCGTCTCGCTTGGACGTTCCGATGCGGGTCTGCCCGGCGACGTCTCCGCCGCGCACGAAGCCATGGATATCTCCTGCTACCGCCGGGAGATTTGCGTCGAGGATGTGAGATTCACCGCGTGCAATTTGCAGGGTTCTGAACAAGGGGTACAGATCGGCACGGTTGATTCCGGAGACCATGGCAGGAGAGGGCGTCCAGATGTCATATGTTCCTGCCGGTAAGCCGCTAACGGCGACGGACCCATCAGGACCGGTGACGACATCAACCTGAACGCCTTCAGCTGATGTGCCAGCAGCACCTCTGACTCTTACTAGTGTGTCGCTTACGCCGATGCCTCCGTACGTCGATGAGGTCAGAGCTATGCGTAGCGACGCGCCGTCCACGGTCAGATCGAAATCGAGATTAGATTCAATGCCGGCTGAGAGAGTCACGAACGAATCTGCACTCAGGTAACCCGGCGCCCGCGCCTCAATACGGTAGTTGCCGGGAGGCAGATCTGTCAGCGTGTACTGTCCATTGGCCTCGGCCCTTGTTACGGCCAGGGCACGTAACGTTTTGCCAGAAGCGCCCCCGGGCGTATCGAGATTTATCGCCCGGACATTGGCCCCGGCAGGCAATCTGGTCCCGTTAGGCCCCTCGCCGGTAACTCGTCCGTTGACCAGTGAAGGGACTGCCCGGAGGAATACCTCCCATCCCAGGTCTCCGGTGACATCTAGCTGTTCCGCGTGTGTCGGATAGCCACTCGCGTCCACAGATAGTTCATATCGACCCTGTGGCAAGGCGGGGATGACGTAGGAGCCGAACTCGTCGGTGGTGGCGATCACGGTTGGGGTGTCGCTTTTGACATCTGTCGATGTAACCGACGCACCCTGCACGGGATCCCCGGAGTCACGGTGCGTAACGCGACCAACGATGTCAAACACGCGCCTGCTGGAAGCATCGCCACTCAAATCGAGCTCCACGTCCAACCGTGTCCAGGTCTCGGATTCGACCTCGGCCGTGGATGATTCCACGCGGTATCCGCTGATGTTCAGGCTGTGAGAGCCGGGATCAAGGCCGTCGATACGGTAGAAGCCGAACTCGTCAGAAATCCCGGATGCGCCGTCTTCGCCTTCCCTGACGGTTACGCCCCTGAGCGGCATTCCGCTTTCGGCGTCCACGATAAAACCAGAGATCGTGTGGTTACGATCAGGGTCGTTAAATGTAGAGACACCGGTACGCGTCGGCGCGCCGACGACAGAACGGGGAGTGGCAGTTACGGGTGCAGTGGGTTCGACGGTCGCCGTAGGACCGGGAGTGGATTGCTCTGGATCCAGTATCGGATCCGACTCAATTGGCGTTTCATTGCCGCCCGAACATGCGGCAATTATGAATGCCGTGACGAGGATAGAGGACAGCGCGGACAGCCGGAGTAATTTCCGCGTTGTCAGCTTTCCTCGCAGTCGCATAATGCCCTGTCCGGCGTGCGTCCCGGATTATGAAAAATTCGGAAGGGTGATGATCAAGATATGAGGCCGGCTATTCGAGGCAGGCGGGGGAGTCGGACAGACAACTCTAAGTGGACGGGCGATCGGACTCTTAGGGGCGCGCAAACACGTTACGACCGATTTCGGCCGTAACGTATCTTTTAACGCGGGTTCAAAGCAGGCCGTGGTGATTTACGACCACCGAAATTACGAGCCGTGAGCCTCAATACGTTCGCGGTCGAAATCGGTCAGGTGCGGTTGCATGGCCTCTACGATTTCGGCCAGCGTGTCGTCCGGAGACGCGGTGCTTGTGTCGACATGGATTTTGGGGCCGATGGTTGACCGAGCGACGCCTTCTTCGAAGCGTTCAAGGATCGCCGGGAAGTCGGATTCCTTCACCGGGCTGTACGTGTGCTCGGGAGAGTCCTTGAGTTCAGCCATGCGGCGGGCCAGCACGTCCGGCGTTGCCGTCATGTGGACGATGATGATCGGGTCTTCCGAGATCTGCTTGAGACGCGTCTCGATCTGCTCCGTGATCAGGTCACGGTCATACTGAGTCCCGGCGAGGCCGTATCCGTAGTACATCCGGGCGTAGATAGCTTCCTCAATGTGGAAGCCCACGCTTAGGTCATCCGCGCCCCGATAGTGATGCACGTGGTAGTAGATGTGGTAACGGTGGTACATCTCTTTGAGCTTCGGCGTCAGCCCAAGAATTTGCTGCTGTTCCTCTAGCGTGGTGTCGTCCGGATGGCCTGATGTGTGCGGCAGTTTTGAGTGGTCGTGGAGGAGGGCGAATGGTTCCCCCGTGACCGACTTTTTCCAGTCGTCAATTTTGTGAGACATGGTCGTAGTTCCGACGTACTCAGAACCGACGAGGAGGATTTTCAAAGTAGTGACCCCAGTGTGATCCGTTGTCCGAGCCGGTGGTCCGGCTTATTGATGGCGCGCACAGTAGACGGCCAAAGAACGCCACGGTCAAGGCGATCACAACAGGGTCAGCTGGAACGGGTTAGCTGGCGATAGACTTCGGGAGGTCATCTCGGGTGATACCGATAGGTGAAAGCTCGCACTTTTGGGTTTATACCGAAACCGGAAAATCCCAAAACGACAGAGGGGCTTTCCCACACGTGCGTGTGTGGGGGTGACTACGCGTGTTTTTAGCGCGAGGGCCGGTGGGCGTGAATCGCCCCCGGGGCTTTCACCGGGAGGAGAAACTGCCGGTCGGATCTTATTTAGTTCTCTACCGTCACCTGCGGATAAAACGCAACGTAACCTTTCATGTGTGACGCTTCGCTCTTCGGTTCCGGGTAGTATCAGGCAACATCGCTCAGTTCCTTGCCGTCTACGACAAGGTTCAAATAACTGGTGACGCCCTTCCACGGACAGACCGTTTCAAGGTCGCTTTCGGTGAACGAAGTGAGATTTACCGACTCGGGCGGGAAGTAGAGATTGCCCTCTACCACCTCGTAGTCGTCGGATTCCGCGAGCGTTTGTCCGTTGCAACTGGCGCGAACCATTTAGAAACTCCTCAGGATCACCCAGCATTTGTTCAGCCCGGCCTTGCAGTAGGCGCAAGACGGGCGCCGGGTGTTTCGCTACATAAGATGCGCGAACCCTGAGAATCGCCACGACCGGGCGGTCATATAAACGGCGCCAGATAGCCGTCTAAACGGCGATAGGGCCCGTGGACGCCTGGTTCGGCAGCCGCGGATAGCGCCTGCGCGTCAGGTCAGCTATCGGAGATTCCTTCTGTATGTGCTTGGAACGGCTGCACTGGATGCACTTTACAAACGTGCCATACAGATCATCGCCAACCATTACATCGCCGCCACACCGTGGGCAGCCCTTGTGCAAAATCATATCGGTGTCCCCTTATGGGTCGAGAGTAAATGTCTACTTGAGAAATATATTCGCGGGACCGTTAGGTCTTCATTACGGGCCCGTTGCGCCGGTCTTGTCTGCTGTCGTCCCGGATTGCCCCAGGTGATGAACAGGAGTTCCGGCGTGCCGTTTCTCTCGACGTGGAGACGTTCTTAACCGGAACCGTGTGATGTGTTCTACACACGCTCTGAACGGGTTTTGGCGAAAAACGCGGAAAATGCAAGCGGTCAGGTTGGATTGACCTTTTCCGGTTGATGGCCGGAGGGTGCCGACGTACGCTGCCATGGCCTGATATACAGGTCGCGTTTCGGGCTGCACCGGAGGGCTGCGACCCGGAACCCAGAATCTAGAGATATCGGAGTTTTGATTTGACCGAGATGCCATTTACGTCCGACGCCATTGAGGTGGACGATGCGCTCCAGGCGATCGAGCTGTACGCAGAGCGTGGATGGACGGATGGGCTGCCTATAGTCCCGCCCACCGAGGGCCTGGTGGCGCAGTTCGTTGAGGCCCTTAATGTGTCCCCGGACGCGGTACTCGGCGTCGAGCCGACAAAGGGCGCCGTGATTACCGCCGAAAAGGCGGCGATCAACGCGGTCATGGCGGGGTGCAAGCCCGAGTACATGCCGGTCCTCGCTGCCGCAATCGATGCGATAACGGACTCGGAGTTCGGGCTTCATGGGATATCCGTAAGCACCATGGGATCGGCCGTCCTGTTGATCGTGAACGGGCCGATAGCTTCTGACCTTGGAATGAATTCCGGTGTTTCGGTCTTCGGCCCCGGCAACAGGGCCAATGCGTCTATTGGACGTGCCATACGTCTCATCATCATCAACGTGCTTGGCACACGGGCGGGTGAGCTGGATAAAGCAACGATCGGACACCCAGGCAAGTACGCCTGGTGTATTGCGGAGAACGAGGAACTATCCCCGTGGGAACCGGCCCATGTGACGCGGGGCCAATCGGAAGGAAGCAGCGCCGTCACCGTAGTACCCGGACTCGGCCCGTTTCAGGTGGGGCAACATCACGACGACAACCCGGAACGGATACTCGACGCATTTATCGATGCGATGTTCGCGATGGGCCCGCTCATGAAAGACGCGCTGATCGTGCTATGCCCAGAGCATATTGAGCATTTCCGCACCGCCGGCTGGGCCAAGGCGCAGGTGGGTCAGTACCTGCATGAGAATGCCAGCCGTTCTGTTGCGGAATGGGAGTTTGCGGGACGGCCAGTTGCGGGGAATGATCCGGATGGAACGGAACTTGTCAGCGCACTTGTTTCCCCGGAGTCGTTGATCACCGTCGTCGCCGGCGGCGGGGGCGGCGCGTGGAGCCAGATCATCCCGACGTGGACTCATGGAAGGGCGGCCCGGGTGGTGACAAAGCCGGTAACGGTCTAAATCTGCGAGACTGTTCACAGTTTATGGAGGCGAAGATGGCAACTGACTCGAAATTACGTGTGTTGGACCCCACGGGGCAGCCAACGATCGTGCAGCAGGGAATGGCACGACGCCCGGACACGTTGGACGGCGCTGTGGTTGGCTTGCTCGCCAACCACAAACTGAATTCAGAACCCTTACTTGAGGCGATCTACGACGTACTGTCGGAACGCTTTGAACTTGGCGGACGCGTTGCCGTGAACAAGGGCGACGCCAGCAGGCCGGCGGCCCCGGAAGTGCTGGACGGCATCGCCAAAGAAGTGGACGTAATAATCACCGCCAACGGTGACTGAGGAAGCTGCTCGTCGTGCAGTGTGCATGACTCAATCCAACTGGAGCAGCGTGGGATTCCGACGATCGCTATCTGTACCGAGCCATTTGAATCAGGGGCTCGTGCCATGGCCAAACTCGGCGGTATTCCAGACTACCCGTTCGCTCTTATCCCGCACCCGATCGGCAGTCTCGACGAGGCCGGGCTGCGGAGCAGGGCGGTTGAGGCTCTTCCTCAGGTGATAGCGTCACTCCTCGCCCGAAGTTAAATCGGACCCTGGAATAGTTCATTCGAGAAACGCCCGTGCCATTGCGCTGGCGTTTCTATTTGGAGGATATATTGGCAAGGTTGCCTGAACTCTCAGACCGTGACGCCCTCTCGCCCGAGGCTCAGTCTTCATACGACGCGATAGCCGGCACCCGTGGAAGTGTGCGCGGACCGTTCGCTATGCTCCTCCACAGCCCCGAACTGGCTGAACGAGCTGCCCATCTCGGCGCGTACATTCGCTTCGGCTCCCAACTGCCGGATGCGGAACGTGAACTGGCGATCATCACGACGGCCCGAAATTTCGATTGTGACTACGAATGGGCGGCACACGCACGTATCGCCAGTGATGTCGGCGTTTCGGAAGAAGCGATCAATATCGTGGCGAATCGGAAGCCTGTTTCGGGCCTGTCTGACGATTACGCCGTGATCGTGCAGTTCGCCCGGGAACTTCTTGATCAGCACCGCGTATCCGATGATGTTTTCGCGGCCGTCAAAAAGCGATTTGGCGAGAGCGGCGCGATAGAACTGACAGCAACCGTTGGCTACTACTCGATGATCGCATGCGTACTGAACGCCACCGAGATAGAGTCACCGGCCGGATCGCCGAAACTGCCATAGGCCGGGCCGACGGGGCCTTCAAATTTAGGCGTGCGGGGCGATCGGTAACCGCGTTTCTGACCTGGCGCTAAGTCGGATCGTCGTCGTTGTCAGCGAAACCGAATATCAATGCCTGGACGCCGGTGGCGTATATATCGTTGCCGTCCAGTTCAAGCGTGATCTGGGGCAGGCCTTGAGTCGCATGCCCGGAGATAATGATCCCGTGGCGTGTCAGGTCGTAGGTGCTCAGATGCCAACCGCAGGGGCCCATCACCTGGTGGTCAGGCTTGTAGGTGCCGCTCAACGGGAAACCCATGTGTGGGCAGATTGTGTTGAAGGCCACGATATCGTTGTCCCGGCCGATGCCCCCGCCTGCCGGCGCGCCAAGCTTGATCAGGTTGTTCAAGGCACTCGGGTGCTCGTACGGGTAGTTGAAGGCGACCGGAACACCGATTTCGAGGTCACTCAGAGAACCGATGTGTTGTCGATCGAACGCCGCCGTCTGCGCGTAGAGAATCTGACCCGGTATCACACGCTCAAGCGCGACCAGGCTGACGGCGACGGCGCCCATGAAAAGGAACTGTCGTCTTGAGACGCAGGGCAAAAAGCCCTTCTTCTCTCCGTCCTCTGATCCATCGTCGGGCAGGGGAGAACCCTGCGCACGGGTGTCATCGGTCAATTGGTCACCTCATACGGTGGGAGTTCCGTTGTAACGTCGAACGGGGACTCGTCGCTACCGACGCTGCGCAGGAACGCTACTAATGATCCGATCTCGTTCTCCGTGAGGTTGAGCGGTTGTAGAAGTGCGTCTTTGTTTGGCGTATCGCCGCCGCCGCCGTTGTAGAAACGGACGACGTCATCCAGCGTCTCCATGATGCCGTTGTGCATGTAAGGGGCGGTGCGGGCGACCTCTAGTAGCGATGGAGTCCTGAAGCTCCCGCGATCCGCTTCTTCATGTGTAAGGGCGAACCGCCCGGGGTCCGACCTCAGTTCAGCGAACTCGCCGACGCCGAACTGCTTGAAGAAGCGCCGGAACGTGATGTGGCGATCCGTGTTGCCGAATACCTCCGGGTTGGCGGGCACACCTGTCACGTGTAGTCCGCCGTCCGTCAGAAGATCGCCGTTGTGGCATGAGGAGCATCCCGCTTTGCCTTCGAACAACTCCAGCCCGGCAGTTTCCTGCGTCGTAAGAGCGTCTTCGTTACCGGCCTTGAAATGGAGGTACGGGTTATCGGTCGATTCCAGCGTGGCGACGAATGCCGCAAGGGAATCCAGAACCTTGCCGTAACTCGCCTTGCCCCCGAAGAGCCGTTCAAACGACTCCGCGTACACAGGCACCTGGAGCATGCGCTCGACCAGCAATCGGCCGTCAAGGTTCATGAAGTGGGCTTCGGCGATATGGTCTCGGACCACGGTCGCCATGTCTGAGCCGTCAAACCGGCCGTCCCAGTCCAGGAGGGTCATCTGGCTGGCGTTCAGCAGCGTCGGGGTGTTTCGGAAATACTCGACGCTCGTGTAACCGGTGGAGAGGGCCTCTGCGTCTGTCCAAGCTTCGTCCGGGAGGTGACAGGTGGAGCACGAGGTGGCGTTGTTGCCGGAGAGACGTTTGTCAAAGAAAAGGAGTGAGCCAAGATCCGCCTGCGTCTCGATCGAATCGACCGAAACCTGATCGCGGACAGAGACCGGTTGGTCAAGCGCAGGCGAACTTGATAGTGATGCAAGCGCCACGGGAACTGATACGGCGGCGATAAGTATCACTGCGAGGAGAATCACGCCGAGCCGGCGAGGGGTCATTGCTGTCCCTTTCCCTCTGCTTAAGTCTTCTTAGATGCAGGACTATCGTCCCAGAAGTCGCGGGGCGTGACCGATGTGCAACACATCCCCTCGAGGCCTTGCCTAACTGATCCTAGTGCCTACTTGTTAGTGAATGTCATTACACAGACGTAAGAATACGAACGTTTCCGTCAAATTACCCATGGATACGGAGACGCAGACAGTCAGACATACATCTAATCGATCCCCATATTCTCTTTTGCGCTGCTCTCTGGCCAGATTAACGGGAGGCTGGCGCTGTTTCCCCGGTGTTACGGATGTCATCGCCATCTGGCACATGGAGGGGCTTTGGCGGGCTTGCCAGCGCAAAGCCGAGGACCGATGCGGTCAGTAAACCAAGGGTGATGATGAATGCCAGTTCGTACGTTCCCGTGGTGTCGAAAATAATCCCGGCCATGACCGGTCCAATCAGAGTCGGGATGATCATGGAGGGACGTGTCAGCCCTATGATGGCGCCGAAATGTTTGAGGCCGTACATCTCGGTAATCGTGAGCGGGCCGAGCGCTCCGACGCCGCCCATGCCAAGACCGAATATGACCAGGCCAATCCAGGTGGGCATGCCTCCGCCCGGGATAAGGATCACTGCCAGCCCCGCTACCTGGAGTGACACGACGATCACGTAAGACCACCGGGCCGTGATCCACTCGCTTACAGTGCCAAACAGGATTTTTGATGTGACGGCGAAGAAGGCGAGGAGCATAAGTCCTATTGCCGCCTGTTTGCCGCTGAAACCGACTTGCTCAAGGTGCGGGATAAATTGTGTCGCCACCGACGTGCGGGCGAACTGTTGGAGCGCCATCCCCACAGAAAGCAACCAGAACGCTCTTGTACGGATCGCCTGACTCGTGGTGAAGCCTTGTAACGCTGCCCGGGCGGCCTTGCCGGCGTCGCCCTTCGGCGCCCAGCGTTTGGCGACCTCTTTTTCGACGTCTTCCGGTTTGTCCCGGATAACGAAAATGACCAGTATCAGGACGCCGATCAACAGGAATCCAGTGCTGGCAAACCCCCAGCGCCAACCCCCGATCACGATCACAGCCGTGATGATTGGAACGGCGATCATCCCGCCGAAATTATTCCCGGAAGAGATCAGTCCCATCATCCGGCCCCGTTTGGCGGCGAACCACAATCCGACAAGCCGACCGACCGGCAACATCGATGCTCCGGGCGTGGCTATGAAGATCAGCGCACTGAAGGCGTAGAACTGCCAGAGGTCGGTCATGACGGCGCGGAGAAAGAATCCGACGATCATCATGATCAAGGACACGATCATGATCGGTCGCGCACCGTGCTTGTCCATCAGACGGCCGGCGAACGGCGCCAGGATGCCCATGAAGGCGGACAGGGTCAACGAGATGTTGATCTGTGTTCGTGACCAGCCGAACTCGTCTTCGAGCGGGAGGATGAACAAACCGAAGGCGAATTGACCGGCGCCGATGGTCGCTGCGAGGGTGAGAAATACGGTTCCGGCGATTGGCCAGCCCCGATAAACCCCGGGGTGTCTTACGGAAGCCCTGCCGGAATCGGTTGAGCCAGGGTCCTCATTATGTAAGGTGGAATTGGAGATGCCTGGGGTCCTTGGTCGAGACTGTCCGAGGGAAAGTTGTAAACGCGAGACATAGCCGTCGACGCCGAGGACTTTCGACCTACAGAAATCTTCTCACACCAATCCCCACAGAGCAGGTATCCGGTCTGAATATGAAACAGTCGAGGAGTACAGGGATCGATTCCCGACTCCGTTCAAAAGTCCCGAGAAAACTCTAAGCGAACGCCGGAGCGACTTTTTCGCAGAACAATTCCAAAGAGCGATTCAATTTGTCTTCGGGTAAACGCTCTCCTGCATTGAATTCCAGAACCATCCCGGACAGTTGCAGTGCATCCCCGATTTCTTTGATCTTGTCAACGACCACGTCTGGGGTTCCAACGATCGCCTTTTCGCTGGTATGAATGGCTTCCCAGTCGAGGTTTCCAAGTGAGTCAATCCGTTGTTCACGTTCGCCTATGTAGTTGGCACGGCCAGAAGCCACCATTCGTTGCAAAATCTCACTGGCTGAAGAGTAACGCCGACTGAAGCCTTCCATCGGTGCAGTCAGGGCGTCGTCCATGGTGTCGGAAACGTATATTGGAATACGTAGAGCGGCATCGCGAGGTTCGTTGAATCCGGCTTCAACCTTGGCCGCATCATATGATGCGAGTAGGTCTGAAAGCTCGTTTATGCCTAGTTGAAGCACCCCGCAAAAAATTGGCATCCCCAGAGTTCCGGCCATCTCGAAAGTCGCACTTGAGTTGACTGCCCACCGCATTTTCGGATACGGGATCGTCAACGGGCGCGGAACCATCGAAACGTCGTTGTATTCGTAGTAGTCGCCCTTGTAAGAGAACCGTTCCTGGGAGAGTGACAACTTCAAGATTTCTAGGCACTCAGCAAAACGAGGCTGACTTTCGGCGTAGTCCAAATTGAAGCCCTGATAATGGCTTACGCCCCCGCTGCGCCCGATCCCGAGCTCAAAACGCCCGTTAGAGAGGTGATCCATGTTGGAAACCTCTTCGGCAACATGGAGAGGATCATGACAGGGAACGACAATTACAGCTGAACCGATCTTAATACGTTCGGTTCGGGCGGCTATCGCCCCCGATACAACCATCGAAGCCGATCCGAATGATCGAGCTCCGTTGAAGTGATGTTCGGATACCCACAGGTAGTCCATGCCACCATCTTCACAAATTTGAACCTGTTTGAAGAATTCACGATATGCATCGTGGTGGTCTTCAGCCGTCACACCGCGTGTGTGCGACTCCATTGAATATCCGAAATCCACTTTGATTTCCTTGTTCCTATTTTGGGCCGGTGACTTTTGAAGCGATGCTAAATAGGGTGTTGACTAATGTCAATAGAATATAAGATTATTCATACCCTCCGACCGGGGATTGAGCTCCCGATAGATTCAACTGCATCTGGAAGAATATGTCACCGAGAACAGGCATAGGTTTAAACGTAATTGTGGATGCAGCCGCGTCTATCGCCGACCGGGATGGTCTGGATAACGTGACGCTCAAGGCCGTAGCAGCTGAATTGGGCATAAAGGCCCCATCGCTTTACAACTACTTCGACGGCGCTCACGGCTTGCAACGTGAACTGACTTTGCTGGGGTTAAAATTACTTGGAGATACGGTCTCCGAGGCCTGCATGGGATTGTCCGGCGATATCGCCGTGCGAACGACCGCTTACGCCATCCGTCGTTTTGCCGCTAGGCGACCGGGAATTTACCTGGCGGCCCATCACTCCGGTGCGCAGGATGATAGTGATCTCATCGAGGCCGGGGATCGTGTCGTGTCCATCTTCACAGCGGTACTACGTGGTTATGGCTTCGATGGCGATGAGGCGATACACGCCATGCGGGTAATGCGTAACGCAATTCACGGTTTCGTCCTGATCGAGGCGGTGCACTATTTCCGGTACTCCGCCGGGGTGGACACGAGCTTTGAACGTCTGATAGACGTGCTGATCCTCGGCCTGAACTCGTGGCCGGAGAAAGCGACTGGTTGAGGGGCGTAAGTACCGGGGAGGTCTAGGCCGGGTGCGGTTCGGCGGTTCGAGTACGGATTACGCTCGGTCTCCACTGTCCTGTTTTGCGGACGCGGGGGACTCGTCCTCTTCGTACTTTAGCCACTCCAATTCGGCTGCAGGTCCGGTCAACCAGCGTCTGAGCATAGTTGAACGCCCGGGCGGGGGATCCACTCCCAAGCCCTGGGTTACCCGATTGGAGAAGTTGTACTGGCAGGTGATTAGTACGACCGAGATGATCTGCTCATCGCTTAATCCAATCGTTCGGAGTTTCTCCATGTCTGCCTGCACCACGTCTTCCGGGTGCCGGGTGAGTTTCACGGCGTAGGCACACATCGCGATCGTGATCTCATCCAAGCCGGATGTCCGATAGTCATGGATGACGCCGCTTGCAAGCTCGGAGTCGTGGGAGTGCTGACGGAGGAACCCTCCGTGGCCGAGAGTTCAATAACGGCAGCGATTGGAGACAGAGACTGATGTCGCGATCGCCTCCTCCTGGACCCGGGTCAATGCTGAGCTGCCGAAGGAGATCGCCATCGTCATCTCGTACACGGCGTCCATCGCACCCGGCAGAAGTGAGAGCGGCTTAACCATGTCAGTGTAGTGATTGTCTACCGATTCCTGTCGGATCCAGGCCAAAGCGATACTCCGATGCTGTCTTATGAGCGTGCGGGCGTATGGATTAACGGACGGGGTGACCGCGCCGGTATAAGGGTAATCCAGACTTGTCACCATGTGATAAGTCTGGCAGATCGACACTACTGGTTAAGGGGGTCAACCGAATCTGATAACGGCTAGCGCGTGTACACCACCGCAGCGTCCGTAAACCCGCTGACTCCGGCTGGCGAGACACTCGGGAGCACTTCGACGAGTATCGACCTGTCGTCGATCATCTCGAAGAGGAAGACGCCGATGGAGTTTGATTCGTCATTGATCGCCACGACTTTTACATGTGATGTTCACGAACCTGTGCGGATGTGATGGGCGACGCGTACACTCCGATGACCATACGACCTTAATTTACCGGAATCTAACTTTGATCAACGATATGTTGCTGTGCACGGTCCCGATTCCGGTGTAAAAAGGACCAGCAGTTTCTTAGAAATTTCATAGGAGTGATCAGTGGCAATTCGTGGCACATCGAACTTCGGCCTCGTCGGAACCGATTGGCAACAACGCATCAACTGGGATCGACTTAGGACCTACAGGCTGAACAGGGCACGGGCCGAGATGGAAAAGGCAGGTCTCGGCTCGATGCTTGTCATGTACGACGAGAACAATCGTTACATCACCAGCACGATCACACCCGGATGGTGCCGCCTGAAGCCCGGACTTCGATACGCACTACTGTGCAGGGGCGGAGAACCTGTCCTGTTTGAACAGGGCGATATCGGCACGCAGATCAATCGCCACTGCCCGTGGTTGCCCAAGGAAAATGTCCGTCACGCCTACTCCTGGATAAAGGGCGCTGTCGGACCCGCGGCCGATCAGCAGGTCACGAAGTTCACCAATGCAATTAGGGAAGAGATGGAACGCCACGGCGTTCAGAACGATCCGCTCGGCGTCGACATGATCGACCTGAACATGATCAATTCCTTTAACGCCGCCGGCATCGACTGGAAAGACGGAATGACGCCGATGGTTGCTGCACGCGCCATCAAGAACGAAGACGAGCTCGAGGCGATGCGGATCGTCGCAGCAATATGCGACGGCTGCCACACGGCGATCGCTCACTACATGCGTGCGGGGATGCAGGAGCATGAGATCACGGCGTTCGCGATGGACTACCTGTACAGCATCCCCGGCATCGAGGATGTTGAGGACATCATCGTTTCATCCGGTCCGAACAGCTGGCCGAACTGGCGCAACTTCTCGGACCGAATCATCCAGCCTGGTGACCTCGTGATCATCGACATGGCCGCCGTGACCTGGAACGGCTACAAGAGCTGTCAGTACCGCACCTACTGCGTCGGCAAACAGCCGACCCAGGAGCAGAAGGACTACTACAAGATCGCTTACGAGTGGCTGTACGACGCCATCGAGATGGTGAAGCCAGGTGCGACGACCGCCGATGTGGCTGGCGTATGGCCATCGGCTCAGGAAGCGTGGGGTTACGCAGAAGAAGACCAGGCCGCGGCGAACCTGTGGGGCCACGGACTGGGACTGGCGCAGTACGACTCGCCGGTCATCTCCCGGATCTACTCACTGGATCACCCGGTTGACATAGAGCCGGGGATGAGCTTCGCCCTCGAGACCCAGCACGGCAAGCCGCTTGAGTGGGGCGTACGTGTTGAGGAGATGATGGTTATCAACGAGGACGGACCGGAAATTACGACGCAGTTCCCGATAGAAGAGATAACCGTAGTCGGCACGATCTAGGGATTCGGATACGGGACGTCCACCAATGGTGTCCCGTACTCGTCATTCCCAGGAAGGTGGGAATCCAGATGACCTGCGGAATGGCGGAGCCATCTGGAATCGAGAGCGCAGGAATCACGACGCTCTCGTTGCACCTGGATTCCCAGAAACTCCGCAGTGGCGGGTAATTAGCGAACCTCCTCAGAAGAAATGAGGCCCAGTTGAACGACAACAACACGAAAGAAATCGGACTCGCCATCATCGGCAGTGGGACGATCGGACGCATCAGGGCGATGATCGCGAAGGACCACCCTGGCGTCGGCTGGATCGGCCTTTGTGACATCAACGAGGAGGTCGGCCAGAAACTTACGGAAGACTCCGGGGCCGACTACTTTACCGGGTCTTACGAAGAACTTCTCAGGCGACCTGAAGTGAATGCCGCGATCATCGCGACCGACGAGAACTTCCACGTCGGCCCAACCCTCACCGCCATAGAACAGGGCCACGATCTGTTCATCGAGAAACCGTTGGCGACCGACGCCGAAGAGTCGTTGACCGTGTTGAAAGCGATCGAGGCTAGCGGCGTTGACGCTGTTGTTGGCTACACGCAGCGCTTCAGGCGGCGCTTCCTGGCGACCAAACAGAAGCTGGTGTCGGGCCAGATCGGCGACGTCACTGCGGTGGTGACACGGGCCTTTATGAACCGGATGGTGCCGATCGCCACGACGCGCCGCACTGATATCCGCGAAAACCTGACGCCGATGGTGGTATCCGGGACGCACGCCGTCGACATGTGCATGTGGCTAATGGAGGGCAAGAATCCCGTCTCGGTGTACGCGCAGTCGTCGGACAAGGCACTCGGCGATATCGGCACAAAAGATGCCACGTTTGGCGTGTTTACGATGGACGACGGCGCGATATGGTCGATGAACATTAGTTGGGCACTGCCGATCGTGTGGCCGGGCGCTGTGTACGGGCTAGAGATCGGGATCGTCGGGACGACCGGCGTGATCGATATCGAGGACACGCATCGTGACACCGTGGTGGCGTCCGAGACGCCGCAGGGCGCAGGGTACAGCCCGGACGGCTTCAAGCCGGAGGTTCTGCGACACGTCGATTTCATGACCAGCTACCCTCCGGGCGACATGTACGACGGCCAGCTTTGGGGCCCGATGCGCGAGGAAACGAACTCCTGGTACGCGCGGGTCGGTTCAGGCATGAAGACGCACCACGCGACTGCGGCGGACGGCCATCGCAATCTGATGTTGACGATGGCGATGGACCTGTCAGCGGAACGGGGTGAGCCGGTGTCACTGCCGATAGACCCGGTGGAGTTCAGGAGGTAGGGCGCGAATTGGGTACACGGTTTTGTGGGTGGGCCACTGCCCGCTCATACCCGTTGCTGTGACGGGCCGCAAGCTAACTTTATCTACCTCCGGATTGCGGATGATACTTTTTAAGGTTCTTACCCCGTATACAATTCCAGGGTTATGAGAATTGATGTACATGCACACTTCCTTCCCGAGAGTTGTTCCGAGCTCATGCCGTCGGGATCAGGCCGCAATCCCTTTGGACCGGCCGCGAATCTGAAGGACGATCCGTCGGACCTCGAATTCCGGATGCGTAAGATGGACGAGCGTGGAGTGGATATCCAGCTCGTGTCAGGGCCTAACTGGCTTCAAAACGCCGACCCCGCTCAGTGCGCCAGACTTAACGACGCCGTCGCCGAGGCGATAGACGGGAACGACCGTTTCATCGGCCTCGCAAGCGTGCCTATGCAGGAACCTGAGACGGCTGCGGCCGAGCTGGAACGCTGCGTGAAAGAACTCGGCATGCGTGGGCTCGAAATGCTCACCCACGTGAACGGCGAGAACCTGGATGGACCACGATTTGCTCCCCTCTATCGGAAAATGGAGGAGCTTGACGTCCCAGCTTTTATGCATCCAAACAATGTGCTCGGCGCTGATCGTCTCGGCTCGTACTTTCTCAACAACCTGATCGGAAACCCGACGGACACCTCTGTGGCGGTCGCGAGTCTGATTTTCGGCGGCATCCTCGCCGAGATGCCGACCCTGAAGTTCGTGTTGTCACACGGCGGAGGTACGAGCCCGCATCTGCGCGGACGCTGGGAGCATGGCTGGAGGCAAGGACTGGTCGAGACGCCAATCACACGACCGCCCTCGGAGTATTTTCGGCTGCTCTACTTCGACACGATCACGCACAGCGTCCCGCTCCTGAACTATCTCGTGGAGACGGTGGGCACAGATCGAGTGATGCTCGGAAGCGACTATCCGTTTGGGATGGGCGACTACGCTCCGGAAGAACAGGTCGCGGCGCTCCCGCACTTGACGGACGATCAGAGAGCGGCGATCAACAGCGAGAATGCCATACGCGTGTTTGGTCTGGATCTCTAAACCTGTAATCGACTGGGAGGCTTAATATGGCGACCACAACTGGTATCGACAGCAGGGAAGAGCTACGCCGAGCTGCGGTGAAGCACCTCTGGATGCACAACCGGGGCTGGTCTGAGATGGCTGAGCGCGGCGAGCCGGTCGTGATGACCGGGGGAGAGGGCGTCCACGTCACGGACAATACAGGCAAACGCTGGCTGGACGTGAACGGCGGCTATATGTCGGTGAACATCGGCTACGGCCGTACCGAGGTCGCAGACGCTGCTTACGAGCAGATGAAGTCGTTGGCCTACTTCCCGCAGGCGACAACCACCGAGCCTGTGGCGCGCCTGGCCCAGAAACTTGCCGAGATCACACCGGGCGACCTGTCACGCACTTTCTTTGTCAGCGGCGGTTCCGAGGCCAACGAGACGTCGATCAAAATCGCCCGGGCCTACCAGCAGCGCGTGGGCGAACCCGGTCGCTACAAAATCATCAGCCGAAAGGCGTCGTATCACGGCGCGCTTGGCCTCACGACATGGCTAGGCGGGCCGCCGTCGGGAAGCACACGGTCCGATTACGGACCTGAATTCCCGGGGATGATATATGTGCCGCAGCCCAACCCGTACCGTTGCGAATATGGTGGACAGACGCCGTCTGAGTGCGCCGAGCTATGTGCCAAGGCTGTCGAGGACGCCATCCTGTTCCACGGCCCCCAGACAGTTGCTGCGATGATCGCAGAACCGGTCAGCGTTCCGGCATCCGTGGCGGTTCCGGGTGACGAGTACTGGCCGATGCTCCGAGAGATATGCGACCGCTACGGTGTGATGTTGATAGCCGACGAAGTGATCACCGGATTCGGGCGCACTGGAAAGATGTTTTCGGTGGAGCACTGGGACGTAGTTCCGGACCTGATGTCGGTCGCCAAGGGAATCGTATCAAGCTACATGCCGTTGGGCGGAAGCATCGCCCGGGAGTCGATCGCCGACGCATTCGCTGGCGGTGACGAGAGCCGATTCCTCCAGCACGTACTTACATTTGCCGGACACCCGGTGCCGGCGGCGGCGTCGCTCAAGAACCTTGAGATTCTTGAGTCGGAACGCATGGTTGAGAACTCTGCCGTGATGGGAGCGTACTTCCTGGAGGGACTCCGTGAGCTTGGGGCGAAGCACCCAATGATCGGGAACGTCAGCGGGCTTGGCCTGCTGGTGGGTATCGACCTCGTGAAAGATCGGGACACGAAAGAAGCGTTCCCGAAATCTGCGAAGGTGGCCGAGCGTCTCATAGATGAGTTCGACAAGCGTTCGCTGATCCTACGTCCGTCCGACACGTCAATAACCATGGGCCCGCCGCTTTGCATCACACGCGGTGAGGTGGACGAGATCGTCACCGGAGTCGATGAGGCTCTGGGCGAAGTGGAACGACAACTGGCGGTCCGCGCTGACTAGAGAGTTTCGACCGGGCTTTTTATGCCGATAACGTCCCGAGGTGCTGGCGAAACAGCGCCGGTGAAGCGTCGAGGCCTGTACAACGGCTGGTATATCGCGCTATTCGCGTCGCTTGCCAGCGGACTCACGATCGGCACGTCTAACTACGCCTTTGGCGTATTCATTGAGCCACTTGAGAATGAGTTCGGTTGGTCTCGTACGCAGATCAACACGGCCCTGACATTTGGCGTGGCGTCCGCGTTGATATCGCCGTTAATTGGTCGGTGGCTGGACAGATTTGGTTCCCGACCGGTGATGGTCGGATCTCTGGCGTTGGTGGCCGCCGGGTTCTTCATGTATGCCGGGATGACGACGTTGTGGCAGTTCTACGCCGCCAGTTTTCTCCTGTACCTGGGATTGCCCGGAGCCACGATGATCCCGAGCGGTCGGCTGATATCGATCTGGTTTGCCAGTACACGCGGCCGGATGATGGGGTTCGTCACTGCGGGCAATAACCTCGGCGGATTGACGATGGTGCCGCTTGCTGCGCTGGTCGTCGGAATGTCTGGCTGGCGCGGGGGCTACGTCACGTTTGGTGTAGTGGTACTTGTGATAGCGGTGCTGGTTCTCTTATTCGTGCGAGATAGCCAGGGTGATGTGAACGCAGCCAGGGCCAAGCGGTGGGCGCCAGCGGAAAGCGACGACGATGGACCCGGCGCCGCTGTTGGCTACTCGCTGGGCGATGTTATGCGCATGAAGACGTTCTACTTCCTGACCGTTGGACATGCAGTTCCTGCCTTTTCGTACAGCGTCGTGCTCACCCAGCTGATCCCGCATCTTGAATCGCAGGGTATTTCGAGCGGGGCTGCGTCAACGGGCGTGATGCTGCTCGCGATATTCGGCATTGCGAGCAAGATCATATTTGGACGGCTCTCTGAGACGATTACCGCCCGGTGGGCGATGGCGATCAGTCTGGCTATTCAGTCGGTCGGGTTGGTGCTGTTGATAGTCGTCGGCGGATCGAATGCGGTGTGGGTCGTGATTGCGTTCTACGGAATGGGCTTTGGAGCTATGGGAGCGTTGATACCTCTCACAGTTACCGAGGCGTACGGGATGCGTCACTTTGGGAGCATCCTAGGGGTGACCAGCTTGGCCGGCGTGATACCGATGGTCGTCGGACCGCCGATGGCAGGAATTGTGTTCGACACCTACGGGAACTACGACGTGGCGTTCGCCATCATGGCCGTGATGTTCGCGATTGGTACGCTGGCGATGGTGCTGGCGCGACGCCCTGCACCACCATGAACCACGGTGGCCAAGGCTTAGCTAGACCGGTCTTGACGTAATATCGCTGGAAATCGACCGCTTCAAGAACTGGCCGTCTCCGGGTGCGCCGAGTAGCTGCCCTTTGTCCACAACAACCTTACCCCGCAAGATAGTCGTGATTGGCCAGCCGGCGATGTCGAAGCCCTCCCAGATGCTGTAATCGTTCATGTGGAGGTCGTCCGCTGTCAGCTTTCGCTTGATCGACGGATCGATGATGGCGATATCTGCGTCGCTGCCCGGCGCAATCGCACCCTTTCGAGGGTACATGCCAAAAATCCGGGCTGGGTTGGCGGACGTGATGTTTACAAACTGTTCAAGTGACATGCCACGGTTTTCAACGCCCTCGGTGTAGGCGATGCCGACCCGCGTTTCTATGCCGTTGTGGCCGCCGGTAACGTCGGCCACCGTCTTGAACCGTATCTTCTCCTCCCAGGTCGTCGCAACAAGGTCTGTGGCGACCGTAGACAGCGTCCCGTCCACGAGCGCCTGCCAGAGCGCCTGACCGTCCGCCTCGTCCTTCAACGACGGGTAGGTGTGGTACTTCATTCCGTTCTCTTCACGGTAGTTGGCGGCGCTGAAGGAGGCGTAGTTGTGGAGCGTCTCACCGTAGACGGGCATTCCGGATTTCCTGGCCCGCGCGACTTCCTGAATCCCCTCGATTGCGCTCACATGGACGAAATAGATTGGGCAGGACTTCAACTCAGCCAGGCGAGTCACTCGTCGGAACGACACATCCTCAGATTCACGCGAGTGGACCTCGTTCATGTGCCACCACTCGTAGTTGCCCTCGGCCTCGGCGCGCTCGTAGTTGTAGTGCACCATCTCGTCGTCTTCCGAGTGCACCAGCAAGATACCGCCGTTGGAGGCTACCTGCTCCATGATCGAACCAAGCCGTCCGAAATCGGTCTGACGGTCCTCCATCTGCGGGCTTGGAGGTCGGATGCTGGTCGTGAAGATCTTGAAGCTGGGGATGCCTGACTGCACCAGTTCCGGGATCTGGCCAATGTCCGTTTCACTTGCCCGGTGTCCGAAGATCGGGTGGTATGCGTAGTCGGTGTAACCCTGACCCTTCCAGCGTTCCGCCGCCTCGTCCACGGCGTGAAGAAGATCATGCCCGGGGACCTGTGTCGCAAAGTCCAGCACAGTAGTGGTGCCGCCGAAAATAGCTGCCTTGGACACCGGTTCGGCACCGGACCGCTCAGGTTGGCGTGGCCCGCCGATATGGGCGTGGGGTTCCACGCCTCCGGGAATGACGATCATGCCGGTGGCGTCGATGGTCTGGCCGGCCTCAAAACCTTCGGCTCCGGGGAGCGTGACGGCGACTATAAGGCCGTCAGTGATGTGGACATCCATCACACGTGCGCCGGAAGGCGTGACAACGGTTCCACCGGAGATCTTGATGTCCAGCATGGGTAGTCCTTCGAGCCTCGGGTTCAGGGTCGTTGAGGCCGCAGTTTACATCTCACTAGCGGTTCAACCTGTCCCGTTCGCGGTTTGCGGCTGAGGCGAAAGCGTTAGCTTCAGCGATGGCGGTCTCGCTCTGCCGGATAAGGGCATTCGCCGCAGCGGTAGTCGGGACAGGTAGTTCAATCTGCCGACTCATCTCCTCAAAGGCCTGTACGGCGTAGCCCATACCCGAGTTCGAGCTTTCGAGAAGCTGAGTAACGAGATCGTAATGGACCTTGAAATCGGACAGAGATTCCTGGGCCTGCCATCGGAATCGAAGCGCGTTGAACTCAGCTGCAGCGATCCTGAGTTCGGCAAGGCGCGTGTTGATCGCCACCTCTGCCGGTCCTTCACTTGGATCAAACGATGGCCCAGGTCCGAGTGTGGTCTGCGTGGTGGCATGTTCTGTGATCACTTCGCCAGACACGTCCCAGTACTCGTCATCATTGCCGGAGCTCGAAATTGAGCATGCAGCGATGGCGACGGCGCCGAGCATAAGGGGGAGAAATAAGAGAATTTTCATGTGCATCGCAGTTTAAACATTATCAAAGATCTGGTTTGTACGTCGTTGATATGAGGACAACCAATGGTTGTCTGCTTATGGGCAAGCCCGCCGTTAGGTTGTCGGAGATATCGGCAGTACAGTATCCGAGGTACTCGGGGTTACATGGGAATGCGGCTCGATTCCCACACGTGCCTCTCCCAGTGAACAGAGGCCACGCTTATTTTTGCAGCGTGGCAAGACGAAGATCAGGGCGACATTCCTATTTCCGTTGCGTTTCTCTGCAATGAATAACGCCTTGAACGAACGATTACATGATTACACGATTAGACATAGAAGGTGAAGCATGCCGGACCAGATACGCCTCGGAATAATCGGCGCAAGCCCAACGGTTGGGTGGGCGCATCGGGCGCACCTTCCCGCAACGCAGGCGGCTACGGATTGGGAACTGACCGGCGCATGCACGACGCGTATGGAGACGGCTGAAGAGTCAGTCCGGCAGTACGGGGCGAAGATTCCCTTTGACGACTACCACACGATGCTGGCGCACCCAGATATAGACGCCGCTGCGGTGGTGTTACGGGTGCCAACACATTACCAAATCACCAAGGACGTGATTAACGCAGGCAAGCATGTGTTCACCGAATGGCCGCTCGGCAAAACAACGGAGGAAGCCCGGGAACTTGCCGCTCTTGCAAAAGAAAAGGGTGTGCAGGCGATCGTAGGATTACAGTCCCGGGCCGCTCCGGTCGTGATGCACATGAAGGAACTTGTGGAGGCAGGCTACATAGGCGACGTACTGTCCTGTTCATTGAGACAGATAGGCTCTGGCGTGCTGACCCGGGACTCCGGGAGAACCTGGCAGCGTGACGTCGAACTTGGGGCCAACACGCTTACGATAGCGGCCGGGCACGCGATAGATGCACTACGGTTTGTCGCCGGCGATTTTGTCCGAGTATCAGCGCAGATCACGACGCAGGTTCCACAGTGGCATGAGGTCGACACCGACTCGATGGTGGACGTCACGTCACCGGACACGATCCTTGTCAACGCCACGTTGGAAAACGGCGCGTCTGCGTCAGTTCACGTCTCCAGTATTCCGTACGCGGGAAACGGCCTGACACTGGAAATCTTCGGCACGAAGGGCACGCTAAAAGCGACATCCGCTGGCTCCACGAACGTTGGCGGACTACGCCTGGAGGGCGCACAGGGCGGAAACGATTTGACGGAGATCGACATCCCGGCCCGCCACACCTACGTGGGCGAGGTGATGCCGAAGGGTGCGCCTTTCAACGTGGGGCAGCTGTACGATCAATTCGCAAAGGGTATCCGGGGCGAAGAGAGCAGTTACCCGGACTTCGATACAGCCGTGGAGTTACACGTCTTGATAGACGCCATGCAAGAGTCATCGGACGAGGGCCGGGCGGTTGAGGTGCCGAGAGAGTAGGTGGGTGATGTCCCGCTGTCCCAGGGGAGGGGCGCGGATCCAGTCTTCCCGAACTGACACGATGGACAGGTCGCACAAACATTCCAACTTGACACCACCGCCAAGCATAAACGGGCCGGGCAGGAAAAATCCCGCCCGGCCCGTTTATTTCACCCATAGGTCTTAATTTACGAGTACTTGCCCGTCAACTGTGGCGTTGTGCCATCCTGGCCTTTAGCAGCCATGTCGTGCCGGGTTTCGCGAGCCCACGTGCGCTTCAGGTCGTCCGTGATGTTGAT
>Ga0114996_10001690_pt1 | contig 29297 bp, 29 predicted proteins | sample ArcticOcean_MG_C_4_FD_87039 | JGI IMG/M metagenome (GOLD analysis project Ga0114996, IMG submission 87039) | Marine microbial communities from western Arctic Ocean - ArcticOcean_MG_CB4_134 | ecosystem: Environmental > Aquatic > Marine > Oceanic | place: Arctic Ocean: Canada Basin | collected... | reverse complement strand
GTAATCTCTTGTTGCCGATGAGCGCACCTTCAGAGGCGAGCACGGTGCCGTCTTCGAGTCGCTTGAGTCTGTTCTCACGCAGAGTCACGCCTGAAGCCGTCACATCAACGATTATGTCCGCGTATCCCATTGCCACCGATGCCTCAAGCGTGCCGCTAACCGAGGGGATGGAAAAGTAGTTCACACCGTGGCCGAAGAAGAACCGACTCACCAGGCGTGGGTACTTGGTCGCTACGCGTAGCTCTCGACCGCTTTCCCTGAACTCGACGGCGAGATCCGCGAGGTCAGCCATGGAGTCCACGTCCATCCAAGCATCCGGAGTTGCGACGACTAACTCGCATCCACCAAAACCGAGCTCCGGGATGATTAGGATCGTGTCTCCGCTCTCGATTCGACTCTCCTGGAATCGGTCGCGGCCTACCATGCCAAGGTCGGCATGGCCATCCTCGACCTTCGCAGTGATGTCCGCCGTGCGCTGGAAGATCACCTCCAGGCCCGGAACCGTAGGTACCCATGCCGTATAGCGACGCGGGCTCGGGCGATTGATCGCCATGCCGCACCGCTGCAAAAAGCGCTGGGTTGGTTCGAACATTTCGCCATCACTGGGGATGGCGAGACGTAGACCACCGTTCAGGCGGTCCCCGCTAGAGTGCTGTCTCAGAGACTCCACCATCTGACCCCACTCTCATCACTGTCTGGATACCGCGTTGCGCCGCATACTTCGCTACCTCAGCGTCGTTGCGATCACTGAGATCTAGCTCTGCAGGGATTCCCTGTGCCCGCAGTCGCTCTGCTGTGGCGACGGCTTGGCTTCGCTGGGTCTCCTGCGCCGTGACGAGCACGCGAACGATGCCCGTTTCCTCGTCGCTGCCGTAATCCGATGGAAGTACCTCCGCGATTCGGTCTATCGCATAGGCGAACCCCAGCGCAGGAACGTCTTGCTTGGCGCCAAGCGCCCGCACGAGGCAGTCGTACCGGCCACCGCCACCTAGACCGGGCCGTCCCTTGATCTTGGGATGGTCGATGTCAAACACGACGCCGGTGTAGTACGCGATGCCGCGGGCCATGCCCAGATCGAGGATCACGGGCACGTCTTTAAGATCGTACTGGCCCAACGCTTTCAACAGCTTGTCGACGGGCGCGAGGACGGCGTCGTCTAGCTTGAATCGCTTGATCAGTGCGCCCAACTTCTTGCACACCACATCTGCGGGCCCCGACAGCGCCACGAGCTCAGCAGAGAAGCGGATCGCGGCGTCGACGAGTTCCGGAACATCGGCTTCCTTGAGTTTCCGCAGGTATCGTCTGAACACCTCTTCGGCTGTTCGTTGCCCTGAAAGACCTGTGACGCCTTGCGCCAAAAATCCCTCGACCATGCCCTCGGCATCGTCGGGCGCCATGTTGCGGGCCAACTGTGAGAGGGATTGGGTCCGCTCTTCGCCGAGCAACCCCAGGTCGGTGGCGCGCTGCCGAACAGTTTCGACTCCGGCGTCGCCTGCTCGGAGGTCACCGAGGCTGTTAACCACGAACACACGTGCTCGTTCGGAGAGCCCAAGCGCATCCAGCATCGCGTTTACGACGCCCATGTGGCCGATACGCAGTTTGTGACCCCTGACGCCCAATGTGGTCAGACCCTGCACTGCCGTGGCGAGCACCTCAGCGTCTGCGAACTCGGATGAGGAACCGACGATCTCCGCTCCAAGTTGCTGGAACTCGAGGCCTTCTGGGGCATCCTTACCCTCAGAGTTGCCCTCGTACCGGAAAATTGTGCCGTAATACTGCCAACGCTGTGGCATCGGTCCTTTGAGGTTTCCGTCGATGAACTGACGGACAACGGACGACGTGAACTCCGGCCGCAGGCTCACTTGGCGACCAGACGGGTCAGTGAAGCTGTACATCTGGGACGCAAGCTCTCCCCCCGACTTCCGGAGGAATAGATCGGTACTTTCGAGGATAGGAGTAGCGGTAACGTCGTAGCCACGGCGATCGAGGAAGCTCTCGAGGCGCTTGTGGATGGTGACGAGACGCCGCCAAAGTGCTGGCGAGTAATCGCGCGCGGTCTTCAAGGGGTACACCAGAGATGATAATTGGGCGTTCGGATTGAGGAGATCTCCATTCGTGAACGGCAACGGGCGCCATTTTAGCAGACGCCACCGCTAATCTCGCAGACTGACATCCCCATCCAGCAGGCGATGCGTCTCCCCCCCCGCCGAACGTAGGAGTAGCGCCCCCTGCTGGTCGACGCCCACCGCCTCCCCCTCGACCACGCCGTTGCGTGTACGCACGGCGATCTGCTGCCCTAGCGTCGTGAGATGTGTCCGCCATCGATTAATCACTTTCCCGCTGCTGTCAGCGAGGTCTCCCAGTGTGGCCTCAAGCTTCCTGAATAACATCTCCTCAACGTAGTCCAACTCCACCGGAGCACCGCGTACCGCAGCGAGGCTCGTCGCTGTCTCTGCGATGTCCTCGACTGAACCGGGATTTAGGTTCACGTTGAGTCCGATACCTAAGATTGCGAACCCTGTGCTGTCAGTAGCGATCTGCGACTCTACGAGTATGCCCGCGATTTTCTTGCCGGTCACTTGCACGTCGTTAGGCCATTTAATCCCGCAGGGCACACCCAGAATCTCCTCGACCACGTCATGCACTGCGAGTGATCCTGCTACCGACAGGGGCGCACCTGCGTCAATTGGTGGTACCCGTAGCACGACGGAAGTCAACAATGAATCGCCCGGTGCGCTCTCCCACCGTCGAGAGAAGCGTCCGCGCCCCATATGCTGAACCTCTGCGCGCACGACAGTCCCGTGCCGCGCGCCACCATGAGCGATGTCACGAGCGACGTCCATGGTCGAGTCCACTTCGTCGAATACCAGCACACGTGCCCCCACGACGGAGTTGGGGTAAAAGCGTTCCCAGTTGGCTGTAGCGTTCAGCGATTGCATAGGGGCATTCTATGCGGCGTCCAGCGAGCGAAAGTGCCACCCAGGGTACGCGACGGCAAAGGTGGTAGCATCCGACCGCGACGGCAGCGTCGGCATTACTACCCTTGAAATCACAAAGCAGTTTCATCCAAGACGTCACGCGACGGGAAACCTTTCCGGTTTTCCTAATGTACTTCTTGTGGGCGTTCGGCACCGGTGGGCTCTGGCTCGTCCGTCCGCTCTTCGCCTATGAGACCGGAGGAACGTTCCTCCTGGTCGCGGTCATTTCCTCCATTAGCGCTCTGCCGCGGCTGGTGACAGGGCCGCTCACGGGCTACCTGACCGATCGTCTCGGGCGCAAGCCATTCGTGGTCATTGGATCGCTCTTGCACATTGTCGCAATGGTCAGCGACTTCTTCGTAGACACCTACCTGCCCTTCCTGCTGCTCGAGATCGTCGGCGGTATCGGTATCTCCGTATGGATGACCAGCGCCAATGTCTTGATGGCCGACTCTACCCGAACCGAGACTCGAGGCCGCGTTGTTGCCGTGCGCGAAATATCGTCCCGCGTTGGCTTGCTATTGGGCCCTGCGGCTGCGGGCCTCATCGGTGTGGTATTCGGCCTCAAGTACATCTTTTTGTTCATCGAGGCGTCCAAGGTCGCTGTGATCATTGTTACCGTGATGTGGATTAAGGAAACGCGCCGCGCACGGGAGAAGGTCCCTCGCATGACTTCTAGCACCAAGCGCCGCATCGACGTTTCAATGTTCAAGACACGCGCCTTCCTGGCTCTTGCCATAGGCACGTTTACCATCAGCATGGTCGGCGGGGGCACCGGCGTGTTCCGTACGCTCTTCCCGCCCCACGCGACAGCAAGCGCCGGCCTGAGCGAAGGGCAGATTGGCTTGCTGCTCGCGCTCGCTGGTGGTGTGGCGCTTGCTGCCACCATGCCCGCCGGCATCATCACCGACCGCTATGGGCGTAAGCGAACATTGCTGTTCGGATTGTTCGTGACTGCGCTGGCGGTCTACGTGATGACGCTCGGTGCGACGTTCACCATGGCAGCGGTCGCGGTCGTCACCTTCGGGCTTTCCGAAGCGTTCGGCTCGGGCACGATGCAGGTCTACGCCATGGATCTAGCCCCGGAGGACAAGCGCGGCTCTTTCCTCGGTGGCTGGGGACTCTTCATGAATCTCGGGCAGATCGTCGGGCCCCTGTTCATCGGCATGCTCGCCGACGCGTACGGCTTCAGACTTGCTTTCACCGTGGTCGCTGGCATGCTCATCGTGGGTGGGGCGATGGTCTTCCTGTTCGGCCAGGAGACCAAAGCTCGTCCGATGCCAATCGATAGGCCCTCGCCTCGTTAGCAGTGACGCCGATATAATGCCCCTGCCGTGGCGCTTAGCATCCCGGTCAACGTTTCCCCCAATCCCGCAGGTGAGAGCGAAATGTCAAAAGTTGAAGATAAGCTAGCGGAGCTCGGACTCACCCTGCCGGAGCATGTTCCGCCTGCCGGGAGCTACCTGGTCGGTTACCGATCGGGCAACCTGGTCTTCACCTCCGCAGTGGGCCCACGTACCAACGAGGGCAATATCACGGGCGTGATGGGCGCGGATTGCACGATTGAGGAAGGCTACGAGGCTGCGCGACGGACGTGCCTGCGTGTGCTCACCAACGTGAAGAGCATCATCGGTGACCTTGACAAGGTCACCCACGTGGTCAAAATCTTTGGAATGGTCCAGGCGACGTCCGATTTCAACGGCTACGCCCAGGTGGTTAACGGCTGCTCTGACTTGTTGGCGGAGCTTTATGGAGAAGCAGGCAAGCATGCCCGCAGCTCGATGGGCGTTGGACGCAACCCATTCGACGGCGTAGTGTCCATCGACGGGGTGTTCGAAGTTGCCGATTAGTCTGATGAGACACGGGGTGAGCCGATGCGCCGTAGCATCCGAATCTTGAGAGCGGAACAAGAGACGGCTGCGGAAGCTGAGATACGCGCATCCGCACCGCAGTTCGCCAGTGAGATCACACAGGGATCCGCAAGCCGTCGGCTGGCCTGACAGCCGCGTTCGGCGATGCCGTGAACGACATAGTCTTCGCGTCGGGAGCCTAGCTCGCGACAATCGGGCCCAAAGCCGCCTCAGCGGCCTAACCACTCCCTCGAGCGGGAGTAGCTCAGTGGTAGAGCTCTTGCCTTCCAAGCAAGTTGTCGCCGGTTCGAATCCGGTCTCCCGCTCCAACCAGTCGATTACCTGCTGGAAAGGCTCGCGCCCGCCTAGCGATCTCCTGTCGTTTGACACCCTATATGGTCAGTCCTAGCCTGCGACCAGGCTCAGAATTGCGAGTAACACCCCGGCAGGAGGACTCATTATGGCGGTCATCGACGCGGACGCCCATGTCATCGAGACGGAGGCGACCTGGGAATACATGGAGGGCGATGCTGAGCAGTACAAACCCATCCCTGTGGTGTCGCAGCGGGATGGCAAGCCTTTTTGGGTAATCGACGGCGTCTTGCGGGCTCGCCGGGTGAACGTCGGTACCGACACGACCACGGAGTCCCAGGAATTGACCGACGTCGCAGCCCGGATCGCAGACATGGACAAATTCGGCACGGACATTCAAGTGGTCTACCCGTCGCTCTGGACAACATTAACGTTCAAGCACACGGAGGCAGAGCAGGCCGTGTGCAAGAGCTACAACCACTACATGGCGGATGCATGCGGCCAGGCCCCGGACCGTCTGCGGTGGATTGCCGTCCTGCCCGTTTCGGGCATCGATGCGGCTATCGGAGAACTCCATTACGCCAAGGCCAATGGTGGATGCGGTGCCACCTTCAGGGGATGGGAGGGTGACTACCACCCGACGTCGCCCTATTTCTTCCCGGTGTACGAGGAGGCCGAGCGCCTCGGGCTGCCGATTTGTTTCCACGCGGGCATGGGGAACGAAATCGTGAATGATTTCCTGATGGGCGCACCAGACCGAGGCAACATCCAGCGATTCAAGTGGCCGGTCATGGGGGCCTTCCACTCGCTTTTGCTGAGCGATGTGCCAACGCGGTTCCCGGAGCTCCGGTTCGGCTTCATTGAGGCGGGCGCGAGCTGGATCCCTTACCTGCTGGGCGACCTCACGCGGCGCGTTGCCTGGACGCAGGGCAATATCAATGACACTGGCCCGACCGACTACATGCTTAGGGACAACAACCTGTTCGTCACGTGCCAAACGAATGACGATCTGCCCTACGTGCTGAAGTACGCGGGCGAGGACAATCTGATCATCGGCACTGACTACGGGCACGCGGATACGGAGACCGAGTTGCTAGCGCTCCGCACATTCCAGGAGGAGTCAGTCGTTAGTCCGCAGGCGACCAGCAAGATTCTCGACGACAACGCGCGGGCGCTCTACGGGCTGTAGTCGATTGGGAACGCATCGGTAGACACCCCGGGTTCACCACCTGGAGTTCGGACACCTGTTGGGCGCCGGTCGCTTGATCGTTTGGTATGCTTCCAGTTCAAGCGACAGGCATAGCTCGCGCACCGGCGGACCCGTTTTGATGCTCTAGGAGTCCCCAGATCACCGCTACAAAGCTGTTCTAGTCACATCGCCTGAAACCATCGGAGGTATTCCTTGGCCACTGCTATGCCCTCCAGCAGTCTCGACCTGCGCCGATTACTCGAAGAGCGCCGCGTGCATGAGTTGGAGTTGCTGACTGATTTGACCGATGAGCAGCTGCACGGCGTGCTGATGAGAGAGGTCGAGCGGCCGATCTGGGAAATGGGGCACGTGGGCTGGTTCCAAGAGTATTGGATACTGAGACACTTGGACGGGGTCGAATCCGCGATGAAGGATTCAGATTCCTTTTACGACTCGTCCTGGACATACACCCACGAACGCGGCGAATTTAGCCTCCCCACTCGATCCGAGACACTCGAATATATCTCAACAGTCCTCGATCGATGCATTGAGCGCTTGAGCGCTCGAGAACCGACGCCTGACGAGGTGTACTACTACCTCCTGAGCATCTTTCACGAAGACATGCACTCGGAGACGCTCACGTTCATCAGGCAGACCCTCGGATACCCGCGCCCGAATCTTTCAACGAGCAGCCCTACCCTGCTGCTGCCGACCATCGACAGCGACTTCCAGTTTCATGACGTTGATGTGCCCGGTGGGTCCTTCTGCCTGGGGGCGGATCCAGAAACGCCTTTCGCCTTTGACAATGAGAAATGGGCCCACGCGATGGAGGTTGATTCCTTCTCAATATCGGCCACCACGGTAACGAACGCCGAGTTCCTAGCGTTCGTGGAGGCCGATGGTTACCACCTGAATCATATCTGGGGCAGACGGGGCAAAGACTGGCTCCGTCGGAGTAAGGGGGAGCATCCCCGGTTTTGGCACAAGGGGTCTGATGGCGGATGGTACCGCGAAGATTTCGGCCAACTAGTGCCCCTCGAACCATACCTTCCGGTGGTGCACGTGAACTGGTATGAGGCCAATGCGTACTGCAACTGGGCTCATAGGAGGCTGCCCACAGAGGCCGAATGGGAGATGGCCGCGAACGCGGGTGGCGGTGCGATTGTGAAGCCGAGTTTTCCGTGGGGTGACGAAGCACCTACCCCGCAAAGGGCGAACCTCGACTGGGCAGCCATGGGGTGCGTGGATGTTCGAGCGCTCCCGGCAGGAGACAGCGCCGCTGGTTGCAGGCAAATGATCGGAAATGTCTGGGAGTGGACGGCGGACACGTTCAACCCCTACCCCGGGTTTGTCGTGGATCCCTATCAGGAATATTCGGCGCCCTCCTTCGAGAGCAAAAAGGTGCTGCGAGGGGGGTCGTGGGCGACACGATCGCTCCTCATACGCAACACCTGGCGCAACTTCTACATGCCGTTCCGCAACAACATCTACGCCGGATTCCGTACCTGCGCTACTCGGTAGAGTGAGGGTGGAGTAGATGGCTGCTGGCGAAATTGGTCGCGCGGGATTACGACCGGGCTAAGCACGCTGGGGAGGGGATGGCTAGGGCCGATCAGCCCTGAATCCATTCCTGCCGAGTAGACCGGCCCCCCTCTTGGATGATCAGGGCTCAGCACTGCATCTCCTTGCCCTCATCCCCATTGCAGCCACCCTGCGGCGCGGTCTTGTTCGCAGCGTCGATCACGAAAGTGCAGAAGGTCTGCTGCTCCGTCAGGTGCTCCTGGAGCAGATTGTTCAGGGCATTGACCTTTGGCGTGCTCGTTGTCGCCCTGTCGTCATGGTAGAGTGTCCCGTCGTTGTCGCCCCCCCCCCCTGCCCAACGCGCTACCGGCGACGGTTCCGCAACAAAGGCTGGCCGATACCGTGAGCTACCGCCCCTCGGCCGCATTCGTCTTGATTGTCTCCGGTGCCCTCAGCCTGGATTCCAAAGCCCCCGGTCCTTCGGAGTCAACATGACTATCGCCACTCCGTTGCGCGCCAGCCGCTTCGCCGAGCCCCACCGATCCTCACTCATCGCTTGTGACCCCTCTACGGCTGCGGCCGTCGTTATCTCGGGCGCCCGACGATGACCAGCACCGAACGAATCACCGGCGTAGTGCTCGCAGGTGGGCATGGCGTGCGCTTGGGCCGCCCCAAAGCGGGCATCCTTCTTCAAGGCCGTCCTCTCCTCGAGCACGTCTTGGATGCCCTTGTCCACGTCGCCGCCGACATCACCGTCGTCCGCTCGGCCCTTGTCCCCTTGCCCGCGATCCACCATCCCGGTGTAGAGGTGCTCGTCGACGAGGCTGCTGACGAGGGTCCGCTCCGTGCGCTGGCCACCGCGTTTACCCACGTCCAAAGCGGACTCGTCGCGGCCGTTGGCTGTGACATGCCGTTCATCAACCCCGCCTTGATTTTGAAACTCGCGACGCTAATGGACGGCCACGACGCTGCTGTGCCCGTCGTCGAAGGCCGGAAGCAGCCTCTCCACGCTGTCTACCGCGCGAGCGTGGCAGCCGTGGCAGCCACAAATGCCCTTGGTGCAGCCAACCGCAGCGTCGTTGGATTCTTGGACCGGATGCAGGTTCGGTGGGTTGACCGCCCGGAGTGGGAAACAGTCGACCCGACAGGACAGTCATTCTTCAACATCAACACCCCTGAGGACCTGGCGTTGGCCGCGTCGCTGACATAACGGGGCCTGGTCGCAGAGCACCACCGCACGCGATTGACCCACCACGAGGCCGCTGCTATAACCGGAGAACCATCGACTGCTCGCGGTGGAGCGCTTCAAGCAGGCCCGCCATGGACCTGCGATTCCCCACCATGCGGTACGACCACTCCATGCCTCTACTGGAAGGACGTGTGGACCTACCTGGCTAGACGATCAAGCCAGAACGCACACCGGCCATAGTCTTCGGAGATGTTGAGTCTCTGCGTACCGGTGACTTTGGGCTCTGCGATCTCAATACCGGCTACTGGCCACAAGCGATAGAGGAAGGCTGGGAGCTTATCGGCCTCCCCATTTTCATCAAGCGCAAACCTGTTTATCAGTACTTGTTTGTGAGCAACGATATTGAGAAGCCTTCAGACCTCGAGGGCAAAACTATCGCCACTAATTGCTACCCGACCGGAATGACTACGCTGCTCCAAGGGTTGCTCACGGAACGTCATGGCGTCGACGCCAGCAAGCTCTCTTGGCTGGCCAACGGCGGGTCTGACGTGTTCCCTCGTCACGATGCTCCTCAGACGATCAGCATCGCCGCCGAGCGCAAGGATCCATGGGACCGCCTTCTCGGCGGTGAGGTTGACGGGATCATCACCGACATCTCGGATGGCGATGTCTGGGTCGGCCTGGAGAGCAGCCCTGCCGTGCATCGTCTGTTCGACTACGTGACAGAGGACCGCAAACTTTACGAGGAAACGGGCATGTTCACGCCCCTGCATCTCATTGTTATGAGTGCCACGCTCGATCGCGAGAACCCCGACCTCGCTCGGTCGATCTACGATGGGTTCGAGGAGGCCAAGCGATTGGCCTACCAAGACATCCTCAACGACCGCTCAGGTTTTGGAGTCCTCTACCTTCGAGAGCGGTTCGTGGAGCAGACCAATACCTGGGGTGATCCTTGGAAATACGGCGTTACCGCGAACCGCGATACCGTTGAGACCTTCGCTCGCTACAACGTTGACCAGGGCGTCACCAAGCGCCAGCTAGCGGTGGAGGAGTTGTTCGCGAAGGGAACACTCGACACGTAGCCCAGGGCTACTTACGTAACGGGTGTAAAAACACGGCGTTGGCCATTAACATAGCGAGCGCGCTTTGAGCGCTGCAAAGCCAACCGGCAACCGCGTGCCATTGACACTCGTGTGGCAGCACACGAGGTGCCTCAAGGGAGATTTGTTCATGCATCTGGCCTCGACACTTGCCCTTATCGTGGGGGGCGCAGTGGGCCTTTGGTACGGCTTCGTAGACGACGTTGAACTGGCGTTCCTCGCTGGCCTGGTGGCCTGGGCCACGGCGACTGTCGCAGCGTTCCGTGGTAACTTTAACCCACCCGACGATCTTGCGAGGAACGCTCGACTGGACGTCCGTACGACTACGTACAGCGCCGTGACGGTCGCGCTCCTGGCCTTGGGAGCGGCCGGCGCATGGGTGGGTTTCGTCGAGGACATCAAGGTCGGCGTGTTGGTAACGTTGCTCGCCTGGGCCGCAGCTACTTATTTGGCCTTTGGCGGCAGCGCCAAGCGAGGCTCCCCCGGAGATGCGACTGGATTCGCCGCAAACACGTCGGAGAGCATCGGTTTTGTGACACTGATCGTTGGAGGCCTGGTGGCAGGTGCTGTTGGCATCTGGTACGGCCTCGTAGAAGACATGGAGATTGGATTTGCTGCCGGTGTGCTCGTCTGGGCGGGTACGACACTCGCTACCTTCCGTGGCAAGATCACGCTCAACTGACCGACTACTGGGACACCACTCAAAGGAGTTGCTAATGCTTACCGCAGCGCAGAATGACCGATTGACACGAGTTGGGCCAGGCACGCCGGCTGGCGAGTTGATGCGGCGCTACTGGCACCCTATCGCTGCCGTTCCGCAGATGAATGACCGGGCAACCATGCCCATAAAACTCTTGGGTGAAGACCTGATCCTGTACAAGGACTTGTCGGGAACCTATGGACTGGTCAACAGCTACTGCGCGCACCGGCGCATGGGTATGGTCTACGGCATCCCTCAGGAAAACGGCATTCGGTGCCCGTACCATGGCTGGATGTATGACGAGACGGGTGCCTGTACCGAGCAACCATATGAGGAAACCGAAGCCCCTGGCAACCGGTTCAAGGACAAGGTAAAAATCCTCGCCTACCCCGTTGAAGTCAAGGCGGGATTGCTATTTGCGTACCTTGGCCCGCAGCCCGTGCCCCTAGTTCCGAACTGGGACGTTTTCGCCATCGACAATGTGGTGAGGGACATTGGCTATACCGAGCTGCCTTCCAACTGGCTCCAGTGCCAGGAAAACTCCCTTGATCCGGTCCATTCGGAATGGCTCCACGGAGAATGGAGCAACTATATCGCCAAGGTCAATGGTCAGGGTGACAAGGCCCGGGCACGTTACGAGAATGTGCGCATCGGCTTTGACAAGTTCGAGTATGGAATCATCAAGCGGCGCTTGGTAAAGGGTGGCGGCTACGACGATCCTGAATGGGCACAAGGTCACCCGATCGTATTTCCGTATTCCCTCCGCCAAGGTGGGTCCGGCGTCGCGCTCGACACCTGGAAAGATCCCGGCGACACGCCGGGGATCGCTAGTGGCGTTGGGCCGTCGTTCCAGATCCGCGTGCCGTTAGACGATACTCACACCGGGCACTGGTGGGTGATGTGCCACCCGAAACAGAACCCGGACGACCAGGAACAGAGGTTCGAGGACATCCCAATGTTCCACCCGCCGCTGATCCATCTGAAACCCGACGGTAGTGTTCGATTCGAGCTTCTCGATTCGAACAGCGCCCAGGACGTTGCCGCGTGGATCACCCAGGGTGAGATCGCCGATCGCACGCAGGAAACCCTGGGCCGTTCTGACAAGGGCGTCATCATGTTCCGGCGCATGCTCGAAGAGAACATACGCATCGTCGAAGATGGCGGAGACCCGATCAACACGTTCCGGGACCCGGCCAAGAACGTCTACCTAGGCATGGACACCGAGCACTGGTCTAAGCGCGCGGAGCTTGGTGGCGGCCAGGCCTTCCCGTTCGCGCGTCAGGGCATGGCAAGTAAGTACAGCCCCATCATGAACGAGCGCGGAGTCGAAGGCGGCGAAGACGCCGAGGAGCGCAACCAAGCGATAGCTGAAGAGGTCCGCAACTGATGGGCGCGGAGTCACTGAAAACGGGCGACAAGGTTGAACTCTCCGACGGTGCGGTCGCGGAAGTCACCGGCACCCTGAGCAATGGGGGCGTTCCGATCCGCATCATCGACTCCCCTTTTGGTTCTGATCAACCAGGGGCGGACAAGATTGCGGACCCCGACGAGATATTCGGAGTCTTCATCGACGACGCGATGTCGGAAGTCCGGGCACTCTAGCAGAGGCAAAAGAACGCTCTCGTTCTATGACGAGGGCGTTCTTTTGCGAAATCGAACAACGGGGGTAGAATCCCGGGAGCCCGTGCGGTCCCAACCCGCATGGAATTTGGAGGTAAGAATGGCTCGAAGTTATTTCACCCATGACGTGTGGCTCGAAGACCAAGCTGACAAGGGAGTTCCGCTCTACAAGGACTGCTACGTCGACGATCTCCGCGAGCTTAAGCTCAGCCACTGGGATCTCCGTGGCTGCGACACCGCGTTCATTCAGTTCACCGACATGAACGGCGTTACCGAGGCTCGCGTTCAGGAGATTCCCGCCGGCGAATCGCTGAAGCCGTTCAAGCTTGGCGTAGACGAGCTCGTCTACGTCCTGCAGGGCCGCGGATTCGCTTCCGTCTACGGAAGCATCTCCAATGCTCACCGCGATTTTGAGTGGGGCGAGCGCTCTGCGTTCGTGATTCCCCGCAACGCCTGGTGTGAGTTGCGTAACATGAGCGACAAACCCGTCCGCCTGCTGCACTTCAACTACCTCCCACTGGCGATGACAGTCATCCCCGACCCTAGTTTCTTCTTCAATAACGAGCACGTGTCCGGATCCCTGATCGACGACGCCGACCAGGAGTTCTTCTCCGAAGCCAAGGACGTCGAGAAGGACTTTGGCAGCGCTTGGGGTAAGGTTGGCGCGAAGGTCTGGAAGGGTAACTTCTGGCCCGACCTCCTCGCGTGGGACAAGCTCGTATCGCTGGGTAACCGTGGCGCCGGAGGTTCCTCCATCGCCATGTACGTCCCCGGCTCCGAAATGTCCGCCCACATGTCCGTCTTCCCGCCCGGCCGCTACAAGAAGGCTCACCGTCACGGCCCCGGACGTCTAATCGTCATCCCCGGTGGTGACGGCTACTCCATCATGTGGCCTGAGGGGGGAGAGAAGAAGATTTACCCCTGGCATGAAGGCAGTGCGATCACACCTCCCGACCAGTACTTCCACCAGCACTTCAACCTGGGTACCAAGGCGGCGCGCTACTTCGCCCTTCACCCTCCAGTGCAGTTCATCGGTAAAGAAGAGGACGAGTCTGGCGACGCCAAAGAATCCAACATCAACTACCCGGACGAAGAGAAATGGATCCGCGAGTACTTCGACGAAGAGCTCGCCAAGCGTGGTCTTACGTCGGACATGCCAGAAGAGGCCTACCAGGACGCGAACTACGAGTTCAAAGTGGCCTCTACCTCCTCGCAGTAGGCCATCTCCAAAGCATCAACGAACCGGAGCGCTAGAATTGCGCTCCGGTTCGTTGGATACTGGCCTAGGAACACCGAATGGACTACATGATGGAGGGTAGATTCCGATGCTGACGCAAGCACAGAACGAACGTCTGACGCAGGTGGGGCCTGGTACGCCTATGGGTGAGTTGATGCGTCGCTACTGGCATCCGATAATCGGTAGCTCTGCGCTCAACGAGGAAAACCCCACCAAGGAGATTCGTCTTCTGGGCGAAAACTTGGTTCTGTTCAGGAGCGCCGCAGGCAAGCTCGGGCTCATCGAGCCATCGTGCCCACACCGTAAAGCCAATCTCTCCTATGGCGTTCCCGAGCCTGAGGGCATCCGCTGCGCTTACCACGGCTGGTTGTTCGACGAGGAAGGCAACTGTGTCGACCAGCCTTCTGAGCCCGCGGGCAGCCGCTTCAAGGAAAAGGTGAAGCTCAAGGCCTACAAGGTCCAGGAGATGGGCGGCCTCGTTTTCGCCTACATGGGGCCAGAGCCCGCGCCACTCATCCCCCGGTGGGATGTCCTCGCATGGGAAGGCAAACGGGACCACTGGTCCATGGAGCTCCCCTGTAACTGGCTCCAGTGCCAGGAAAATAGCCTCGACCCGCTGCACTTCCAGTGGCTCCACCGCTACTGGGGTGGTTGGACGATGAACCGTATCAAGCCCGTCGATGAGCGTGACGCCTGGAACGCTGCGGTTGGCTCGCGTGGCGCGGAACACCGCAAGATCGCATTCGAGATCACGGACTACGGCGTCATCAAACGCCGCTTGGTTGGCGACGAGACCGAGGATAGTGATCATTGGCGAATCGGACACCCGATCCTCTTCCCCAACATCCTTCGCGTCAGCCACGGCCTAGAATTCCGTGTTCCCATCGACGACACAACGACGCTTCATCTAATCACGAACTACCGCCAGTACAACCCCGGCGAGGAGATTCAGCACGACTTGGACGTGCCGTTTGAAGAGCGCTCTCTCTACGATGAGAACGGCGCCATCGTTCGCGACTACGTCGTTGCGCAGGACCAGGTCGCGTGGATCATCCAGGGGCCCGTCTCCGATCGCACCACGGAACGATTGGGCGTCACAGATGTCGGCATCATCATGTTTCGCCGTATGCTCGACGAGCAGGCACGCGTCGTTGAAGAGGGCGGCGAGCCCATGAACGTGCACCGCAACGAGGATGAAAACGAGGTACTTGTTCTCCCCTGTGAGTTCTACATGTACCCAGGCTACGACGAAGTCGGCGGTCCATTCAAAGACAGTGTCGCCGGTCAGCCGACGGTTGAAGCGATCCTGTCTGGTGATGGTGTCAAGCTCGCGGAGTGGGAAGGCCTGAAAGCCGCGCCTCGTGTGTGGGGTGTAGACACCAGTGGCCTTGCCGAGGGCGATCAGCCTTGGTATAGCGACGGTAAGAAGCACTAGCCCTTCACAACATTGTTCCGAAGGGCCCGGCAGTTCTGCCGGGCCCTTTTTCATATCGGACTTGTACGCCGTGCGACACTAGATATCGCGAATGGAGGTTCACATGGAAATTAAAGAACTCGGACACGTCGTCCTTTACGTCAGGAACCTAGAGAGGTCGCGCCATTTCTACGGTGACGTCCTGGGATGGAACCAAATCAAGAGTGAACGACAGGGCGCTGTCATGTTCACTGCCGGGCGCACCCACCACGAGCTGCTGTTGATTGAGGTAGGCGAAACCGCCCAGCCGATACCGCAAGGACGCCGCGTGGGTATGTATCATTTCGGCCTCAAAGTAGGCACCACCGACGAAGAACTCATCGCTGCTATCGAGCAGATCAACGAGGCACAGGTTCCCATCATGGGAGCTTCGGACCACGGAGTCACTCACAGCCTCTACATCCAAGACCCCGACGGCAATGAGGTGGAGTTGTACATCGATGTGCAACCGGAACTCTGGCGGGAAGACCCCGCCGCCGCGCTCGCTCCAACCAAAGCGCTAGTCCTCTAGCCGGTCTCAGCCAATGGTGGCAGTGTGTGGCTGGTTCCTGGGGCCCCGATTCCGAGTTTCATAGCACCGCCTCGGCCAAGCGATCCACCTGGTCAGGGTTCGTCACCCCCGCAGGCCGAACGAATACCTCGTCCATCCCGGCAGCCTCGCATTGCTTTAGCATCTCCTGGATAGCGGCCGCCGTCGAAGGCGTGTCAGCAGCATTCGCCGCAGGTGAACTCCCTGGTTGGCCCGGTGCGTTCGCGGGGCGACCGCCTTGATACGAGTAATAGCGCTGGCCGGCGTCTGCCGTGGCCTGCGCCTCAACGCCGCCTATGGCGCACGTTAACGACCCGATGAACAGCGGACTGCCTGGCCTGCCCGCTTCACGCCATAGCCTCGCAGCGATATCAAACGTAAGTTGCGCGCCCGTTACGTCCGCGACAGACCCCGTGACATACCCCTCACCCCACTGAGCGACACGCCGCAGCGCCACCTCGCTCCTGCCGCCGAAGATCAACGGCGGCCCGCCAGCCTGTACTGGTGCCGGCCCTACGGGCCCCACTCCGTCACCTGCGTCGTCGCCGGCCCAAATGCGCTTCATCACCGCCAGTTGATCATCGAATCGCCTGCCCCGGTCGCCATGAGTCGTTCCTGCGACGACGAAATCGTCCTTGCGGTTGCCGACCCCAACTCCCAACGTCAACCTGCCGTTGGAAAGCGCGTCCAGGCATGCTGTCTCTTTCGCCAGAAGCCCCGCACTGCGCAGCGGTACGATCAGGATGGCCGTCATGAGACGGATGCGCTCTGTAACGGCGGCGGCCGCCGTTAGGGCGATCAATGGGTCGAAATTGTCGTAGACCAATCGATCAAGCAGTGAGAGGGCCGAGAATCCGGCAGCCTCTGCGCGCCGGGCCCACTCCATCACGAGTTGTCCTTGGTCCGACGGGAAGGAGGTGGGAAGGCCAAGGCCTACTTTCATTGGGGCTCCCCTCGTTGAGGCTCTTTTGAGCACGCGATGTATCTTCGGATCGGGTAAACGAAGGGCCCGGTGCATCGTGCCGGGCCCTTCCCATGGTTCCTCTTCAAATCATTGGTCCAGCAGAGGCCTACTGCCAGCGGGCGAAGCCCCAGCCACCACCCGTTGCCGCGGGAGTGCGGTACACCGGTACGTACTCCACGAGCTCCATTTCGAGATCCGTGTCCTGCAGGACGCCACCCAGGGCGATCCAGTTCTGGGTCTCGGATGCTGCGGAGTAAAGCCGTTCGCGCGGCACATTCTGTAGGGTCTCTGCGTCCTTGTGCTTCAGGCCGTCCAGCACCATCCAGTCCAGCTCTTCGTCAACGACGAAGTGGCTTAGGCCGCCCGAAGCGACGACGGCTACACGTAGGTCGGAGTCCCAGGACTCGATGGCCTTGCGGATCTCCTCGCCGAACTTGAAGGAACGGCGAACGGTCGGCTGGTTCGGCGGGTAGCATGTGTTCTCGAAAACAGGCAGGATCGGTCGGGGCTGGTTGTTGAACAACCGCTTCACCACAAATGCGTAGCCGTGGGGGAGACCCTGGTTTTTTGGGGGGGACTCCCGAACGAGATCCAACTCACCGTCCTCGCGCATGTAGCGGCGTCCGACCTTGCCACCGTAACTCTCTTTGATGTACGTGAAGTGCGAAACGTCAAAGTCGTTCTGGATCATGTGGTCGATAACGTGGCGCCCCAGGTCTTTTTGGACAGGAACATCCATGGCCACGTCGCCGTAGCCATCGATGATCGCGCGTGTTACGTCAGGATCCCGGAGCGAATCGCCGTCAGCACGCGGGCGAATCGGAACCGAGTCCCCCCAGAAGATAGAGAACGTGGGCATGTTGTCTTCGTAGAACCACTCATCCTGGTCATCGCTGATGATGACAGTAACATCCGGATTCACTTCGGCGATTGTTTTTGCCAACTCCGCGATGCCGCGTTGGCATTGAGCAACCTGCTTCTCAAACACCTCGTCGGAGAGGTCGCGATTACGCAACTCATCGGAAACGAAGGCGAGGCCTTCGTCGTAAGTCATTGAGATGCCCGCCGGCGGGTATACGAGCCCTGTATGCGTCAAGTCACCGACGGCGTAGCGGCGCCACTGATCTGCATTCAACGCGAGCATCGGACTGTGCGATGTCGCGATTCCCAGTACTATTTTGGCCATTTTGACTCCTTACGTTACGAAAATCGTTCTGTGAAAGCCTCGCCCGGCGGTAGAGGCCTGAGTCAGGAACTAAGGCGTATGAACGTCGAGTGCAGTTTACTACCGGGGTCTCATGATTCCCAGGCTAGTTGCGCGGCGCCACGGGTATGTCGCTCTTGACAGCGCGCTGAATCACATGTAAGAAATCCGGTGCGAGTCGGCCGGAATGCACCGGACGTCGAGTTGTGAGATATCCTCCATCTTGGCGACTCGCTGATGGACTGTTCGGGCAGCCCGGCCCCGCTCGTCACCGAGCAACGGGAACGGACGTGCCCGTTGGGCCGAGACCCGTTGCGGCAAACTCATCGCGCGCAACGGCGCGATACGAAGTAGTAGGAGGATTAGATGCTTAACGGACAGAGAATTTTAGACATGCACGCGCACACCAACGCGCCCCCTGAACTGTATGCCTACAAGTCGGGCTTGCTCTCCAGCCGTGGCTACCACGGCAAGGGCAACCCCGGAATTTCAGACGAACGTCTGGAAGAGGCCACTCAGCGTGGTCTGAAGATCATGGACAGCGTTGGGACGGACATGCAGTTCCTGTCCCCCCGCCCGTTCCAGCTCATGCACTCTGAGAAACCTGCCAGCATCGTGCATTGGTGGAATGAGGCCAATAACGACGTCATCGGCCGTATCGTAAAGTCTCACCCGGATCGCTACGCAGGCATCTGCGGCCTGCCCCACATCTCAGGCCAGAAGGACTCCTCCCACGTTGTGCCCGAACTCGAGCGCACCGTGAAAGAGCTCGGCTTCATCGGCGCGATGATCAACCCTGACCCTGGTGAGGGTGGCGAAGCCACGCCAAGCCTGGACGACGAGTACTGGTACCCCCTCTACGAGTCCATGGTCAAGCTCAACGTTCCCGCGCTCATCCACTCTGCGGCCTGCCAGGATCCCCGCGAGTCTTACAGCGCCCACTTCATCACCACTGAGAGCCAGGTTGTCCTCAATCTGGTCAAGCGTGAGTCGAAGGTCTTCAAAGACTTCCCAGATCTGCGGATTATCGTCGCCCACGGTGGTGGTTCTGTGCCCTACCAGATCGGACGCTGGAGGGCCGCTCGCTTCAACCAGATGAAGGGTGACCCCAACCTGTCCGACTTCGACACGGCGCTCAAGCAGCTCTACTACGACGCCGTTCTCTACAACAAGGAGTCCCTGGAGCTTCTCTTCAAGCTCGTCGGCACCGACCGTACCATGTTCGGTACCGAGAACCCCGGCTCCGGCACCGCCACCGACCCCGGTGACGGTCACCAGATGGATGACCTGGCCCCGGTAATCAACTCCATCGAGTGGCTCACCGACCAGGACAGGAAGAACATCTTCGAGGACACGCAGAAGAAGGTGTTCCCGCTACTGAAGGCTTAGTTCTTCGAGCGGAACCTCTAGCTTAAATGGGCGTCCGGCGTTCACCAAACGACCGCCGGGCGCCTATGGGTCTTGAAGATCATCTGGCCCCCAACCACACAGGGAGATTTAGAAATGGCAGAACGCAGCCTGATTACGACCATCGAAGGCCCGAAGGGCAACGCTGAGGTTTACGAAGTTTCCGAAGGCTCGAGCACCACCGCTACTTCCGGCGTCGACAGCACGATGTATGAAGTCGTCTGCGGGAGCGAACGGGAGACCGTTCCAACCCTAGGCGAAGCTTCCATCATCGCTCACGAACTCTCCGGCGCCGTCTAAGGCCGCCCGAACCACAGAACAAGGGCCCGCGACCAGCGGGCCTTTTTCTATTCCCCTCGACCGCTGATAGCATTGCATCTGATGACCCTCTCCACTGAAACCAACCTCCCTGCGAGTGGATGGACCCGCCGCCGCGCCGGGTTGTTCCTGCTTAGCATGTCTCCTTTGTTGGCGCTCCTCGCTCTCCTCGCATGGGGGCAGCTTCGGACCGGCGGCAATCCCGGAGGCCTACTCGAGTACAACGAATCTGGGGAGCAGAATATCGCAGCCAGATCCGCCCCTGTGTTCCGCGGCGTCGACCTGATCGACGGTGGCTTGATCGACAATGCTAGCTTGCGGGGCAAGATCGTCATGGTGGACTTCTGGTCTTCTTGGTGTGTCGCCTGCCGCGCCGAGGCCGCAGACCTCGCCTCCGTCTACACCGAATACGCAGACAGTCCAGTGGAATTCGTAGGTATCGCGATCTGGGACGAAGTCGGCGACATCTTGCGGCATATCGATCGCTACAGCGTCGCCTACCCCAACCTCCTTGACGACCAGGGAACGATAGCCGTCCACTACGGTGTGCGCGGAGTCCCTGAGAAATTCTTCCTGGACGCCGCCGGCACGATCGTACGCAAGCTTACGGGTCCCGTAACCCCCGAGCGGCTGCGCAATGTCCTTGACTCGCTGTTGGCTTCGTAGCGCGAGTGGACATCGCCGCTGTCAATCGGCTTGTCCTGGACTGGTACTCCGCCAACTCCCGTGACCTGCCCTGGCGCCGCGCTCCTTACCTTGGCGACGCCTATGCCGTGCTCGTTTCTGAGGTAATGCTTCAGCAAACTCAAGTCGAGCGCACCGTACCCAAGTTCATCGAGTTCATGGCTACCTTCCCTACGATTGACGCCCTCGCCGCCGCGAGCGCCGGCGACGTCATCGTTCTCTGGTCAGGCATGGGTTATAACAACCGCGCGGTACGACTCCAGCGCCTAGCCGGAGTCGTCGTCGCCGAACACGCAGGCCAGATTCCTCGGGACGTTGAAACCCTGCTGACGCTGCCCGGCGTCGGACCCTATACCGCAGCGGCCATCGCCTGCTTTGCGTATGACGCTCACGTGCCGGTCCTCGACACGAACATCTATCGTGTGCTCAGCCGCCTCGTGCATGGTGTAGAGGCACCTTCGCGGGCCGACGTCGACCCACTGGCCACCCGGTTCCTCCCCGACCGCGATGCCTCGCTGTGGCACCAAGCGCTAATGGATATTGGCGCCACCATCTGCGGCGGATCGGCGCCACGTTGCATGCTCTGCCCACTTCGCGAGGTATGTGCTGCTGCGCCCGCGCTCCGGGCTGGAGTCAACCGCAAACAGGCGGAGGCATCCGTGCCTTACGCGCCCAAACAGGCAACGTTCGCAGGCTCCGCGCGCTACTATCGCGGCCGAATCGTTGAAGCGTTACGCCAGTCATCTCCGGAGGGACTTGTGATTGCCAACGTAGATGCGCTGTTCGCGGACGCTCCCGCCGGGGGCTTGTCGCCGATCATCGACGGACTCGTCCGCGATGGCCTTGCGATCCGCGCCGGGGCGGCATTACGCCTGCCTTAAGTCATGCGCGCCAAGAACGAGTTCACGGGACTGAAGAGTTGCACCCATGGATCGGCATCAGCAGCAAGTTCGGTGTTCGAGATCTCCCACCGCTTCTTCCCGCTCGGTGTCTCCCAGAGCCCGTCCGCCCAGAACCCCTCAGTTCCATTCGGATCAGCCCTGAACGTTTCACCGACGCGCCCGAGCATGCCGTCGGTTCCCCACGCGCAGACCAGAACGCCCTCGCGCGCCACTGCGATCGCCTCCGCCCAGTACGCGCTGCGCTGTGCGCCGCTGAGGTCTCGCATCCGTGCCAGCAGTCGCCGGGCCCGCTCAGAGTCGGCGACGTTTTCACCCGTGGCGCGGTGGGTCAGCGTGCTTTCCCAAGCATCGCCCAATTCTGGAATCACCATCCCCCCATCTGAAGCAATCGCGTTGCCCCCGAGCGCACGGGACCACCCAACCGCTTTCGCGATAGCGTTCCCCAGGTGTGTGGGTGATGCCTCGTTGATTGTCGGTTGAGGGTCGTTTACCGGGCGAAACCGCACGTCCAAGCCGTCGCAAAGCAACCGCAAGCGGACCGCCTTTGCGGGGTTCAGCGTGGCAATCAGCAATTCGAACGTCACTGGACTCAGGCCCGCCCGAACTCACGCTCGAGCATCTGCGTGGTCACCTTGATGGCCGTGGGTCGTCCGTGCGGGCAGTGCTGTGGGTTCGTTTCCGTCACCAACGCGGTGCTCAGAGCCGTCATCTCCTGCTGATTGAGTGCTTGCCCCGCGCGCACCGCACTGTGGCAAGCGATCGACGCAGCGACTGAGTGATGAGCATCAGGTGTCGTCGAGCCGTCGCCACGAACGACGTCCAGAACGTCAGCGACCAGCCGTGCGCCATCGACCATGCGCGCCATCGCCGGCACCGAGCGAAGCAGGTATGTCGAGTCGCCGAACGACTCTAGCGTGATGCCGTACCGTGCCAACGTGTCTTGCGCTAGTGGCATTGTCTCCAATTGTTCTGCGCTCAGATCTACGGGAAGTGGGTCCAGCATCGGCTGGACGTCAGGAGTGCTATCCGCCCACTGACGCAGCAACCGGTAGTACAGCACCGATTCGTGAGCGGAATGCTGATCGATCAGGTGCATCCCATCCTGCCCCTCGGCCACGATGTACGTGTTTGATATCTGCCCGAGTACCCGGAGCTCTCGAGTCGACCAACCGCCATCGGGTGATGGATCCTCGACAACCTGGGCGGCCACGGCTTCACCGGGTGTGACATGCGGCTCAGTCGTCGCCTGTGACGCAGTCGCCGACTCAGGAAGAGGTGCCCACGCGCCGGAGTCCGGCGTCATCGTGAAATTGAACGCCTGAGGGCTTGCTGACGGGGGTCGCTCTGCGGTTAGCGTACGAAACAGTCCGCGTGCCTGGACTTCCGGGTGCGCTTCAATCAATGATTCACGCACCGATCGCTCCACGCTGGAGAACGCATCCCCATCGTGCGTGAAGCGCACCTCGCGTTTGTTGGGGTGCACATTAACGTCAACAACCTGCGGCGGTACGTCGATGAACAACGCTGCCATCGGATAGCGCCCCTCCATCAGCAACCCTCGGTATGCTTCTCGCACCGCCGTGCTCATCGTCGGACTCTGCACCCACCGGCCGTTCACAAAAAGGCTAATCCCTGTCCGGTTCGGACGGTTGCGGTCAGGCGGACTCGCGATTCCCCGTACAGGGAACGGAGCCCGAGGAGAGGGGGTGACCTCCAGCATTTCCGCAGCAATCTCGTTACCGTACACGCTAGCTAGAACCTCACGTAGCCGTCCATTGCCCGATGTCTGGATCAGTATCCGCTGATCGCTCTTCAGTGAGAATCTCACATGAGGGTTGGCCATCGCCAGGTGGTCGATTACTTGACGCGTCCGTGCAGACTCAGCGGCTGAGGATCGGATGAATTTCAATCGTGCGGGGACGGTCGAAAACAGCGCTTCCACCACGATGGTGGTGCCGGGGGCCGAGGCCTCCCGTGGCCGTCGAGACACGGTCGCTTCGTAGGCCTCCGCGACCGAGGCCGCGTTAGCTGTCCTCGTTCTGGTCGTCATCCGGACGTGGGCCGCGGCAGCGATGCTCGCAAGCGCCTCGCCCCGGAATCCCAGGGTCCCGATTTGCCATAACCCGTCCAATGAAATCAACTTGCTGGTCGCGTGACGTTCGAACGCCAGCAGCACCTCGTCGTCGGATATCCCGGACCCATCGTCCGTTACTCGAATGCTCTGCAATCCGCCCTGCTGGATCTCCACCATGATCGCGCTCGCACCCGCGTCGACGGAATTCTCGACGAGCTCCTTGACCACCGATGCTGGTCGTTCGATGACCTCACCCGCCGCGATGCCTGCTGCGACTGCGGGCGGCAGTATCCGAATGGGCATCGGTTGACCTCAGTTCTCTACTTCGAAGCCCAGCGCTGCGCCGAGCTTCTTCGCGTTGGTTCCGGCCTGCAAACGCCCATCGATGACTACCAGCGGCCGCTTGAAAAAGCGAGGTTCGCCGACTAGCAGATCTGCCAGGTCATCGTCGCTCAGGTTGGCCTCATTCAGGCCGCTCTTCTTGAATGTGGCCGACTTGAAGTTGAATACTGTTCGCGGCGACTCGTCACCCAGAAGCTCGTTGAGTTCCTGAGCGTCGAACCGCTGCTTGAAGAAATCCCTGCCGTTGAACTGGACACCCGCTTGCGAGAGCGCCGCTCTCGCTTTTTTGCAGGTCCCTCACCCCACCCACCAGTACAGACTCACGTCCTGCGCCATCGCCCAATCCTTCCCATTGAACCTGCCTCGTCTCTTGAAACTGTCCAACCCCTTGATTGTCTAGATTGTAAAAGAGCGGCCTGAGTCATCCAAGGACAAGAGCGCCTTTCAGATTGCAATTTGCACAGGAGCGGCCGTTGACCTAGCATCCTCGCCACTCGCATGTCGGATTATTTGCTCGTCATCGTTGGTTGGATTCACGCCATCGCCGCAGTCTCGTGGTTGGGCGGTGCCGTCTTCTTTTGGGTGGTCCTCCGTCCAGCAATTCGCTCCGGCACCCTCCCCGATGCTGTCATGCGATTTGTCGGAACCGAATTCAGCCAGATTGTGACGCTTTCCATGTGGACGCTCGTCATCACTGGCGGAATCCTCATGTTCAACCGGCTGTCGGGCCCCAGCGCTACCCTGCCCTACGGCGCGATCCTCGGATTAAAAATCGCTCTCAGTGCGTGGATGTTCTTTCTCGTAACGGGGCGCCGTTCACGCGCCACTACCGACGGGCCCACCACGGCCAATGGGACCAAACGAAGACTCCGCAAGGCGGTGAACTCCCTGGGGCACATCAATATGACGGTCGTGGTGGGTGCTATCATCTTCCTCCTGTCGGATATCCTGCGTATGCTTGTCGAACGTCAACTAGCCGGTTGAACCCAGCGCACACGGAGAAGCTCTCTTGCTTATCGACCTTATGGCGATTCTCGCTTGCCCCGACGACCACGGTGAGCTGAAGCTGATTATAGAGAGCCAGCAGGGCGACGACATCGTTGCGGGCACGCTCACCTGCGAAACCTGCGGCAAGAGCTACCCCATCGTGGACTCGATCCCAAACCTGCTGCCAACGGAACTCCGCGAGGCGGGCGCGTAAACTGAGCCCATCGGTCAGATGCTCGCATCCGACCACTTAGGCACTCTGCAAAGGATTAGCACCCCATCACCATGCCCCTTCAAACTACACGAGCAGCTGACCGCCTGACGATCGACATCTATGTTGATGAAAATGGAATGCTGGAGTCGATGCCTGAAGAGGTACGCTCTGGTCTGACCGCGTCCCCCAAGCGCCTTGCACCCAAATATTTCTACGACAAGGCGGGTTCGCTTCTCTTCGAGCGGATCACCGAGCTTCCGGAGTACTACCAAACGCGCGCCGAGCGAGACCTGCTACAGGAGATAGCGGCAGAGCTCATGGCCGATTTGCGTCCGCAGCAGATCGTCGAATTGGGGTCAGGCTCATCGTATAAGACACGCCAGCTGCTCAGCGCACCCTCCGCGCCCGAGCACCTCAAAACATACGTGCCGTTCGACGTCAGCGAGTCCATCGTCCAAGAAGCCTCACAGGCGTTGGTTGTCGAATACCCATACCTTGCGGTACACGGCGTCATAGGCGACTTCGGTCGCCATCTTGGACATATCCCATCCTCCACAGGTCCACGGCTCGTGCTGTTCCTCGGCGGGACCATTGGCAACCTGGACCCTCAGGAACGCATAGAGTTCCTCCGCCAGGTCAACGAGTTACTGGGCCCCGATGACCGCCTGCTGATCGGTATGGACTTGGTCAAGGACGTGTCCATCATCGAAGCCGCGTATAACGATTCCGCGGGCGTGACCGCAGCGTTCAATCGCAACATGCTCCATTTCCTCAATCGCACTCTCAACGGCGATTTCGAGCCGGATGCTTTTGAGCACTACTGTTTCTTCAATCAAGCGGAATCCCGTATCGAGATGCACCTCGTGCCCAAAACCACTCAGGTCGTGACACTGAGGGAGTTGGGCATGGCCGTGACGTTTACGCCCGATGAATCACTGTGGACAGAGTGTTCCTACAAATTCACGGAGAACAGCCTCAATGAGATGCTTGCGAATGCAGGACTGGCGTTGCAACGCTTCTACACCAACGAGGATCCCGAGCGCCTGTTCGGCCTCGCGCTGGTTGGCCCTATCGACTAGCTCCTAGGGCGAGCGTCCCGAGACGGACGACACGAAGGCGCGTTGACGGCCTGCGCCTCCTCGCGTACCGTGCACAGCTAGTACGAACGTACCAAAAGCCTTCGTACTCCCTACGCGGTCACTTTGGAACAGGCAACCATTAATCCTCCTCAGCCTCGGTCAGCATCCTCCCCCAAGCCGCCGTTCTTTGTTTGGGCGCCCGCAGCAGCCATCTCACTGGTGATGCTGGTGCCCATTACATACCTCGTAGTCCGCACCGTTGACGCGGGGAGCGACGCCTGGGGACTCATTTTCAACGCGTCCACGGCGGCCATCCTCTGGCGCTCGATCGTTTTGGTCTTCTTCGTGACCATCGTGTCGGTTGTCATCGGCGTTTCCATTGCTTGGTTGACCGCGCGCACCGATATTCCACTGCGCCGGTCGCTCACGGTACTGACCGCCCTGCCATTGGTGATCCCGAGCTATGTATTCGCACTAGTGGTCGTGACCACACTCGGGCCGAGGGGGAGTCTCCAAGGGGTTCTGGAACCTTTCGGGGTTGACCGTCTCCCCTCGATCTTCGGGCTGCCTGGCGCGGTGTTCACCCTGTCGTTGCTGAGCTACCCCTATGTCATGCTGCCGGTGCGCGGCGCGTTGCTCCGGCTCGATCCTGCGATTGAAGAAGCCTCACGCGGTCTTGGGCACGGTCCGTGGGCGACCCTCTGGCGCGTAACCCTGCCTATGGTGCGCCCTGGAATCATCGCAGGCGCTTTGCTAATCGCCCTCTATACGCTCAGTGATTTCGGCGCGGTCTCATTGTTGCGGTACCAAACGTTCACCTTCGCCATCTTTATCCAGTTCGAGTCCGCTCTGGATGTGTCCGTGGCAGCCGCGCTATCACTAGTGCTGGTTTTCCTCGCGATTACATTGTTGGCACTCGAAGCGTGGAACCGTGGGCAAGGGCGCTACTACCGTACTACCCCCGGTTCGGCGCGCAAGAGCAGCGCTGTGCAGCTTGGCAGGTGGCGCTGGCCACTCGCTGGGTTGGTGGGGCTCATCGTCATACTCTCGCTCATCGTACCGATGAGCACGCTGGTCTTCTGGGTCCTCCGTGGAGTTTCCGCTGGTGAGTCGTTCGTGAGTCTCTGGTCAGAGATCCTGGGAACCCTTGGAGTCTCGCTCGCAGCGGCAGTCGCCGCTGCACTCGTAGGGATTCCCATCGCCGTGCTCAGCGTGCGCTTCCCCTCAAAGGTGAGCTCGGCCTTGGAGCGTCTCACCTTCATCGGGTTCGCGCTGCCAGGCGTGCCAGTAGCTCTGGCGTTCGTCTTTTTCGCAGCAAGCTTAGCCCTCCCCATCTACCAGACGACATTCATTCTGGTGCTCGCCTACGTCGTGCTCTTCCTGCCCGCTGCCGTCGGGGCCATCCAGGTATCACTGCGGCAGGTGAGCCCACGCATCGAGGAGGCCGCGCGCGGCCTCGGCAAGACCTCGTTTCAAGCATTCAGGTCTGTCACGTTGCCCTTGCTCAGCAGGGGGGTCGCCGCAGGAGCGGCGCTGGTCTTCTTGCTGTCGATGAAGGAGCTGCCCGCCACTTTGATTCTCGCGCCGATAGGGTTCGACACGCTTGCTACATCCGTGTGGGGAGCGGCCTCGGAGGCGTTCTACGCGCGGGCCGCGATGCCTGCGCTGTTGCTCGTGATTACCGCCTCCGTTCCGATGGCGATGATCGTCATCAGGGAGCGGCGGTAGGTCAGTGCATCACCGCGCCGCCGTCGACAACCATCGTCTGGCCCGTCATGAAATCACTCTCTGAGGACATCAAGAAAATCCCGGCCCCAACCAGGTCCTCAGGCTCTTCCACGCGTGGTATGGAACGAGCGGCTACTCGTCCCTCATAGATTGCCTCGTCCTTATCAGGGTCACTCGCAGTGAGGCCTGGTGCGATTGAATTCACCGTGATGTTCCAGTCGCCCGACTGCTTCGCGAGCACGCGGGTGAACGCCGTCACCCCCCCCTTGGAAGCCACGTAGTGCAAGATGCTGCGGCCTGAGAACACCGTTCCGGAGCTGATGTTCACGATCTTGCCGTACTTCTGTTCCTTCATTTGGCCGATCACCGCACGGCAGCATAGGAATGGGCCTTTCAGATTCACAGCCATCACGCGGTCCCACTCATCCACCGGGATCTCCTCGATCGGGCCGTTGGTGATCTGCGGCCGCTGAAAGAATGCCGCATTGTTCATCAGACCGTCAATGCGCCCCCAGCGCTCGATAACGGCGGCTGCCATCTCCTTGGTTGACTCCTCGCTGGAGACATCCGTCACCACGGCCAGCGCCTCGCCACCAGCTTCGCCGATCTCCGCCGCAACCGATTCAGCGGCGGGCCCATTGATGTCGGCGATGGCGACCTTCGCGCCTTCCTTGGCAAACCCCAGCGCGAAAGCACGGCCGATGCCCTGTCCTCCGCCAGTCACGATTATTACGCGCCCGTCCAATCTACTCATCCTCAGCACTCCTCGACTCGTCAGTTGATGGCCACTCCGCCGTCGATGATGATCGACTGCCCCGTCATGAAATCGCTGTCCTTGGACATGAAGAAGATAGCCGCGCCTACCAGATCCTCCGGGACCTCCACGCGCTTGATCGCCCTGTCCGGTACCCTTGTCTCGTAATGTGACGCTGGCATCTCCTCGGTCTCGCTGGCTGTGAGTCCAGGTGCGATGCAGTTCACCGTAATCCCAGACTTACCTGCCTCTCGTGCGAGGGTTCGCGTCAGACCGATCACGCCGCCCTTCGACGCCACGTAGTTGGAGATGAAGGGCGTGCCTTTGAAGAACGTGCCTGACGCGATGTTGATGATCTTGCCGTAACCCCGGTTCTTCATGTGCGGCAGCACGGCGCGACAGCAGAGGAATGGCCCACGGAGGTTGACCGCGATCACGCGATCCCACTCCTCTATCGGAAGCTCCTCCACCGGCGCGTTCACGTGCTTCACCCTGATTGCAATCGCCGCGTTGTTCACAAGCCCATCGATACGTCCGAACCGGTCAATCGTCGCCTTGACCATCGCCTCGGTTTGACCAGGGTCGGAGACGTCGACAGTCACAGCAAGCGCCTCCCCACCGCCCGCCTCAACCTCAGCAGCAGCTACCGATGCGCCCTCTCCATTGATATCCGCGACAACCACTTTTGCGCCTTCGGCCACGAAGCCTTCTATGTACGCCCGTCCGATCCCCGCGGCACCACCAGTAACGATTATCACTCTGTCGTCGAGTCGTCCCACAGCTATAACCCATACCCTTCTGGCGCCTGCCAGCCGTGCATCCACTCTTGAACTTCGTTCAGCGGCAAAACGTCCGCGTACTTGTGATGCATGTCGAAGAGGTTCATCGCATGCGTCGCCTCGTGGCGATCGAACACGCACTCTTCTGCGACCACCACCTTG
>Ga0114996_10001686_pt1 | contig 29333 bp, 25 predicted proteins | sample ArcticOcean_MG_C_4_FD_87039 | JGI IMG/M metagenome (GOLD analysis project Ga0114996, IMG submission 87039) | Marine microbial communities from western Arctic Ocean - ArcticOcean_MG_CB4_134 | ecosystem: Environmental > Aquatic > Marine > Oceanic | place: Arctic Ocean: Canada Basin | collected... | reverse complement strand
TCGCCGGCGATCAGGCAGTAACTGTCGTCGCCGGTGGCGTAGACCAGGATCGGCTGCAAGACGCCGTTCTCCCGGATCGACGCCGCGAGTTCCTCGAGGCCGCTGGGGTCGAAGAACTGGCGTGGTTGCTCGGGGTTGGGTTGGATCGCCCCGACAGGGAGAGCAGCGACGGAGTGGCTGGAGTCGTGGGGCAAGGGGGGCGCGCTGCCTGGCGTTGCATTCGGCTCCAACTTGGCGGGAGGGATGAGGGCGTTGAGGCCTCTGCCCAGTGCTGGTCCGCGACTCATGAGACACCTCCTGGCACACTTCCGGGTCTGATTTCAGGGACCGTCTCTGGGATGGCCTCCGGCCGGGCTTCGGGCGTGGGTTCCCGGCTGCCCTCGGGCCGGACGGCGGGTAGCGGATCGCCGAGCCGTAACGAGGATTCGCTCGGGCTGGGCTCGCGGCCGGAAAGAGGGAGCTCGGGGGCGACAGCCGAAGCGAGCTGATCGAGGAGTTCGGCCGCCAGTTCTTGGTAGGCCTCGGCGCCGCGTGAGTCTGGGGCGTACTCAAAGATTGTTTTGCCGTGGCTGGGGGCTTCGCTGAGGCGGACGGAGCGGGGCACGACGGTACGGAAGGTCTGCGGAAAGTGGTCCCGGACCTCTTGCACCACGGCCTGGGCGAGCTTGGTTCGCGAGTCGTACATGGTGAGGATCAGACCTTGAATCGATAGTTCATGATTGAGGTTATCGCGAATCAGATCGATCGTCCCGGCCAGATGGCTGAGGCCCTCGAGCGCCATGTATTCGCATTGCACCGGGATGAGAACGCCGTCCGCGGCGGTGAGTGCGTTGAGTGTGAGAAGGCCCAGCGAGGGCGAGCAGTCGAGCAGAACCACGTCGTAGGGAGTTTGACTGGCGAGGACGGCTTGCTGGAGGCGGTACTCACGCTGATCGGTTGTGGCGAGCTCAATCTCGCCGCCGGCCAGGTCGGGCGAAGAGGGAACGAGCCAAAGGCCAGATTGGGGGGTCTCGACCGTGCAGTCGTCGAGCGTGCGCAGGCCGGTGAGGATGTCATAGATGGAGGGTTGGGTGCCGGGCTGCGCGCCCAGGCTGCTCGTCGCGTTGCTCTGCGGGTCGCAGTCGATGAGGAGGACGCGGCGGCCAGCTCGCGCCAGCGCGGCTGCGAGGTTGACGGCGGTCGTGGTCTTGCCAACGCCACCCTTTTGGTTCGCGACCGCCAAGACGACCACGTACTACTCCGGCCCGACCCCGCCGCTCATCGCGGCCCTATTCACCGTCACGGTACACAATCACCACGCGGCGTGCATCGCCGGAGCCTTCGGATTCTGTCTCGATCCCGTCCACCTCGGAGAGGTTGAGGTGAATGATCCGCCGCTCCGCCGCATTCATGGCATCGAGCTCGATCGCATCGCCGGTCTCTTTGGCTTCGGCAGCGGCGTCTTTGGCGAGATCGATGAGCTCGTCTTCCCGACGCCGCTTATAGCCATCGACGTCGACGGTGACGGGATGCTCGCCGTCGAGCGATCGGGAGAGGATGACGTTCGTGATGTACTGGATCGCGGCGAGGTGTTCCCCGTGAGGTCCCACGAGCAGGCTCAGGTCGTCGCTCGCCTCGTTGGATTTGATGTCGACGACCGTAATCGCGTGGTCGAGGCCGTCCATCGGGGTCTCTGGCGCTCGGGAAGAGACGACGGCGCGGATGCCAATCAAGTGCAAGAGGTCCGTGACGACATTGACCGCCATCTTGGTGCCGTCTTCCTCCGGCTCGAATTCAGGATCGGCCAAGAGGTCAAAGGCCTCGAGCTGAATCGGCGGAGTGGGATAGGTAGGTCGGCTTTCGCGGTCCCGGCCGCCCCGGCGTCCGCGTCCCCCTTCTCGATCTCGTCCGCGGTCGCCTTCTCGATCACGTCCGCGGCCGCCTTCTCGATCACGTCCGCGGTCTGAGCGCCCTCGACCGCCTCTTCGTGAATCCGGGCGGGAGTCTGATTCGGAACTGGATCGGGATGAATCCGGACGGTCCGTAGCGGAGCGGTTGCCATCTGCGGCGGGAGCGGAATCGCCTGAGCCGGAACCCCGGCCGCGTCCTCCGCGCCTGCCACGGCCCCGTCGTCCGCCCCGTTCGCGGGGATCGGAGGGTGAGGCCTCCTCTGGGTCGGCGTAGTCGTCGATACGCGGAAGCGGAGCCTGGCCCTCTTCCGGCTCGGATCCGCCTTCGCCGCTGGGCGTGACGCGTACGAGCGCTGAAGTGGCGCCGACGCCGAAGATGCCAGGGCGACCTTCGTCAAGCACGTGGACTTCCACTTGGGACCGCGGCAGCTTGAGTTGACTCAGCGCTCGCTGAACGGCCTCATCCACGGTCTTGCCGCGGATCTCCACGGAGTTACTGTTCGCTGGTGCCATGACTGGTTTCAGTCCCTTCTGGACGATCTCCAGCGGCGCCGCGTGAGCGGCGTCGACGTCGGCGGCGGCGGCGGGGTTGGCCGTCCGACACAGGGTTGGAGTCCCCATTGGATGCGCTCGGGAGCGCAGCGTTGCTCTGGTTCTGCGAGGCTTTGGACGAGGCGGTCGCCGTGCCTCTTGGGACGACAGGGAGCGGATCGGTCGAGACAAACCAGCGCAGGCTGAGTCGCGGTCGTCCGTTGTACGAATAGGTCGTGACGATGCTAAAGAGGCTGGTGATCAGCCAGTAGATACCCAGGCCGCTGGGGACCGTGATGGTGAACCAGCCGAAGAGAATGGGAAGCATCCAGAGCATGGTGCGATTCATCGAAGCGGTGCGTTCGTCACGCGCCGGGCTTCGAGGAGAGAATTTCTGTTGGTAGAACGTGGCGACCGCGACGAGGATAGCCAGCGGGATCGATGGGTTGCCCAAGTCCAGGAAGAGGAAGTTGCTGTTGAGGGGGACGGCCTCGTTGATGAAGCTCCACTCGTAGAGCTTGCCAGAGAGATCGAGCAGCGCTTCCGGCGATGTGCCCACGGTGCGACGGATGACTTGGAACAGCGCGATCCAGACTGGTATCTGGATGAAGAAGGGGACGGCGCACCCGAGAGGATTGAACCCCACCTCACGGTAGAGCTTCATCATCTCCTCTTGACGGCGCTTTGGGTCCTTGTATTTCTTCTGGATCTCCTGCAGGCGTGGCTGCATCTCTTGCATGGCCCGCGTTGTGCGGAGCTGGCGCCGAGTCAGGGGGTAGGTCGCGCCGCGGATGATCAGAGTGAAGGCGATGATGCCCAGCCCGAAGCTATCGAACAGCCCATTCGTCAGCACGATGAGCGCGTTCGTCATCGGATTGACCAGGAGGTCGCTCCAGATGAAGCCCAGGAATTCCATCGCTCAGTTGCTCCTTGGCTCGCCGGGCGGCGTTTGTTCGGTTCGCCGGATGAGCGGCGGGAAGATCGGCAGGACAGTGGGGATATCTAGGTCGAAGAGGACCTCAAAGAGGTCGCCGTCATCATTACTGACCAGCACTCTACCGGCCACGATGAGGGTATCGGCGAGGACATCGTCGTCGATGGGGACCGTGGTCCACTGATTGAGTCCAGTGACCGGATCGATGGCGTGAACGACGCCGCTCTTGGCGATGACCAAGAGGGTGTCGCCGTCGTTGACCAGAACAGGGCGGGACCGGACTTCGTCCTCCGCCGGGTAGGGGGCTTGCCAGGCGGCGTTGCCTGTCGTTTTGTTCCAGGCCCAGACGCTTCCTTCAAGGTCACCGGCGTAGAGAATATCTCCAACGATGAGCGGCGAAGACCAGAACCAGTTGTCCCCATTCGCCGACCATTTTTCCGCGCCCGTTTCGATATCCACGGCGTAGAAGTGCCGGTCGAAAGAGCCGAAGTAGGCAACGCCATCTTCGACATGCACGTTGGCTGCGATGCTGCCGTTCGTGCCGGAGAATTCCCACGCGAGCCGTTCACTTTCGGCCAAGGTCGGGTCTGTTCGAATGGCGTAGATGTGCCCGTCCATCGCCGGGACGAGTAGAAGTTGCCCGAAGGCTTCCGTCTGGACCAGAGCGGGAGTGCCCCAGAGGGCACCGCCAAAGGCTTGGAACTGCCAAGTAATGGTCTCGGGGACATCAGCGTTGATGGCGTAGAGGTTCTTGTCCGTTGTCGCGACGTAGATCGTGAGTCCTTCCACGACCAGACCGGCGATGATGCTGTCCTCGGTATCAAAGAGAAGACGCGCGCTGCTGCCGTCGTAGCGGACGGCGTAGACGACCCCACCTTCCTCCCCAGCGACAACGAATTCCTCTGGGTCGGTCCCAAGTGGGACGGGAGCACCGTAGAAGGCTTTGAACTCGATGCTATCAGCGAGACCGGGGAATACGTCGTCCTCGCCCGGGAAACGCCACAATTCTGTCTGGTCCTTGAGGTCTATCGCCGAGATCTTCTTGTCGTCGTTGCGGATAATGACGACATTCTCGTCATCGATGTCTGGGATGGGAGGGGCCCAGCCGGTCGACCCGGTGGTGCTCGTGCAAGCAGCGATCAAGGGAATGGCTGCCAGGGCGAGCGCTGTGAAGATCCGGCGTCGACGTTTCACGTGAAACATGAAGCGAAACGGGGCGGGCTTGTGGCTCGTTGGAGGGTGTTGCTTTGGCGATGTTTCACGTGAAACATCGCCAACGAAAGAGCGGCTAGAGGGAACGTCGGAGAAGAGCGCGGGGGATTCGGTATCCCGTGCCTCTTCGTTTCGGCGGCGATTGAACCAGCGGCGTCTGACGCGGAGTCTCATGCGTCCGCCTGGGGGTTGGACAGGTGGGTTGGACCACTGGCTTTAGGCGGGGCCTTCACGGGCGGGTCATAGCCACCCTTACTGAATGGGTTACAACGCGCGATACGCCACGCGGTCATCGGGACGCCGCGGATGATTCCATAATGTTCAATCGCTTGAGCACTATAGTCAGAGCACGAGGGCTCAAATTTGCAGTTGTTCCCCAACACAGGGGAGACGGCACTCTGATATCCGCGGATGAACCGGATCGCGAGGCGCTTCACGCGCTGCCCCCTGCCGGAGTGATCGTCTCCACACGTTCCGCCGGAATCAACTCTGCACGAAGCAGGAGTTCGTGCAGCGCCTGTTCTAAGTCTTCGTAGGAAGTGCGGACCGCCTGTGTTCGCGCGATCACCACCACGTCCGCCCCTCCCTGCGCATCACTGGCTCGGACGGCACTACGGAGCCGACGCTTGATCTTGTTTCGTACCACCGCCCCGCCGATCCGTTTCCCCACGGCGAACCCGAAGCGGGGGATCGTCGTTTCAGGGTTGGAACAGACACGGATCACCAACGGGCCAGTCGCGTACGGCGTTCCGTGCCGGTACACCGCAGCGAAATCTTCTCGACGTTTGAGCCGTTCTTCACGGCGCATGAGCAGGCGGGTCCCCGCCTCTATCACTCGAATTAAACGACGGTGAGTCGCTGGCGGCCACGTATGCGACGTCGTTTCAGAACCGCGCGCCCAGCACGGGTCGACATACGCTTCCGGAAGCCATGTTCGCGTCGCCGGGGAATCTTCTTGGGTTGGTAGGTTCGTTTGGGCATTGTATTCAGCCGGTCTGTCCGCCAAGCGGCGGAGAAGTATTACCGAGTATATCGCGACCCGGAGCTTGGGCAACGGGCGCGTGTGGTGAATGTGTTCGCTGTGTCGACTGGTGTGCGGAGATCCGGGTTAACGCCAGTCGTTGAGAGTCCCGGTCCGTAGATCGACGAAGTTGGGTTGGTCACGGTAGACGAACTGATACCAGGCGAGGTTTTCCAGCACCAACTCCACGTAGAGGCGGGTCTCAGTGAACGTGATTTGGTCGAAAAAGAGGTCCGGGTCGATCTCGACATCGCCGTTCGACCATCGGTCCGCGTTCCCCGGCCCGCCGTTGTACGCAGCGAGAGCGATCCAGGGCGCATCTCCGAAGTTGTCCAGTTGTTCGCTCAAGTAATACGCGCCGTATGCGATCGAGCGCTCTGGGCGGAACAGAAGATCGATGTTGAAGGCCTCGTCAGATAGCGCCGTTGCGATCGCTTGGGCTGTGGGCGGGATCACTTGCGTGAGGCCCAACGCCCCGGCGTTGGAGCCGGCATCTGGGTTGAACCGGCTCTCTTGCCGGATCAGGGCATAGAGGAGCAGTTCATCGATTCCCACTTCACTCGCCTCCGTCGTCGCGACAGCGGGCCACCCCTGGGGGTAAGCCCAGCGCAGAATCTCGCTGGGTGCCGCGGCCCTCTCGGAAGCGCCGAGCTCGGCGAGCAGGCGCTCGCCCACGTCTAGGGTTCGATGCACGATGCCGAGTGCCTTGAGCTGCTGGCCCATGCGATAGAGCAGCCAGGGGTCCGAGGCTGCGGCATCAATCAACTCGTCGAACCGGATCGATGCTGATCGCTGCAAACCGGCACTTTCCAGCTGCACCGCCGCCCGCCAGGCCGGTCCTTGGCTGAATGGAAGGGGCGCCGTCTCCTCGGGCCCGTAGTTCGTTTCGAGCCAGGTCAGCGAGCTCGCGTTTTGTGAGATCTGTCCGGAAAGCGGGCTCAGGTCAGCGGTTTGTGGGGCTGTGTCCTGGAGGTGGGCATGTGCGCGCAGTCCCGAATAGGAGACCGGATCGAGATCAACGGCGCGTTGGAAGGCGCTGGCGGCGCCCGCGTCATCACCGCGTGCGTCCCGGAGCTTGCCGATCCAGAGCCAAGCGCGTTGCTGGGTCTGCACGACCGTCGCTGCGGATGCGACTGAGAGGAAGCGATTTTCGGCCGCAGCGAGGTCGCCGAGTTGCAGTGGGAGTAGGCCTGCGAGTATGCCGGCCCGCATGGCGAATTCCGAACTGGGGAAGGACGTCGCGAGGCGTTGGTAGTTCGTGGAAGCTTGGGCCAGGTCGCCGCGCTCTTGGAGGAGACGGGACGACCACCACAGCGCGTTGTCGGCCAGGTCCCCTTCCGGGGCGAGATCGGCGGCACGGAGGTAGTTGGCGATGGCAGAGGACGTGTCGCCGAGGTCCTCGTCGATCGCGCCCAGGTAGTATCGAGCGAAGGCCTCTTGTTCGATCGGCAGGGCATTGACGGCCAGGTTGTTGGCGAAGACGAACCGGGCATCGTTCAGGTCGAACTGGCGGTAGAGCAACAGACCCTCCGCGTTCGGGTCGACCGCCAGGCCGCGGCTGGTTAGAGCATCGTACGCCTCGCCAGCGCGTGCGTGCCAGGCGTAGTCCTCTACCAGCTCGGTCCAGGAGTCCTCAGCTCCCCGGGAGTCGCCCAGCTCCCACCGCACGGCACCAAGACGAAGAAGTGCGAACGTGTCGTCGCCGACCCAGGGCGAAATGTCGTACAGACGCTGGTACTGCGTGGCGGCGTCCGCATACTCGCCGCGATTTTCATGCAGCAGGCCGAGCTGCAGCAGCGCGGCTTCAATATCCCAGGCCGGTGCTGCGGGATCCGCGAGCACGGCGTTGTAGGCCGTGATGGCGGAGAGCCCGTCGTCGAGCGCGACAAGGAGTGCGGCTCGGAGAATCTGGATGGTCGATCGGGCTGGGCCGCCGTCGTCCAGATAGCGCTGGTAGCTGTCGAGGCTTGCCTGTGGCTCTCCCAAGAGGGCCAGCGTTCGTGCAAGGAGGAGTTGGTGAATGGGAGTCTGATCCGTGCGGAGTTCCGCTTGCTCGATCGCCAGGAGGACGGATTCAGCTTGCACGGGCCGGTCGAGGCGCAGGAGAAGGCGCGCCTGGTTGAGCCGAGCAGCAGAGAGGAGTTCGTGGTCGATCTCTTCTGCGCTCAGAAGGACTACGGACCGCAGATCAATGGATTCCTCCCAGAAACCGTTCCGTTCTAGTTGATCCGCCTCGACAAGGAGGATCCTGGCTTCGGTCGCCGGATCGTCGCTGCCGGTGACGAGGATCCGTTCTGGGGCTTCGATGATCGGCGGCGAGTCCGCCTGCTGTATGGGTTGTGCGGTCGGGGAATCGTCGCTGGGAACGTTGATCGCGCCGTTGTCGTCATTGCTACACGCGGCGACAATCGTCGCGAGGGCGAGCAGGAGACCGCATGCCTTGTGACGGAACGTCATCGAACCAAAGGTCTTGGAAGCGACGGCCGTGTAGCGGCGAGGGGCCCCGCCGACGCCGGGACGAACGTTGAACAGGTGGAACCGGCGCTTGGCCCAGAAAATCCGGGTAGTGGTACAGTGCGAGGCGCTTGGCGGCGGCATTTGAGTAGGACGTGTAATCACGTGGACCGTCTCTGCCCCTGCGACGTCCGCCTGACGCTCGCTCTGTTGTCCGCCACCCAACATCACCTTAGTAACGCGGTGATCCGATGTCCATGAAGGCCCCCTACCAAGGCTGGGTTGAGATCGACCTGGATGCGCTCGATCAAAATATTGCGACCTTGAAGCAGCACAGTGGCGGCGCCCGCATTGCCGCGGTGGTCAAGGCCAACGCCTACGGACACGGCGCCTTGGCGATTGCGCAGGCGTCGATGCAGGCCGGTGCTGACCGTGTCTGTACGTACAACCTGGACGAGGCCGCCGAACTACGCGCCTTCGGCTTTCAGGATCCCATTCTCGTGCTGGGGCAGATCTTTCCCGATGACGCGGCGCGGGCGGTTGACTTGAACGTCGCTCTGACGATCAGCCAGAGCGAAACCGCAGCCGCCGTGGCAGCGGAGGCGAAGCGGCGCGGACGGCGAGTGCCCGTCCACGTCAAGGTGGAGGCCGGGCTCAACCGGCTGGGATTGCCGCGGGACACGGCGGCGGACTTCGCGGACGCGGTGCGGCGGACGGAGGGGTTGGCCCTTGAGGGCTTCTACACCCATTTCCCCTCGGCCGACGGCCCGCTTCCTGAGGATGGGCTCTCCCCGTCAGATACAGAACAACGGTTCGAGCGGTTCTTGACGATCGCTCGGGAGACGGACGCGCCGATCCTGCATGCCGCGAACACGGCGTCTTTGTTGCGCTTCCCGTCGATGGCTTTGGACATGGTCCGGATCGGGGTCGGGCTCTATGGCATCTCGCCAGGAGCGGAGGCTGATTCGGCGTTCTCTGCGGATGCGCTTGGCCTGGCGCCTGTCCTCACTTGGAAGGCGATGCTCATCCGCGTGCACGATGTGGCGGCAGGTGAGTCTGTCTCGTACGGCGCGACGTGGATGGCGGAACGGGACTCACGTGTGGGCGTCGTCGCGGTGGGCTACGCCGACGGCTTCCGGCGAGCCCTGAGCAATCGTGGTTCGATGTTGGTGCGGGGGATGCGAGTTCCGGTGGTCGGGACGATCTGCATGGATATGTGCATGGTCGACCTCACGGATCTGGCGGGCGCCGATGTGGGAGACGAGGCGACGTTAGTGGGCGTGGATGGCGCCGAACGGACCACGCTGGAAGACGTCGCGGTACTTTGCGACACCATTCCTCATGAGATGTCCACCGCGATTGGCGACCGGCCCGCTCGGGTCTACCTGCGTGGGGGCCAGCCCGTTGCCGTTCAGACGAAGCTCGATCAGCAGCCGATCCCGACGACCGCGCCCACGCCGCGGGCAGCGGTGGTGGCGGCTGGCGGGCGCTAGGCGGGCGGCTCGGATGGCTGGCCCGCTGGTCGCGTGTAAGCCGTGATCGTCTATGTTTCTCCAGTGCTCCTGTTCAACTGATCTGGCATTGCTCAGGTGATGCCGCTTCGGATTTGGCTCGATGACCATGACGCGTATTGGCCTCCCCCTGCGGTTCTTCCTCATCCTGATAGCGACCGTTGCGGCGCTGGGGTTGTACTCCTCCTTGGCGCAGGCGGACGAGTTGCTCGAGTCTGAGCCGCATGAGAACGAGACGCTGAATCACTCGCCGGAATCAATCATCTTGACGTTCGACGAGCCTCTCCTGCTGGAGCCTGGCGTCAACAGCGTGGCGATCGTCAACGAAGAGGGCGAACGGATCGACGACGGACAAGCCCAGATTTCGACCTACAGCAAGCGCACGCTGGTCGTACGACCGGCTCCCGGCTACGAGATCGAAGGCGACGTTGGCGTCTACTACTCGGTTACGTTCGAATCAGGCGCGACGCTTGTTAACGCGATGGACTTCACCGTGGACTTGGGTTTTGAGCCGCCGGTCTTGAAGATCGACCGCCGCAGTCCGCCACGGAGCTCAGAATCGATCGTGTTGTGGACGTTCGTCATTCTTGCGGCGGTCGCCCTGTTCACGACGCTGGGCTACTACCTGCGGTTCGCGACGGACAATTCGCGCAGCAGCGTGGATCTGCCAGAAGAAGATCACTAGGCGGGGCAGAGTTCCGGCCGACAGCGAAACGCCCCGTGTTGACGGGGCGTTGTTGATCAGGCCGCTGACCGTGGATCGTTAGGATTCAAGACGATCATCGAAGTCCTCGTCTGGTGCGCTGCCGAGACTCGGGACGACAGGTGCCGCCTCCCGTCGCCCCTTCCGGGAGACCTCGGGGATGCTCGCCACTTCCTCTCGCAGCGCTTCGACATCCTCGGCCGAAGGAGAATCGAGGAGGAGAACGGCGACACCTGAGTCGCGGAGCGATTGCAGATGAGTCTGGGAAGCGCCAGCCGCCACAGGAACGGCGAGCGGAGCGCTGACCAGCATGGCGAGGCGTCGCAGCGCGAGTAGGTCACGGACGGGAAGTGGATCCGGGACGGCGTCCGTGACTACGATGACCGGATGCAGGCTGCCCAGAGCCCGGAGTTCGGTTTCGTCCGTGGTATCCGCGCCAATCCGGACGCCGTACTCCAACGATTCGGACAGCAGGGCGTCCGCGTTGGTCGTGCTGGGGTTGAAGACCACGAAGACCGCACCGGCTCCGTCCGCGTCGTCCACTACTTGCTTCGACAACGTGTCGCTGGCAATGCCAACCGGCGCGTCGTCGGCGGTGCCGACGGCGTCGGCAATGTCGTCCGCCGAAGGGAGGAGATGCACGTCCGCGCCGTTGCGCTCGGAGCCGATGGCGGCGATGAGGAGACCGCGCTGCGGTTTTTTGTCGATGCTGCTGTCAAGGCCAAAGCCGATTGGGCGGCCGCCCCGTCTGCGCGCGGACTGGATAGCGTCGGACAGTTTTGTCATGTGGCGGCGGGTCGCTCTCGTTGCTGATCTCGGTTCGGTGTTCAAGACCTGACTCCACATCCGTCATGGTGCGAAGGCCAAGGCTGTTTGGTCGCGATGATTCAGGCATCACTTGATCGATCGTACGGATGGTCCGATCGGAGGGCAAATCCGAAGGTGACATCAGGATCGACTCCCTCGGCGCGGTGCAGTAGGGTCGGCGCACCTCAGGAACCGGGATGTGGACGCGATCGCGGGTCGCTGCATGTTGGCCGCATTGGGAAAGGCGGGGCGATGGACGCAGCAGAGTGGATTACGCAGCCGTTTGGGGGCGGGAACGTCGACTGGGCGGCGGTGCCATTGCGGATTGTCTTGGGTGTCGTCTTCATTGATGCGGGACTGGGCAAGTTCCGGCGTGGGATTGCTGGGTTCAGTGGTTGGCTGGAGAGCCTGGGCTATCCCATGGGACGGCAACTGGGTCCCGTCGTGGCGGCGACGGAGCTGGTGGGCGGCGTGCTGTTGCTGGCAGGGGTGCTGGTGCCGTGGGTCGCGATTCCACTCGCCCTGAATATGGTCGTGGCGACGTACACGAACAAGGTTAAGGAGAATCTGCCCTTCCAAGGCGGCAGCGACAAGCAGGGATACGAGTTGGACGTGGTACTGGTGGGTGCGGCGGTGGCGCTGATCTTCTTGGGGGCGGGACCAGTCTCGATCGACTCGCTAATCGACTAGCTGTTCCCGCAGGGGACTAAGAGCTGGGCTCGTCCAACGAGCGTTCCGCCGCTGCGGTCGGATTCGGACCCGCAAGGCCAGCCAGGATGAAATCCGTGCTGGCGGCGGAGATCTCCTCAAGGGATCGCTGCTGCAGCAGCGAAGCCAGAGAGATCGGGGCGAACAAGGCATAAATCAGACCGATGGCGTGGTCGACATCGAGATCTTCGCGGAAATGGTGCTGTTCGATGCCGCGCCGGATGATCTGGGCGATGAGTCCGCTGATGCGCTCACCATCGAACGCCTCATAGAGCGTGGCTGGTGCGCCGCCGCTCATCAGCGCCAGGAAGAGCTGTCCGTAGTCCTCCACCAGCCCGTATCCGGCCCGCACGACATGGGCAAGCGCCTCTCGGGCGTCGTCAATCAGGGAGGCGCGTTCGAGTTCGGTCAGGATTGCGGCGTGCAGTTCCTCGGAAACGGCGGCAATGAGGGCGTCCTTGCTGGGAAAGTGCCGGTAGAGGGTGCCGGCGCCGACACCAGCACGCGCGGCGATCTCCGTGACCTCTCCGTGAAGGCCGCGCTCTTTCAGAATCTCACGGGCCGCCACCAACAACCGCGCACGATTTTGCCGCGCATCGGAACGCCCGCTGGGCGCGTTCGAGTGGGTGGGGACGACGGGCGTTTGGCTGGACTTTGTCACGGGATCACAGTCTACCATTGTTGACGGAAAAGGAATTCCGGTTCACGATCATCTGTGGTTGAGGAGAATTTAGACGCTTCACTCACCAGATAGGGTCGTCTGATGGGGGAACGGTCGGCGAGGACGATGTCGGCGAGGTCTAGGTCAGCGGCGATCGCGGCACTGGTGCTGCCGTCGACGGGGAATGCCCTGTGATGGAGCGGTGGGCCCGCTTCCTGGTGCGCCGGCGTTGGTGGGTGCTGGGTGTCAGTCTCCTCATCATGGTGGTCCTTGGTGTGACATCGTTCCGCTTTGGCGGAGACTTTTCGGACACTTTCCGGATCCCCGGCTCTGAGTCCCAACAGGCCTTTGATTTGCTGGAGGATCGGTTCGCTCAGGAGGCGGGCAGCGACGCGCGCGTCGTCTGGACTGTGGAGAGCGGGACCGTCTTCGATGACAACGTGCAGGGACCGATGACGGCGCTGCTGGCGGATGCGGCGTCGCTCGATGGCGTGGTGTTCGTGGCGAGTCCCTATGCCATGCCGGGTTTGGTCTCCGCAGACCAGCGGTCCGCGTTTGCCACGGTGCGGTTTCAAGGGCAGCCGCGCGATATCCCCGATCGGAGCACGGAAGCGCTTTTGGGGCTGGCGGATGAAGCGCGCCGTTCAGGACTAGCCCTGGAGGTGGGCGGACGGGTCGTGACGGAGTTCGAGTCTGAGGGGCCAGGTGAGTCCGAGGTGATCGGCGTCATCGCGGCGGCCGTCGTCCTGTTGGTCGCCTTCGGCTCCATCATCGCCATGGGCTTGCCGCTTCTGACGGCGTTGGTGGGGCTGGCCGTCGGCATCTTCCTGATTCGATTCGTGGCGATCGGGATGGACATTAGTAGCTTCGCGCCTTCGTTCGCGGCAATGCTGGGAATTGGCGTAGGGATCGACTATGCCCTGTTCGTGGTGACGCGCTTCCGCGAGGGATTGGCGGAGGGGTGGACGGTGGAGCGTTCCGTGGTGACGGCGGTCACGACGGCGGGGCGCTCGGTCGCGTTCGCGGGGGCGGGAGTTGTGGCGGCGCTGCTCGCCTTGTTTGCGATTGGGATCCCCTTCGTCGCTAACCTGGGACTGTCGGCTGCGATCGTCATCGCGGTTGCCGTCGTCGTGGCGTTGACGCTCTTGCCGGCATTGCTCGCAGTAATCGGGACGCGGATCGATAAATGGTCCGTGCCCTTCCTACGCACGTCCGTGGCTGGGAATCCGACCGGGTTTTGGTATCGATTCAGCATGTTCGTGCAGCGGCACGCCTTGGTCTTCTTGATCGGCGGGACGGCGGTGTTGTTGCTCCTGGCGGCACCCCTGCTCGACGCGGAACTCGGAACATCAGACGAGGGGAATAATCCCGAACGGTTCGCCTCTCGCCGGGCGTACGACCTACTGGCGGATGCCTTCGGTGCGGGTTTCAACGGTCCCTTTCTCATCGTTGTCGAGGACGATGAGCCGCTGAGCGAAGAGGGCCTGCTGCGTCTGCGCAAGGCCGTTTCGGTCACGCAGAATGTGGCGAACGTGGCGATACCGAGCCTCAATCCCGCAGGGGACACTGCGGTCCTGACGGTGATTCCCGGAACCGCGCCACAGGACGCGGAGACGCGAGCGTTGGTGGAGCGGCTTCGCAACGAAACAGTCCCCAGCGTGATTCGCCGCATGGACGGGCAGCCTCAGGTGCTTGTGGCGGGCCTGACGGCGGCCTTTGTGGATGTGACCTCGCGGATCGAAGATCGGCTGCCGCCGTTCTTCGCCATCGTCGTCGGTTTCTCCATCGTGCTGCTGTTGGCGGCGTTCCGATCCATCGTCGTCCCGATCAAGGCCGCGATCATGAACTTCCTCGCGATCGCCTCCTCGGTCGGGTTCACCGTCATGGTCTTCCAGTGGGGGTGGGGCGCCGATCTGATCGGTGTCGGTAAGACCGGTCCGATCGAGGCGTTCCTGCCGATGTTCATGTTCGCCATCCTGTTTGGACTCTCGATGGACTATGAGGTCTTTCTGCTCAGCCGCATCCGGGAGCGCTATCTGGTGACAGGTGACGCGAGCGAGGCGGTGGCGCACGGGATCTCGGCCAGCGCGCGGGTGATCACGGCGGCCGCGGCGATTCTTGTCACGGTCTTTGGCTCGTTCCTGCTGGGTGACGAGCGTGTGATCAAGGAGTTCGGGCTAGGGCTGGCGTTCGCGATCTTCATTGACGCCACACTCGTGCGCTTGGTCTTGGTTCCCGCTGCGATGCAGATCATGGGGCGCTGGAATTGGTGGTTGCCCGGCTGGCTGGATCGGATCGTGCCGCGCATCAGCATCGATCCGGCTCCTGATCCGCAGCCCGATGATCCCGTGGAAGTTGGGGGGGGCGTTCTGGCCCCTGCCCCCAGGGCGCCCGTGGGAGCCGCTGGATTTGGGGATTCGCCGGTTCTGGTGACTCCTCAGGCGTCAGTGAGCGTTGCCGCCCCGTCGCCGTCTCGCCAGGCTTCCCAGTCGCTGCCCACGATCGCTTCGCCCAACGATCTGCCGCCCCCGACTCCCGTGGCACGGATTGCTCCGCCAGAGAGCTCCAGGAGTGCGCCCCTCCGCGACGTTGATCAACCGGCGGTCCCCACGACGTTGCCGGCGATCCTGGGGCGATGGCTGATGATTGCCGCCGCCCTGACCCTGGGTTTCGTCGCTTCCTACCGGGCACGGTTCGCTCGCCGGTTAAGCCGGTAGGCCGCTCTCGGGAGCGGTGTGACCAAAGCAACGCTGAGGCGCTATTCCGCTGGCAAGGTGACGTTCTCCGTGTCGCTTTCGTCGCGGAGGATTTCGAGCTGCCAGCCGTCAATCTGATTGCCGATTCCGACGAGTTCCACGAGCCAGGGACCGGATTCCGCCTCTACTTCGAAGAGTACGGATCCCACGCAACTGGCGCCGCCCGAACAAGTCACGGTGAGGACGGGTGGCGTCGCAGCGGATTCCCCGTTCGCGTCGAGCACGGTGACGGTGGCCGCGGCGGTCTCCCTGGTCATGATCGTGGCAACGACCGCGAAGACGCCGTCTTCATCCGTGATCGATTGCGACGCTCCTGCGGTGCCCGGCACCGCCCCGATCGTGGCGATGCGGGCGACCAAGACGCCGTCTTCTGAGTCTCCGCGTAGCGCGAGACCGCGACCCGCCGGCAGCGACGCATCGACCAAGACCGCTTCCCCGGGGACACCCTCCTCGCCGTCTGGTCCGCTTTCGACAAGGGACCCGAGTGACTTGACCGTGACGATGTAGGCGCCACCAGGCCCCCCGAACACGTCCGCGACGCGAACCGTATACTCCCCGCCCCGTTGCGATTCGATGATGAGAAGCGAGTCAGTCCCAAGCGGCCCGCCGGCGCTGTCGTCATCGAAGAAGCTGTCGGATGGGCCGTCGACTTGAAGGAAAGTATCGAAGACGATCGATGTTGTTCCGATCTCCACGGACTGGCCCGGGGCGAGCTCGAGTTTGAACGCATCTTCGTCGCCCGCGACATCGATCACGCCGCGGATGGAGTCGCCCGGGCTCAGCACCCGCCCATCTTCGCTGTCTTGGAAGCGCACGACTTCTAGGCTCGTGAGGAGCTCGTATTCGGTTTCCAGACCCTGGATGTTCTCGACGACGAGCATGAAGGGAGCCACGCCTTGGAGTGGCATCTGGAGGATCTCCAGACCGCCGCCGTTCTCATTCATGCTGCCAATTACGGTCCCCGTTGCGTCTAGCAGACGGATACCGCCGTCTTGATTCCCGTCCAGCGTGACCGTGATCGCGTCGCCGACCTGACCGTTGATCACGTAGAGCTGTTCGGTGTCACTACGGAAGAAGCCAACCACTTGGCTGGTACTGCCTTCGCCCGCCTGGGGGATGGTGGCGGCGACATCGACCGATTCGCCCGCGAGTTGGGCGTCGATTGGCACGCTGAGGTCGGCGAGCGCCGTAAACAAACTGATGCGGTCCGTGCCAAAGCCCGGGCCAGCAATCCCCACCAGCGCGCCGGTGTCCGTGATGAGCGCACCGCCCAGCTGCTCGCTACTGACCGGAGCATCCGACTGGAGGAAGGTGAGAGCGCCAGGCTCCCAACGCCGTTCACCTGAGATCAAGCCCTTGCTGATGGACGGTTGAGTGACTCCCGCGTCTCGGCTGGCGTAGCCGATCAGGAAGGCTTCGCTGCCAATCGATGGCCGTTCACTCCGGGCGATGGACAGTGAGGTTGTCGACTGAACGAGGGGGCCGAGCAAGGCAATGTCGAGAAGACGGTCGACGCCCAAGACAGTGACCTCGGATACCGTGGAGCCGCCGGCCAGGCGGATGCTGGCGCTGCGGTGTGGCCAGACTGTTTGGGCGTTGGTGAGGACGAATCCCCCCTCAATGACGACTCCCGTCGCCGATCCATTCGGTGTCTCAACCAGGACGATCGCCGGTGAGACCGCCGCGAAGACCGCCGCGGCATTACCGAGGGCAGCGGCCGGCTCGCCCTCCGCTCCCTCCGGCGTGCCGAGAACAATGATCTCAGGCTGCTCCATGGCTTGGGCCTGTACGTCCGTGTCGCCATCGGAGTCTGCGTCGTCGTCGTCGGTCGTGCAGGCGGCGGCGATCAGCGCGAGGGAGAGCAGAATGAGGAGCCAGAGGCCGGGATGCCGTAGGCGGTCAAGCTTGAATGTCGTGACGACGCTTTGCATGTTGGTTTCTCCAGCGCGCGGGAGCCGGCGGTGTGCCGGTGCGTCGCGCGTCCCTGAACCGATCGGAGCCGATCGAATTGACAGATAAGTTAGGGGATGCCTAAATGATTTGTCACCCAGTCGTATGACACCAGGAGGCCAGATGAAGCGATCCGGGATTCATCAGATCACGCTGCCTATCCCGTTCCCCTTGAAGGAAGTGCACACCTACTTAGTGGAGGCGGGAAATAGCTGGGTCATGATCGATGCTGGATTCCCCTCTGTCGAGGCCCGGGATCAGCTTGAGCAAGCAGTGACACACCTGATCGGCGGGTTTGGAGCAGTCTCCGCGATCATCGTTTCGCACTTCCATCCCGACCATTCGGGCCTAGCGGGCTGGCTTCAGCAACGTTGCGAAGCACCTGTCTACATTCATGAGAAGGACTATGAGCGTCTGCAATCGATGAAGGAGATGATGACCGGCGATGGGGCGGGTCCGTTCAGCGAAGGAGCCTTCGCGGCCTTGCCGCAAGGGTCGCGGCCGGAATGGGAGCGGATGCGGCAGGACCGGTCTGAGTTTGTCGACCCGGCCTGGGAACCCACGCTCTTGCAGGGTGGGGAACAGCTCCGCTTCGAAGGCCGGACGCTCGAGATGGTCTGGACCCCCGGGCACACCGAAGGCCATCTCTGCATGTACGACCGCGACGAAGATCTTCTCTTCACCGGCGATCATCTCCTTTCCCGAATCACGCCCCACATCGGTATGTGGACGCCGGGCGACGAGAACCCGCTGATTCAATTCGAGCGCTCCTGCGCGTTGATCGAAGAGCTTGCGCCCGGCTATGCATTGCCCGCTCATGAAGCGGATGTGGAACGGCCCGCGGAGCGGTCGGCGGAGATCCGCAACCATCACCAAGACCGGCGTCGTCAGATTCTGGAGGCGATCGAAGCAGGCTCCCGGACCGGCTACGAAATATCGCGCGTGGTGTTTGCCAAGCACACCGAACCCATGCAGCAGTACATGGCCTTATCTGAGACCCTGGCGCACGTGGATGCCTTGGTGGTGGAGGGGGCGGTGAGCCGCACGGAAGACGACGATCCCATCTACGCCACCATCTAGCGACGGACCCTAGGACCGAGCGGGCGGGCTCGGCTCAACGTCGAAGACCGAAGCGAAGCTCTTGATGAACTGGTCGCGGACGGTCGTGATCGATGGGCAATCCGGAAGTTCGAGCGCCATCGAGCTGGCGTTCACGTCCGGCAAATTGCACGGAGCGATGAGCTGCCAGTGCTCCATGTCGGGATCGACGTTGAGCGCGATGCCGTGCATCGTGACCCAGTGCGTGACGTGGATGCCGACGGAGGCGATCTTGCCTCGTGCGGTGTAGACCCCGTGTTGCTCCGAGTCGCCCCAGGCTTCGATCCCATAGCTGTCGAGGGTTTGTACCGCGACCTGTTCCAGGCGTTCCACGTAGCGGCGAAGATCCGTCCCCCAGTGACGGAGGTTGAGGATGGGGTAGGCAACGAGTTGCCCCGGACCGTGGTAGGTGACGTTGCCGCCCCGTTCAGTTTGGACGACCGCGATCCCGGCCTCGCGCAGGCCGGGGGCGGAGAGAATGCCGGAGCGATCGCCTCGGCGTCCCAGGGTCACCACCGGATCGTGCTCCGCGAGGAGGAGCGTATCTGCGGCTTGCCCGCTGATCAGCTGGGCGCGGACGGCGAGTTGTTGCGCGTGGGCGTCATCGTAGGAGCAGCATCCAAGATCAATGAGGCGGAGCGGGCGGCGCATGGCAATACGGTATCGCGTTCCGGCGCGCGCGGGGGATGGTCCCTAGCGATCGGATCGGGCGGCGGCGCTGATCGCTTCGGCGATCGTGGGGTGCCAGTGCATCGCGGACCCCAGGTCGTCCAGCGTGGCGCCTAGTTGGAGGGCCAGCACTCCCTGTGCAATGGCCTCCGATGCGAACGGCGCGGCGATGTGCATGCCAAGCAGCTCGCCGGACTCGCCGTCGGCCACGAGTTTGACCAAGCCCTCACGTCGGCCCAGGGCGGCGCTACGGCCGTTGCCCGCCAGGTTCGCCATGCCAAGCTTGACCTCGTAGCCCTCCGCCCGTGCTTGAGCTTCGGTCAGCCCGACGGCGGCGACCTCCGGCTCCGTGTGCAGGACCTGCGGCACGATCGAGAGATTGGCGCGGACATCTCCACCGGTCGCGTTCTCCGCCGCGACCCGCCCTTGCACCTCGGCGACGCTAGAGAGCATGGGGGATCCCGTCACGTCCCCGGCGGCGAAGAGTCCAGCTGCGCTGGTCGCGCCGCGGTTGTCGACACTGACAAAGCCAACACTGTCGACCACCCCTAGCGCGGAGAGGCCTGGAACGTCGGAGACCGGGACGCGGGCGTCGGGACGCAGCACGGCCCCGACTTCGATCGAGGCGTCCCCTTCGGAGCTCGTATGGTCGATCTGCCAGGTGTCGCCGGAGCGGGCGGCCTGAGTGATGGAGGCGCCAATATGCACCTCCACGCCGACCTGCTTGAGCGATTCCAGCAGCACCCCGACAACGGTTTCGTCGAAATCCGCGAGTGGTGAGTCGCTGGGTTCAAGCAGGACAACCCGCTCCCCGAAGATCCCAAAGAGGGAGGCATATTCCCAGGCGAAGCCGAGCCCGGCGGGGCCACCGCCGACCACGAGCACGGAGCCCGGCGCCTCAGGCAGGGCGAGCGCTTCGTCGGGCGAGAGTTGGTCGTTGGCGGGAATGCCGGACAGATCGCTGGGTTCGTAGCGGGCACCGGTGGCGAGGATCACGGCGCTGGCTTCGATCGACTCGCTGCCGCCATCGAGGAGTTGGACGTCGAGCGTGGTGGCGCTGGTGAAGCTCGCGCGGCCATCGAGGACGGTGACACGGCGCGACTTGAGCAGGGCCGCGATGCCTTGCGCCAGGTTGTGGACGAGGACGCTCTTGCGCGCGGCGGCGCGCCCAAAGTTCGGCAAACCGGGATCAGCAAAGACGCCCGCGAGAGAAAGCTCCTGCGCTTCGAGGGCGCGCCGGGCGCTGTCCAGCATGATCGTGCTGGGGATGCAGGAGAAGTGCACGCAGTGTCCGCCGATGTGCTGCGCTTCGATCAGGACGACGCTTGAGCCGAGCTCTCGAGCCCGAAGTGCGGCGGCGTAGCCCGCGGGTCCACCACCGACGATGGCGAGGTCGTATGAGGTCATCGCGGCTAGACCGTCGTCAGGAGCAGGTAGGGATGCTCCAGATAATTGCTGACGCTCTGCATGTATTGCGCCCCGGGCGCTCCGTCCAGGATGCGATGGTCGATGGTGAGCGAGATGGTCAGGTAGGAGCGCCGCTCAATATCAGTCCCAGAGTCGCCAACGAAGGCGGGCCGATCGGAGATCCGGCCAACACCCAGAATGGCCGCTTGCGGCGGATTGATGATCGGTGTGAAGACGTCAACGCCAAACATACCGAGCGAGGTGACGTTGAAGGTGCCGCCCGTGAGCTCGTCCGGGCTGAGGCCGCCTTCGCGGGCTTTGACGGCTAGGTCGGCGGACTCGATGGCGAGTTGCTTCAGGGGCTTAGTGTCGGCGTCGCGGATGACCGGCACGATGAGGCCTTCGTCGAGGGCCACAGCGAAGCCGACGTGGACTTGTGGCTGCACCTCTACGGCATCCTCGGCGAGGATGGCGTTGACGCGCGGGTGGTCGCGAAGGGCCAGCGCCGCTGCTTTGATGACCAGGTCCGTGAACGTGACGCGAGGGCCGCCGTCCTCCCAGGCACTGACGAGGTCGCGACGCAACTTGACCGCGTCGGTCATGTCGACCTCCATGGTCATCGTCAGCTGGGCCATGCTCTGGATCGACTCCAGCATGCGCTGCCCGATGGTGCGTCGGATTCCCCGGTAGGCAAGACCGCCTTCGAGCGGCGGTAGGGCTATAGCGGTTGAGCTGGGCCCCGCGGCGATAGCGCGCTCGACGTCTTCCTTGACGATGCGGCCGCCCGGGCCACTCCCGCTGACGGTGGTGAGGTCGATTCCGTTCTCTTCCGCCAGGCGCTTGGCGACGGGGGACGCTTTGACGCGACCTCCCGCCGCGGGAGCAGCTGCTGGCGCCGCGCTGGCTGAGCCATCCGCGATGGCGCGCTCCACGTCCTCCTTGAGGACTCGCCCGCCGGGGCCCGTCCCTTCGACGCGGGCGAGATCGATGTTGTTGTCGGCGGCGAGCTTCTTCGCCACCGGCGAAGCCTTCACGGAGGCGCTCGCTCCCGCGCCGCTCGTGGTGGCGAGCGACGGAGCGGCGGCGCTTGGCGCGGACGCGGTGCTGGCGGCGGGAGCGGCTGGCGCCGGGACGGCATCGGCGGGGAGTTCTTCGCCTTCCGCCAGGATGTAGGCGCAGATGCCGCCCGCTTCCACGACGGCGTCGACGGGCTGCATCGTGCGGAGCGTCCCGGTCGACTCGGCGTTGACTTCGTAGTCGACCTTTTCAGTTTCGAACGCGAAGAGGCGATCCCCTTCCTGCACGGAGCTTTCGTCGGCGGCGAACCACTCTGTGATCGTGCCTTCAACCATGGTCATGCCCATTTTGGGCAGTACGACTACAAACGCCATCGTCGTCCCTCGCGAGGCCTTCAGCGGCCTTATTCCGTTTGCTACCCGTTCAGTCTGGCTTCATGCGCAAGAAGCCGGCGTCGCGAGCCGCTTCCAACGTCTTTTCAATGTCCACGACGAGCGGCCCACTGCGTCGGACGGTCATCGTTGCGTTCTCGCCGGGCTTGAGCGGAAATTCGCGCTCGCCATCCAGGGCAAACATGCCCGGGCCCTGCACCGCGACGATAGCACCGAGGTCGAGGCGGTCCGCCTGCGCGACCGCGATCTCGTGCACCAGGCCGGGAGCGATCGCCGCGCGGAAGCGATGTTTGACGGGCTCGTCGTCGCGGGCGAGACGCACATAGAGGGCCACGTCATCGTCGGGGTTGATCGTCGTGATTTGTCCGCCAATCGCGGAGAGGCCGATTGCCGCGGGTAGCGCGCGGGTGAGCAGCGCTTCGCGGACCAGAGACATGTCCCAGACCGCGCGGCTGCCGATGAAGACGCCATCAAGCAGGACGGCGTCGATCAGCGCAACATCGCGGGCCTGGCCGTCGACGGAGATTTCGATCTTCTTGCAGCGCTTGCCCACTGCGTCTGGGTCGACGGCGCCGGTCGCCACGGCGGCAGCGGCCAACCCCACGATCGTTCCTTCGATCATGATCGGAAAGACGTTGTTGGTCCCCGTCGAGACGGGGATCAAGGGGATGTCACTGCTCCCCTGGACGAGCGAGCGGTTCGTACCATCGCCCCCCAGGCTGACGACGACTTTTGCGCCCGCCTCGGCCATCTCGCGCGCCGCGACCACGGTGTCGTTCGCGTTGGCGTGAAAGGCGCCCTCGACTGGGACGAGGTGCTTGTCGACGCCAAGTCCGTCGATCGCCTGCGGGATCAGCTTGTACGGGTCCGGCATGTAGAGCACGCGCTCGACGCCCGCCTCCACCATGCCCATGATCACGCGTCGGACAATGGCCACCTTCTCGTCGTTGCCAAAGACGGAGGCGTGCGCGACTAGCCGACGGATGTCCTTGCCGGAAGCGGGGTTGGCGATGATTCCTGCCACGCTCGTGGTAATGGGAGACTCCTCTGGCGGATGCTTCGTATCGCCCTCGTCCGTGGGACACAGTCACCGCACGCAGGCGGACCGCGCCGGAGGCGCGGCCGCCGTTGTTCGTTGGGGCCCGCGTGTTCGTCGGGCAGCGCCTAGGCGTTGACCGGAACGATCTCCTCGATAGCAGCCCGGATCTGAGCCGTGCCGGGAACCCACGCCTCCTCCAGCACGGGGGAGAAGGGGACGGGACTGAATGGCGCACCGACCCGCTTGATCGGAGCATCCAGATAGTCGAAGGCCCGTTCCTGAATGGAAGCGGCGATCTCCGCGCCGAGGCCACAGAACGTCACCGCTTCCTGCGCGACTACCGCGCGGCTCGTCTTCTGCACCGATTCGATAATCGTGTCCATGTCCAGAGGGGACAGGGTGCGGGGGTCGATCACTTCCACGCTCACGCCCTTGCCCGCTAGCTCTTCGGCCACTTCCAAGGCGTCTTGGACGAGATAGCCCGTCGCAATGACGGTCACGTCGGTTCCTTCGCGCTTGATGTCGGCGACGCCCAAGGGGATCTCGTATTGCTCGTCAGGCACCTCACCGCGGACCGCGAGCAAGCGCTTGTTCTCGATGAAGATGATCGGGTTGTTGTCCCGGATCGACGTCGTGAGCAGCCCCTTGGCGTCGTAGGGGGTCGAGGGCATGACGACCTTGAGTCCGGGCACGTGGCAGAACCACGCTTCCAGGCTTTGGCTGTGTTGCGCGGCCATGGAGCGGCCGGCGCCGGAGTGCGTACGCAGGACGATGGGGAGCTCCGCCTTGCCGCCGAACATGTACTTCATCTTCGCCATCTGATTGACGATCTGGTCCATGCAGACGCCCATGAAGTCCATGAACATGATCTCAATTACGGGACGAAGACCAGCGGCCGCGGCTCCCACCGCCAAGCCGGTGATGCCTTGCTCCGTAATCGGCGTGTCCCAGACACGCTTTTCCCCGAACTTTTCGAAGAGGCCGGCGTCGGTGCCGAAGACGCCGCCGACGCGCACGTCCTCGCCCGCGAGAAAGACGTCCGTATCCCGTTCCATCTCCTGGGAGACGGCTTCCACAATGGCCTTGGTGAAGTTCTTTTGCGACATCAGGCGCTTGCCTCCGTGTAGACGTCTTCGAGGAGCACAGAGGGGTCGGGCTCCGGGCTGGCTTCGGCGAACTCGACGGCTTCATCGATGCGCGCGCGGACCTTCTCCGTCAGCGCCTCGGCGTCGCCGTCAGTGATTATGTTCTGATCGACGAGTATGGTTTGGAAGGCCGGGATCGGGTCACGCGATTTCCAGTGGGCCACTTCCTCCTCGTCGCGCTTGAGGATGCCGAAGTCGCGGCCTACGTGGTCGTAGAAACGGTAAGTCTTGCATTCCAACAGCGTGGGGCCTTCGCCGCGGCGGGCGCGGGCGATTGCCTCTCCGGCCGCCTCGCGGACGGCCATCACGTCCATGCCATCCACGACGATGCCGGGCATGTTGTAACCGCCCGCGCGATCCGCCACGTCTTTGACGGCTTGATGGTCGGCCTGGCGGGTGAACTCGCCGTAGAGGTTGTTCTCGCAACAGAGGATCAACGGCAGCTTGTAGAGCGACGCCATATTCGCCGCTTCGTGGAACGTGCCTTGATTGGAGGCGCCATCGCCGAAAAAGACGACGGAGACGTTGCCATCGTCGCGGTACTGGGAGGCGAATGCCGCCCCCATCGCGATCGGCGGACCCGCACCCACGATGCCGTTGGCGCCCAGCATGCCGATGTCCAGATCGGCGACGTGCATGGACCCGCCCTTGCCCTTGCAGTAGCCATCGGACCTGCCCAGAAGCTCCGCGTACATGCGCTTCGGGTCGCCGCCCTTGGCCAACAGATGGCCGTGACCGCGGTGCGTGGAGGTGATGTAGTCGCTGTCGGTCAGGTTGGAGCAGACTCCCACGCCCACCGCTTCCTCACCCACGTAGAGGTGGACCGCGCCGGGGATCCGGTTTTGCTCCATGAGCGTGGCAGCACGCTCCTCAAATTCACGGATGAGGATCATCCGTTCCAGAATCCCGATCAATTCGTCGTTCGATAGATCCGCGGGCATATGCGTCCTTCCAGTTCCAGTCAGAGCGGTCCGCCGTGGGCGGGCCGGTCGCCGCGGGCAGGCTAGGCCGATATCGCGGGGTGTCAATCGAGGCGTGCTCCGGGATCTATCGGACGCTGCCCATGCAAACCCGTGCCATCGATGAATGCGCGCTGCTACGATCGATGCACAATGTCAGACCTGACGCCCGAGCCAACAGCCAACCCTCAGCCCGCGTCGAGCCGCCGCTCCAAGAAGCCGCCTTGGCTGAAGGCCCAACTGCCCAGCGGACCGAACTACACCCGGCTTCGCGATCTGATGCGCGACAGCGATCTGCATACCGTCTGCGAAGAGGCACACTGCCCGAACCTGGGCGAGTGCTGGGACCGGGGCACGGCCACGTTCCTCATCCTCGGCGCCGTCTGTACGCGGGCCTGTTCGTACTGTCAGATCGCCAGTGGGCGTCCCGCGGCATTGGATATGGACGAACCGCGTCGGGTCGCGATGGCGGTCCAGCGCATGCAACTCCGGCATGCCGTGATCACGTCGGTCAATCGTGATGACGTTCCCGATGGCGGCGCGTCGCTCTTTGTGGAGACGGTGCAGTGGATCCGCCGCCTCTCGCCCGGCACCACCATCGAGCTGCTGATTCCAGACTTTGACGGCAACTTCGCCGCTCTGGAAACGGTCCTCGCCGCGGAGCCCGAAATCCTCAACCACAACACGGAGACTGTGCCGCGGTTGTACGAATCCGTACGGCACAAGGGAGAATTCAGCCGATCGCTGGAAGTCCTGCGCCGCGCCGCTGAGTGGTCGCCGCGCCCCACCACGAAGACGGGGCTGATGGTGGGGCTGGGCGAGACTCTGGAAGAGATCTACGCGGTGCTACCTCAGCTCCGCGCGGTTGACTGCGACGTCCTTACCGTGGGCCAGTACTTGAGGCCCAGCCCCAAGCACGCCCCGGTCGCACGCTACGTGCTGCCCGCCGAGTTCGACGAGATTCGCCGTGTCGCCTTGGACCTGGGCTTCCAGGTGGTGGAGTCAGGCCCGCTGGTTCGGTCGTCGTACCACGCCGAGAGTCAGATCCCCGGCCAAGGGCCCGCAGACCCCAGTTTGCTGGTGCCGCTGATCGATAGCTAGAGACCCAGCCCCGTAGCTACGAGATCGTCGGAAGCTACTGAATCACCGACTTCGGCGTCGCCGTAATGCGGGTGACTTGCATCGCGTCGCGATCCATCAAGTCAGGGATCCGAGGGCCGATGTCGTTCTTCCAGGTGTCGCTCTGGTAGACCGCTTCGTAGAGGCGCTCGCGCTCCGCCTCGTCGGTGAAGCGGCGCATCCAGTAATAGATGGATTCGTCCTCTTCGCCCACCCAGCTTCCTTGGATCACCATTCCCTGGGAGATCTGGAAGGGGATGATCTCCTCCTCCATCAATTTGATCCAGGCGGCTTGCTTGCCGGGCCGGATTTTGTACTGACGTAGCTCGAAGAACATGAGGCTTCCCTGAATCTTGTTGCCGGAGTCCTGATCTGAAGCCAGCGCATGATACCGGCGTTGACGGCTTCGATCCCAGGGCAGTAGGTTCGACCTGTCGGCAGCGACTCCAGAATCCTGCCATTGAAGTCCACTTGGGCGGAAAGGAGTCAGTCATAGCTCTCTGTTGCCAGACATCGTTTTGCCAGACAGTGTTTTGCGAGACAGCAGAGTCTCGGAAGATCCGCCCATCGGTTGCACCGATCTCGCTTGAGTGAGATAGCACGATCGATTCCGATCCTCATTGAGGGAAGGCGGACCTCCTCCATCCCAGGAGCATCTTGCCTTGTCTCTCCCTGACCAATCTCCTCAGAATTCAACCGTCGTCTTGGATGAGATCGGCTGGTCGGAGTTCTTCCACACAGAGTTCCAACCCTGGGCGGATCGGGGCTTCCAGCCGGGCCGCGTTTCACGGATGGACGGACCCTCCGGCCTCGTCATGATGCCGGAGGGCATCAAGCGCGCGGAGCCGAGCCGCGAGTTGCTCGACAGTCTCGATCTCGCATCCACGCCCGCGGTCGGGGACTGGGTAGCCGTTCAAGCCAGGTCCCGGCACGACACGGCATTGATCGAGGGTGTCCTGCCTCGCCGCTCAGCCCTGATCCGGCGTCGGAGCTCGCGGCGGGAGGGCGAGGCGGCGGAGGCGCAAGTCTTGGCCGCAAACGTTGACATCGTTTTCATCGTCGCGCTGGCTCCCGAACCCAATTTGCGACGCATCGAGCGTGAGGTCGCGCAAATCTGGGAGAGCGGCGCCGATCCCGTCGTCGTGCTCACGAAGCGCGACCTCTCACAAGATCCCGAGGCAGCGGCGTCCAGCGTCGCCGCCGTTGCTCCAGGCGTGCCGATTCACGTCGTCAACGGACGCAGTGGCGAGGGAGTGGAGGCGATCGGTGCCTACGCAGCCGGGAACCGGACGCTGGTACTCATCGGTGCCTCCGGAGTCGGCAAGTCGACCTTGGCCAATCAGCTACTGGGTGAGGAGATCTTGGCGACGGGCGCCGTGCGCGAAACCGATGGCCGCGGCCGCCACACGACGACCGCGCGCCATCTCTTGCCGTTGCCGGGCGGCGGCGCGCTCATCGACACGCCGGGCCTACGATCCTTCGCCCTCTATGACGCTGATGAAGGGGTCTCGCGCGCCTTCACGGATGTCGAGGCGTTCGCGGGCGATTGCCGCTTCCGAGACTGCGGGCATCAGAACGAACCGGGCTGTGCCGTCCGCCAGGCGGTCGCGGACGGCGCCCTTGAGGCGGCACGTCTCGATGGTTACCTGGTCCTTGCGCGGGAGCTGGGCTACGAGGCGACGAAGCTCGACAAAGAAGCCGAACTGGCGCGCAAGCAAGAGCAGCGCCGCTTCGGCCGGGTGGTGAGGCGGGGTGCCAAGAAGCATCGCGCGGCCAAGGAGGGCCGTCGTCCCACCTAGCGGGCGGAGCAGGGACCAGCGCAGGGGGTGTGTTTGGCGGGTGGAGCCAGCGGGCGGATTCGAACCGTCGACCTGCTGTTTACGAAACAGCTGCTCTACCACTGAGCTACGCTGGCTTGCCTCGACTCTACCAGATGGTTTTTCGTGGCGCCCCGACTGCACAGTCGGCAGCTACGGCCCTGTTGACAGCAGATTTGACAGCAACGGGGGTCACGACACACCCCAGATCGCCTGTTCCATCTTCTCCGCCACTAAGTCGAGCGACTCGGGAGCGACGTGCGTGTAGATCTGCATCGTCGTCGAGATCTGGCTGTGGCCCAAGGTTTCCATCGCCAGTCGGGCGGGGACGCCCTGCGCGGCCATCAACGACGCGGCACCATGTCGCAGGTGGTGGTACTTGAGGTCCGGGTAACCCGCCGTGGAGACGATGTCCCGGAACTGCTTCCCGACCGTCGTGCCGTGGAGCGGGCCGCCAGCCTCGCTCGAAAAGACCAGATCGCCCCAGGTATCGCCTTTCCACGCGCCGCCAGCCAGCATCCGTTCCTCCAACTGCCGTACCCGGTGTTCCCGCAATGCCGTGATGACGGGAGCAGGGAGCTTGAGCGTGCGTCGGCTGCGCTTCGTCTTCGGCTCGTCGAGGTGAAAGGCGCCCCCGTACCGTTGGAGCACGCGACGAACGCTCAGTCTGCCAGCGTCGAGATCCACATCAGACCACCGTAAGCCCAGAGCCTCCGACTGGCGCAGCCCAGCAGCCAAGGCGACGGTGAATAACCCCTCCAGTCGACAGCCGCGAACTGCCGTCAGGATGCGTCTCGCGTCTGTAGCGGTGAGCGCACGCTGTTCGTGCTCGGGAACCCGAGGCGGGTCCGTCAGGCTAGCCACGTTGCGACCCACCAGGCCCCATCGCATGGCGACGTTCAGGGCGCGGCGGAGCACTGCACGATCATGGCAGACGCTCTGGGGCGATCGTCCTGCTTTGATGGCATCGTTCATCATGCGTTCAACATGCTGCGGGGTGAGCTTGACCAGAGGGACGCGCCCCAGCGCTGGCTTGAGATGGTGACGGATGATCTGCTCGTACCCTTGCAGGGTCCGCGGGCGCACCAGCCGGGTGGCGCTGTCGGTCAGCCAAACGTCTAAGAAGGCGCCGGTTTGTTGTTGGCCTCCGGTGATGGGTAGGCCGTGATCGATCGCCGTTTGGGCCTCCCGAAGCAACCGCACCGCCTCGGCGCGGGTCTCGCCGTAGAACGCTTTGCGGCGCCCGTCGGTGTTCATGATCGCACCGACCCAGCGGCCATCCTTCCGGCGATAGATCGAGCCTTCGTGGTTCCCGCGTCGTTTAGCCACCCTGACCTCTCCCTCTCTTCCGGAATTCCCGGCTTGCATCACGATCAGGCACCTTCTTCTCAACACAGGGCGGACAGTAATCCCGCTGCTGCTTCCGGGGCATTCGATCGCGCCTGATGTAGATTTCTCTGCAGGCATCACTGGTGCGAAGCGTCTGCGTTCGTCTCATCGCCATTGTGAGGTGGACTGCCAACAGGCCGAATGT
>Ga0114996_10001684_pt1 | contig 29344 bp, 26 predicted proteins | sample ArcticOcean_MG_C_4_FD_87039 | JGI IMG/M metagenome (GOLD analysis project Ga0114996, IMG submission 87039) | Marine microbial communities from western Arctic Ocean - ArcticOcean_MG_CB4_134 | ecosystem: Environmental > Aquatic > Marine > Oceanic | place: Arctic Ocean: Canada Basin | collected... | reverse complement strand
TGGATCGACGTCCGCTCCCTGACGGTCGAGGGCGAGCCTGTGGTGTGGGTCCAGCGTTACGCGGCCGCTACCGCCGAGAGCCTTGAGGAGCACGCTGCCGAGGATCCCGCAGCATTCGATCGAATCGGCGTAAGGGCTCGGCGGATCGTGGCGACGAGGGACATCGTAGTCAGCGACGTCGAAGAGGCGGTGCAGACGATCGATCCTGAGGCCGTGAAGGTCTGGGTCGCCACCCAAGATACGGAATTCGATTTGGACGGGGGTGAGCTCCTCCGCTTGGTGGATGCGGGGGTCCCCGAGGACCTCATCGACGTCATGGTCGCAGTCTCCTTCCCGGGGCGCTTTGCGTTGACTCCCGAGGGTGTACCGCAGGACGTCGTCGACCGGGTTGCTGACAATGCCTACCGAAGCGGAGCCCGGGTGGGGTTCCGGTCCTTTCTGTGGGATCCGTTCTACTCGCGATACGGGTACCGCAGCTACGGGTATTCGCCGTTCGGCTACTACGGCTACGGTGGCGGCCTGGGCGGCGGCTTGGGCGGCGGCTACGGCGGCTACTACGGTTACGTGCCGGCCTCGATCGTAGTGGTGCCTCGCGACGTCACGAACGGCTCGTCCGGCGGCCGGATGATCAACGGCCAGGGATATCGTGGACCATCCAGTTCGGGTGGCAACGCCTCTTCGGGTAGCGCACGCAGCGCCCCGCCGCCCAGGAGAGCGTCGAGAGATGGCGGGAGTTCCTCGTCGGGTTCCTCCGCCGGAAGCTCGGGAGGTGGCGACAGCCCCTCTTCGGGTTCCTCGACGCCGACACGGACGGCAAGGCCACGCTAACGACGGCTGTGCCGGAACACGCCCTCTAGGAAAGAGACCGCGCCGGGATCTGCATCCGGGCGCGGTACTTTTTTTTGGCTACCTTCTTCGGCCTATGTCAGATAGCAAGAGCGCCGCGAAGGCGGGAACGGACTTCATTCGGCAGATCGTGGCTGCCGACGTCGAGAGCGGCCGCCACGGCGGTCGGGTGGTCACCAGGTTCCCTCCCGAGCCGAACGGGTATCTGCACGTTGGGCACGCGTCTCACATCTGCCTGAACTTCGGCATTGCTGAGGACTTCGGCGGCCGCTGTCACCTCCGCTACGACGATACGAATCCCGAGACCGAGAACGAAGAGTTCGTACGGGCGATCCAAGACGACATCCGGTGGCTCGGCTTCGACTGGGGCGAGCACCTCTACTACGCGTCGGACTATTTCGGACGCATGTACGAGTGCGCCGAAGCGTTGATCGAAAAGAACCTCGCTTACGTGGACTCGCAGCCGTCAGAGGCGATCCGCGAGGGCCGGGGGTCCGTGACGGAGCCCGGAGTAGAGAGCCCGTATCGGGGCAGAAGCGTCGATGAGAATCTCGACCTCTTCCGGCGCATGAGGGCTGGGGAGTTCGAGGATGGCGCGCACGTACTGCGAGCCATGATCGACTTGGCGTCGCCGAACATGCTGATGCGAGACCCCGTTCTGTACCGCATCCGGCACGCTCACCACTTTCGGCAGGGTGATGATTGGTGCATCTACCCGCTCTACGACTTTGCGCACTGCCTCGAGGACGCCTTCGAGGGCGTGACGCACTCACTTTGCACGCTTGAGTTCGACAACAACCGCGAGTTATACGACTGGGTGCTCACCAGCGTCGGCTTCGAGGAGCCGAGGCCCCACCAGTATGAGTGGGCCGGTCTCGATCTTGAGAACACCGTCCTCTCCAAGCGGCTTATCAAGCCGTTGGTCGACACGGGGGCCGTGTCCGGGTGGGATGACCCTCGCTTGTCGACAATCGCCGCCTACCGCCGAAGGGGGGTGCCGGCGGAGGCTCTCCGCCGCCTCGCCGACCTCGTCGGCGTCTCCAAGGCGGGCGCGCGTACCGAAGAGGCGAAGTTGAACTATGCGATCCGCGAGGGACTGAACAGCACTGCCCCTCGTGTGATGGCCGTCCTCGAGCCTCTCAAGGTCGTCCTGACGAACTATCCGGATGGCGAGGGCGAGTCGATCGACGCTCCGTACTACCCGCACGACGTGCCCCGAGAGGGATCGAGGACCGTGCCGTTCTCACGCGAGCTTTGGATCGAGCGCTCCGACTTCGAGGAGAATCCCCCCAAGGGATTCCGTCGACTGGTGCCGGGCGGGGAGGTTAGGCTGCGCTACGCGTATGTCATACGGTGTGAAGATGTCGTGAAGGACGATGATGGGAGCGTGGTTGAGCTGCGATGCAGCTACGATCCAGAGACGCTCGGGGGGGCGACGCCGGATGGTCGAAAAGTGAAGGGGACCATCCAGTGGGTGTCAGCGGAGCATGGACTGTCGGCGGAGGTGCGGTTGTTCGATCGGCTGTTCCTGGAGGGGATGGCCGATGACGCAGAGGTCTCCGAAGACGGCGCGGAGAGAGCTCTCCTTCAAAACGTCAATCCGGAATCGCTCACGGTCATCGAAGGCGCGAAGGTCGAGCCCTCGGTGGTGCACGACGCTTTGGACACGCGTTATCAGTTCGAGCGAACAGGATACTTCTGGCGCGACCCGGTCGACGGCGTTGGGGAGCGGCTCGTCTTCAACCGCATCGTGGCGCTCAAGGACACGTGGGCGAAGCGAGACGGCGCGGGGGATGCTTCGACCCCTCTGGGCCGCGACAGTGCGGCGGCCCGTCCGGAGCCTCGCCGGGCCGAACAGAAGACTCCTGGCCCCCGACCCGCTCCTCGGGTCCGGGATGCCGCGCTCGTCGCTCGCTTGGAACGTTACACGGACGAGCTGGGCGTCAGTGACGAGCATGCGGAGTTTCTGGCGGACGCCGCCCAGTGGGCCGACTTCTTCGAGGCGGGGCTGGCGGAGTACGAAGACGCCGCGGGGCTTGCCGCCTGGATCGTCAACGACCTGCGGGGCCTGCTGGGTGACCGAGGACTCACAGATCTAAGGTTCGGCGGGCGCGCTGTGGGAAGCTTGGCCGCGTTGGTAGATCAGGGTGCGGTTACGAGACGGGCAGCGAAGGACGTGCTGGCACGCATGGTAGAAGAAGGAGGGGACCCGGCCGAGCTCGTCGAGGCCATGGGACTCACGAAGTTGACCGACTCCGACGAGCTCGGTGCGATCGTGGACTCCGTCCTCTCCGCGTGGCCTGAGAAGGTCATCGAGTACGGGGCTGGGAAGAAGGCTCTGATCGGGCTCTTCGTGGGAGAGGTCATGAAGAAGACAGGTGGCGCAGCTGATCCGAAGGCGGCAAAGGCGATGCTCGCCTTACGGCTCGAAGATTGATTACGCTGCGGCTCCCAAGGGAATGGCGTGTTCGTGCCTGGGGTGGAGCGTACGCGCGCATGCACAAAAGGCTTTCTTGACACTGTTCGGACGTGCACACTAGGATAGCGCTCGTTCACAACTCGGGCGCGGCACTGGCCCCCCTCCAGGCGTTTACATGGCACGAACTGACACGGTCGCACAACGCGAGAGCTCGACTGCTACTAGGCAGGTCGCGCCCCTCAACGAGATCGAGCGAAAGATTCTGGACTTCATGGTCCAGTACCTTCGAGCGAATACATACCAGCCGTCGATTCGCGAGATCGGCGAGCGCTTCGGGGTAAAGAGTACGAAGACCGTGTCCGAGCATCTGCAGTCGCTCGCGGACAAGGGCTTCCTCGAGCGAGACCCTTCGCGCTCGCGTGGTGTGAAGATTCTGGGCGTGGACCTGGGCGCCGACACGGTGTCCGTTCCTTGCTTCACAGAGCTCCCCGACGAGGGAGCGCGCGGCCCACGCCCTGACATGCACGTCTCCATCGATCGTGCTCTGGGTGGGGAGGACGGGTGCTTCTTCCTGCGTGCGGCATCAGGTGACCTAGCGGTCTTGGGCGTCGCCCTCGGGGATTTCGTCCTCATCTCGCCCATCGAGGTCGGCGAGGTGGAGGACGGGAGTATTGTGGTGGCACGGGTGGGCGGTGACTCGGTCTTCCACCGTTTCTCACGGAACGGTAAGGGGATTCACCTCGAGGCTTTGAAGCCGGGCGGCGACACTACGATCGTCGAAGATGCGAAGGGACTCCGCCTCCTCGGGCGGGTCACGGGCCTCTATCGGCGCATGGACGACGCGGCCTCACTCAGTCTTACGCCACACTGATTCGGATCGCTCGATGGCTTCTCTGCCGTCCGAGCTCGACACCGAAGTCTCCATCGACCGACGCTGGATGTCGCGCGCCCTTGAGTTGGCGCGCGCAGGGGCTTCAGCTGGCGAGGTGCCCGTTGGTGCGATTATCGTGCACGATGGGCAGCTGCTCGGTGACGGACACAATCGCACGGTCGGCGAGGTGGATCCGACGATGCATGCGGAGGTGGTGGCGATCCGGCGTGCGGCTAGCGTACTGGGCGACTGGCGTCTCCTCGACACGACTCTGTATGTGACGCTGGAACCGTGCGCGATGTGCGCCGGCGCGATCGTCCTCGCTCGCATCCCGCGCGTCGTCTTCGGTGCGCATGACCCCAAGGCCGGAATGGCCGGCTCGCTCGACAACCTCCTTCAAGACCCTCGACTCAATCACCGCTGTGATGTAACGAGTGGGGTCATGGCAGGCGATGCGTCGGAGATTCTGAAAGTCTTCTTCAGGGAGAGGCGATGAGGGTGTGGCAGGCGGGTATGATGCTGACTATGGTGTCAGCGGCGTGCACTCCCGTCGGAGTCACTCCGCCCGTGAGTCCCCCGGTCGAGGCTACGCGGCCTCGAGACGAGCCTCGGCCGATCGAGTCGCGAGTCGAACTTCCCCCCGACGTGGGTCCGGTACGTCGGTTCGCTGAAGTGCGAGGGCTCTGGGTCGTCCGCTCGACTATGACGAGTGAAGAAGAAGTGCGGACCATGGTCACGGACGCGGCCTCAGCGGGCTTCAACACGCTCATCGTGCAGGTCCGGGGGCGCGGCGACGCGTTCTATCTCTCGGACTTGGAACCCCGTGGCGAGACCCTCGAGGGTCCGGCCGACTTCGATCCGCTCGCAACGGCGATCCGCGAAGGACACCTGCGGGGGATGGCCGTGCACGCGTGGGTGAACACCCACCTCGTGTGGGGCTCGGCGAGTCTTCCCGCGAGTCGCCGGCACCTCGTCAACGAGCACCCGGAATGGCTGGCCGTCCCCCAGTACCTGGCCCGCGAACTCATCGGGGTCGATCCGAAGGATTCTCGCTTCGTATTGGCGCTTCGCCAGTATGCGGCGGATCGTCCGCAGACGGTCGAGGGCATCTATACCAGCCCTTCGCACCCCGAAGTACGTGAGAGGATGCTCGCGGTGTGGATGGATCTCGCGAGTCGGTACGACCTGGACGGCATTCACTTCGACTACATACGCTTTCCGTCGCGGGACTTCGATTACTCTCGCGGAGCTCTGGAGCGTTTCCAAGCGTGGGTGTCGCCCCGGATTCCGGCCGCCCGGCTGAACGATCTGCGGCGCGTGGTCGCTTCCGATCCACTCGCCTTCGCGACTTCGCTTCCCGCCGAGTGGGACAAGTTTCGCCTCGAGCAGATCACGAGCCTGGTGAGGGACATCTACACCAGGGTGAAGACGCTCCGGCCAGAGCTCGTCGTGTCCGCCGCCGTCGTCGCGGACCTGCAGACGGCGTATGGCCACCGTTTCCAGGATTGGCAGTCCTGGCTCGCGGAGGGCATTCTCGACGTGGCCGTCCCCATGGCTTATACGCCCAACGACGGCACGTTCGGGACGCAGGTGCGCGCAGCGAGAGGTGCCGCGGGAAGCCGTGAGCGCGTGTGGGCGGGCATCGGTGCCTACATGAACACGGTGGCGGGCACGCTGGACAAGATCGACCTTGCGCGCGCGGCGGACGCCGGAGGCGTGGTCCTGTTCTCGTACGATTGGGCCGTGAGTGAGGGCGGCGACGCGGCGGACCCGTTCTTAGAGCACGTCGGGCGCGAGCGTTTCGGCTTCTAGGCGTCGGGCTCGGCGGCGTCTTCTATGAGGGTGCCGCGCAGTCGAAGGAATCCGTAGAGCACGATCGTTCCGCCCACGAGGGCGACCCACACGGGTAGGCCATACGCCGTGCCGATGTCCCCCAAGAGCATGCCGACCACCCCGACGAGCAGGGCATACGGCAGTTGCGTACGGACGTGATCGACGTGGTCGCATCCCGAGGCGGCCGACGAGAGGATCGTGGTGTCCGAGATGGGCGAGCAGTGGTCGCCGAAGATCGCGCCGGCGAGGACGGAGCTGATCGAGCCGAGCAGGACGGTGTACTGCGTCCCGCTCCCGTCCGAGTAGCCGCCGAGCGCGACGGTTAGCGGGATGACGAGCGGAAGCAAGATTCCCATGGTTCCCCAGGACGTGCCCGTGGCGAACGATATCGCCGCGGCCGTCGCGAAGACGATCACAGGGATGAGCGCCAGCGGCACGCGGTCCGAGAGCAGCTGTGACAGGTAGGACGCCGTCCCTAGTTCCGCAGTGACCGAGCCGAGGGACCAGGCGAGCACAAGAATGATCATGGCGACGAACATCGCCCGCATGCCGCCGACTAACGCATCAACGGCCTCCTGAAGCGAGAGGAGCCGTTGGCCGAGCGAGAGCCCGATGGCCAGCAGGCACCCCGCGATTGACCCCCACGCCATCGTCGTGAACGGATCGGAGTTGCCGAAGATGACCGAGAGGCCCGCTCCGGGCTCGGAGCCCGCGACGCCGGTGACGTAGAGTCCCGCCGTGACGACGACGATCACCGTGATCACGGGAAGGGCGGCGTTCCACCACCGATGGGCCACGCCCTCCTTGGCCTGCATCGCCTCGGCTGAGGTGTCTGTGAGGAGCTTCGCGTCCGGCCTGTAGAGTTGACCCTCAATCCGCGCACGTCGCTCGGCCTCGGCCATAGGGCCGAAGTCGCGTCGCGTGAAGGCGATCATCCCGGCAAAGACGAGCGCGAGAACCGGATAGAATCGGTACGGAATCGTCTCGATGAAGACCCCGAACGGATTGAGCTCTGCGAGCCCCAGGCTGGCGGCCGGGTTCTGCTCGGCGGCGGCCCTGAGTCCGTCCGCAATCAGGCCGATCTCGTAGCCAACCCAGGTGGAGATGGGCACCAAGGCCGCGAGAGGCGCGGCGGTGGAGTCCACGAGATAGGCAAGCTTCTCGCGGGAGATGCGCAAGCGGTCGGTGATCGGTCGCATCGTATTGCCGACGATGAGCGTGTTTGCGTAGTCGTCGAAGAAGACGCCCATACCGGCGAACCAGGTGGCGATCTGTCCCCTTCGGGCCGTTTTCGCGAAGGGGCCCACGCCTTCCACGATGCCCATCGTCCCGCCGTTCCTGGAAATGACGCCGACCATCCCTCCCAGAAGCAGCGAGAAGATGACAATCTGCGTGTGGCCATCTGCCGTGTTCGCGATCTCTGGGATCACGAACTGGTCGATGAGCCGCCAGGTGCCCGTGAGCGGATTGAAGCCCGCCACGGCGAGCGCGCCGATCCAAACCCCCGCGAAAAGCGCCGACACGACCTCCCGGAAGACGAGGGCCATCAGGATGGCCATGAGGGGTGGGAGGAGTGAGAACCAACCCGGCGTGAGCGTCGGAGCGACCTCACTCGTTGCGGATCCGATCCGCACGGTGAGAGGGAGTTGCTCTCTGCCTGACACGACCAGATCACTCGCGGTCGCCGATCCGTAAGCCTCCACGGTTCCACTGGAGAGCAGTTCGCCCGTCTGAGTTAGGATTTCGTAGGGGAGCGTCGCGTCAGCGCCTCCCTCGACGACGATCCGAAACGGCACACCTTCGAGCACGACGTCGGGCGCGTCGCCGACCTGCTGGGCCGAGGACCCAACGGGAACGGACAGCAGCAAGAGGAACGAGGCCAGGCGGTTGAAACGCATCGTGGGTCGTTCCCGAAGCAAGGTGAGGGCGAGGGGGAGCTCGTGAAGGAGCGGTGCAAATGATGGGGCGGGCGTCGGGGCCCGGACAACCCGGTCGTTGACCTCCACCGCCCGAATCCCGAACTTTCCGCCGCTCAAGCGCCGGAAGGCATGCCCCAGGACAATCGTATCCACCTGATGGACGAGGCCGACGTGCGACGGGAAGTCGCCCGCATGGCTCGTGAAATCGTGGAGCGAAACGAAGGCACCGATCGCCTCGTCCTGATGGGCATCCATCGGCGTGGCACCAACATCGCCGCGCTGCTGCAGGAGCAGATCGAGCGGACTGAGGACGCTACCATCGCCTCGGGCTCCATCGACATCACGCTGTACCGGGACGATCTGGGCACGGTCGGGCCACGACCGGTGGTCGGGGAATCGATCCTGCCGCCGAGCGGGCTCGACGACCAGAACGTGGTGCTCGTCGACGACGTGGCCTACACGGGCCGGACGGTTCGAGCCGCGCTCAACGAGCTCGGTGACTGGGGCCGGCCCAAGCGGATCTTCCTCTGTGTGCTCGTCGACCGGGGGGGGCGCGAACTCCCGATTCAGCCGGACATCACGGGGCATGCCGTCGAGGTGCAGGCGCCCGACCGCGTGGAGGTGCTCGTGCCGGAGCTCGACGGCCGACTAGGGGTCGACCTCGTGCATCCGGAGGCCGGCGGCGCATGAACCCGACGACGTCTCCGCCTCTCGGAAAGGATCTTGTGGGCCTGGAGCATATGTCGGCGGCTCAAATCACGGCGATCCTGGACACTGCGGAGGCGTTCAAGGAGATCTCAGAGCGCCGCATCAAGAAGGTGCCCGTCCTGAGGGGCCAGACGATCGTCAACCTCTTCTTCGAGGCGTCGACTCGAACGCGTATCTCTTTCGAATTCGCGGAGAAGAGGCTGAGCGCCGACACGGTCAACATCTCCTCCATCGGCTCGTCGGTGGCGAAGGGCGAGACATTGGTCGACACCGCGAGAAACCTCGAAGCGATGCGGATCGACATGGTGGTGATACGACACCCGGCGTCGGGAGCCGCTCAGTTCCTTGCCGACCGCATCCCCTCGAACGTCATAAACGCCGGGGACGGTCGCCACGAACATCCCACGCAGGGCCTGCTCGACCTGCTCACGATCCGGGACCACAGGGGCCCCATCGAGGGCCTCAAGGTCTGCATCGTAGGTGACATCCTGCACTCGCGTGTGGCGCGCTCGAACATCTACGGACTTCTGGCCCTTGGTGCGGAGGTCGCGGTCTGCGGACCGCCGACCCTACTCCCGCTCGCCGCGGCAGAGCTAGGTGTGCAGGTCTTCACTCGCGTGGAAGACGCGATCGCCTGGGCGGACGTACTGAACGTCATGAGACTTCAGCTCGAACGGATGGAGGGCGGCTACGTGCCGAGCCTGCGGGAGTACAACCGGATATGGGGTATATCGAACGCCCGTCTAGACGCGGCCGAGCGGGACCTCCTGGTTTTGCATCCAGGACCGATGAACCGGGGTGTAGAGATCGACTCCGGCGTCGCTGACGGCCCCCACTCGGTCATTCTCAACCAGGTAACGAACGGCGTGGCAGTACGCATGGCGGTCCTCTACCTGCTTGCCGGTGGGGAGCCGGAGAGCGCCGAGGCGGCGAAGCAGGGGGGCGAGGCATGAGCGGGAAGATTTTGCTGCGCGGCGGACGAGTCGTCGACCCCAGTCAGTCCACGGATGGCACGCTCGACGTGCTATTGGCTAGAGGGACGGTGGCGGCCCTCGGAGCCGGCCTTGACGCCCCGGAAGGCGCCCGCGTGGTCGACTGCACTGGGCTTGTGGTGACACCCGGCCTGATCGACGTGCACGTGCACCTCCGGGAACCGGGCGAGGAGCACAAGGAGACGATCGCGACCGGGGCAGCATCAGCCGCCGCAGGAGGCTTCACGGCGGTATGCGCGATGCCCAACACCAATCCGCCGATCGACGACCCCGCGGCCGTCGGGTTCGTGGCGGCAGAGGGGCGACGAGCCGGTGCGGCGCGCGTCTATCCGGTCGGCTGTATTTCGGTGGGCCGGGCCGGCGAGCGTATGGCCCTAGTCGGAGAAATGGTCCAAGCGGGCGCCGTCGCCATCACGGATGACGGCGATCCTGTCATGAATTCGGGACTCATGCGCTTGGCTCTCGAGTATGCCCAGGCGTTCGGGATTCCCGTAGCGGACCACCCGGAGGATCTCGGCCTCTCCCACCGTGGCCACATGAACGAGGGGCTGGTCTCTACCCGACTCGGGCTGCCCGGCAAGCCCAATGCGGCCGAAGACATCCATATCGTGCGGGACCTCCTCCTCGCCGAGCTGACCGGCGGGCACATCCACCTGCAGCACGTGTCGACCCGCTTCGGAGTGGATGCGATCCGTCAGGCGAAGGCTCGCGGTGTGCACGTGACGGCCGAGGCTTCGCCGCACCACCTCGTTCTGACCCATGAAGCGGTGGACGGCTACCGAACCGAAGCCAAGATGAATCCGCCGCTCCGGACCGCCGCGGACGTCGAGGCGGTGCGAGCGGGGCTGGCGGACGGGACGCTCGACACGATCGCGACCGATCACGCGCCGCACCATTACGACGAGAAGGAGGCGGCCTTCGCCGATGCTCCGAACGGCGTCGTTGGCCTCGAGACCGCATTGGGGGTCGTTTTGACCCGGGTCGTGGGCGAGGGAGTGATCGACCTTCCGACCATGGTCGAACGCATGAGTTGCGCGCCGGCGCGTGCGTTCCGGCTACCCGGGGGGACGCTCGCCCAGGGGAGCCCGGCAGACGTAACAGTCTTCGACCCGGTCGCTCGCTGGACGGTGGATCCGAAGCAGTTCCGCTCCAAGAGCCTGAACACACCGTTCGCGGGTTGGGAGCTTGAGGGAAGGCCGCGCCTGACGATTGTCGGGGGCCGCGTCGTATTCGAGGGGTGAGCCGCCGGAGCGCCGGCTCGGCAACGCGACTAGGTCGTCAGCGTCTGCACGTGACGGGCGAGACCGCTCTTGATGCGGGCTACACGGTTCGGGTGCACCAAGCGGCTGTTCGCCGCCCGGTCGAGGAGCGCGACGGCGTCACGGAACCGCTGTTCGCCTACGTCGGGGGCGTCGGCGTCACGGACTTGTTTGATCGCCGTGCGGATGCGTGCCCGCGCGGACCGGTTCGCGAGCCGGGCTTTGGCGCTGAGGTCCATCCGCTTCTTGGCGCTTTTGATCTTCGGCATGGGTCGCTCTTTGGGGCTATCCTACATAGTTACGCAGCCGTGAAATGTAGAGAAGAGGGACTAGACGATCAACGGGCCGGTACGATCGGCCCCGGGCGTGGGTAGATTAGTCGGCCATGCTATCGATCCAAACCTTCATTCTGGTCGGAGTCCTGATCTTCTCCGTGGTCGTCCACGAGGTCGCGCACGCGTGGCAGGCTCGGAGGGAAGGGGACGACACGGCCGATCGCCTCGGTCGCATCACTCTGAATCCGCTGCCGCACCTGGACCTGTTCGGCTCGATAATCATCCCCCTCCTGCTCGCTTCGCAGGGCGGGATCCTCTTCGGCTGGGCCAAGCCCGTGCCGGTGAATCCGGCCAATTACCGCGAGTACGTGGCGGGCGATATCAGGGTCTCCATGGCGGGCATCGTCTCGAACCTAGGTCTCGCGGCCTTGTCGACATTGCTGGCGGGAGTCGTGCTGAAGTTGACCGGGGCGACGGGGCTCGGCGGATACATCTTCCAGGCGCTCGACTACGCGATCTTCATCAACTTGATCTTGGCCTTCTTCAACCTCATCCCGATTCCGCCGCTCGACGGCTCGCATGTGTTGGCGCACCTCCTTCCGGCGCGGTTGGCGGAAGGGTACCGAGAGCTCGGCAGGTACGGGCTGTTGATTGTCATGGCCTTCGTCTTCTTGGCCCCCGGCGCCCTGAGCCTCCTCCTCACACCCGTCTACTACCTGCAGAGTCTCGCCGACCAGTTCATTCGCCTGTGGATCTGACCGTCACCGAGCGCTCGCCTGAGCGCGATGGCTTCCTGTTGGTTGACATCGACCGGTTCCAGGGGCCGCTCGATCTGCTCCTGCACCTGATTCGGAAGCAGGATATCGACGTCCTTGATATCCCTGTCTCGAAGATCACTGATCAGTTCCTGCGGGCCATCAAGGGGCTCGATGTCCACGATCTGGATTTGGCCGGTGAGTTCCTCGAGATGGCGGCGACGCTGATACGCATCAAGGCGCAGATGCTGCTTCCGCGAGCGGCCGAAGATGAGGAGGAGGACCCGCGCGCTGAACTTGTGCGTCGTCTGCTGGAGTACGAGCAGATTCGCGAAGTCACGCTTCGCCTGCGCGCCGCAGAGGCCGATCGGGGCCGGCGATTCGGTAAGGGGTATGTGCCCGCGCGCCCCAAGCACACCGTGCTGGACGTACCACTCGAGACGACCTGGGACGAGGTCTACGCCGCGGCGCTGCTGGTTGAGACGCCCCCTGCAAGGAGGGTGGATCACCGCGTGACGACGCGGACCGTGTCGATGGAGGAGAAGTCGATCCTGATCCTGGCCCAGCTAAAGGCAGGTGCCAAGATCCGTTTCAGTGAACTACTCGTAGACTTCAAGGAACGATCGCATGGCGTGATGACTTTTCTCGCGGGACTGGAGCTCACCCGCCGGCGCGTCCTCTTCCTGCGGCAGTCGCGGCCGTTCACGGAGCTGTGGCTGTATCGTCGCAGCGAGGACGACCAGGGCGACACATTTCCCGAGGCCCTGGTGAACCAAGGAGAAGACGAGTGAACGCCCAGCAGATCGTAGAGGCGGTGCTCTTTGCGTCCGACGCGCCGCTCACGGCGGATGAGATCGCGCGTGCGGACGAGACGCTCGACGAGGAGCAGGTCGAGGACGCCATCCGGCAGCTCCGGGCGGAGTATGATGATGCGGCCCGCTCGTTCCAGCTCGTCGAGCTGGCGGAGGGCCACCAGATCCTGACGCGCCCAGAGTACGCGCCTTATCTTGAGCGCTTCGACAACGTGCCCCGGCCGTCGCGCCTGTCGGGGCCTGCTGTAGAGACCCTGGCCATCATTGCCTACCGACAGCCGCTTGGTCGGCTGGAGATGGAGTACGTCCGTGGCGTGGGCGTCTCCGGTGTGGTTCGGACCCTGCAGGAGCGCGATCTGATCGAGGTCGTCGGACGGGCGGAGGGGCTCGGACGTCCGCTCCTGTACGGGACCACCAAGCACTTCTTGGAGCACTTCGGCTTCCGGTCCCTTGAGGATCTACCGCGGCCGGAGGAGCTCCCGATTCTGCTACGGGAGCGCGTTCCGCTGGGATTGGATGACAATGTGGGGATCGTGGCGGGCGAGAAGGATAAGGCGGATGGCGCAGGGCCTGCCGGGGCCGTCGAAGGGTCTGGAGCACAGCTCTCGTTGATCGTCGAACATTACGCCGAGGGCGAGCTCGAAGAGCACGGGTCGTGAGCGAGGGCGAACGGCTGCAGAAGTTCATTTCCAGATCGGGCCGTGCTTCACGGCGCGAGGCAGAGAATCTGATGCAGGCCGGGCGCGTGCGTGTGAACGGCAAGGTAGTGTCGGAGATGGGAACGCGGGTCGTGGAAGGGCGCGATTCTGTCGAGGTCGACGGGAAGACGGTGAAGATGCCCGGAGTCCGCTGGATCGCGTTTCACAAGCCCGTGGGTGTGCTCACCACCCGGAGTGATCCCCACGGGGGCGCGACCGTGTATGATGTCCTTCCCAAGGCGTTGAGTGCACTCCGCTATGTCGGCCGGCTCGACCGGGACGCCCACGGCCTCATCCTGCTCACGAACGACGGGGAGCGGGCGCACCAGCTCCAGCACCCGAGTGGAGAGGTGGAGCGCGAGTACGAGGTCGAGGTGGCAGGGAGGGTCAATTCGGAGACTATCCAAAGCCTGATGGGAGGCGTTCAGCTAGAGGACGGCCCCGCCGCGGCGCGGCGCGCCAAGGTGCTCCAGGTCGGACCTGTGGTGTCGCGGCTCACGGTCGTACTGACGGAGGGGCGCAAACGAGAGGTCCGCCGCATGATGAGCGCGGTCGGGCATCCGGTGCTGAAGCTCGGGCGGACCCGATTCGGACCCATCAAGCTCGGTAGCCTGGAACCCGGAGCGTGGCGCGAGTTAACCTCAAAGGAGATCAAAGCGCTGTGATTCGGACACCGGCCTAGTGGAACGACTTGCGCGCCCTCCACGTCTCGCGGTGGAAGAGCAGTAACACCGTGTAGATCTCGAGACGGCCGAGAAGCATCAGGAAGCTCATGAGGGCGAGAGCCGGGCTCGACAGCCAGCCGTAGTTGTCCGTCGGCCCCAGTTGACCGAACGCCGGACCCACGTTCCCTACCGTCGCGATGCTCCCTCCGATCGCCGTGAGCGGGTCGAGACCGGTCAGCGCGAGGAGCATCGCGCCAACGAGGCAAAGCAGCAGGTAGAGAATGACGAAGCCGACGACGTTCGCGACCACGTCCGGGCTGACAGACTGCCGGCCGATACGTGTGAGGAGAATCGCCCGCGGATGGAGATGCTTTCTGATCTCATTGCCGGTCTGCTTCAGCAGCAGCAGGATCCGCATCGTTTTGATGCCGCCGCCGGTCGACCCGGCCATGCCGCCGACGAAGAAGAGCGCGAAGAGAACCATCTGCGCGCCGGGGATCCAGAGCCCGTAGTCGGCACTCACGAAGCCGGTCGTCGTGGTGATGGAGGTGGCCTGGAAGAGGCTGTCGCGGAGCGCGGGCTCGAACGACGAATAAGTACCAGAGGCCAGGTTGAGCGCCATGATCGTCGCTGCGCTCGATAGGACGAGGACCGTGAAGAAGCGCCACTCGTGGTCCCGAAAGTAGACCGGCCGGCCGCTCGCTGCCCTGAAATGAAGGGAGAAGTTGACTCCGGCCAGGTACATGAAGACGATGGTCACCCAGTGGATATATGCCGAGTCGAACGCGGCCATGGAGGCGTTCTTGGTACTGAAGCCACCCGTCGCGAGTGTAGCGAAGGCATGGTTCACGGCGTCGAACGGGCCCATGCCGCCGAGGAGGAAGAGCGCCACCTCTGTGCCGGTGAGCCCAACGTAGACCAGCCAGAGCAGCTTGGCCGTCTGCGCGATGCGTGGCCGCAGACGCTCGACCGTCGGGCCGGGGACCTCGGCCCTGAAGAGCTGCATGCCGCCCACGCCGAGAAACGGCAGCACCGCAATGACGAGCACGATGATTCCCATCCCGCCGATCCATTGCGTGAGAGAGCGCCAGAAGAGCACTCCATGCGGGAGCGACTCGATGTCGGTGAAGACCGTGGCGCCGGTCGTTGTGAAGCCCGACATCGCTTCGAAGACAGCCGCTGTAGGTGAGTCGAGCACGCCCGACAGAAGGTAAGGAAGGGCACCGAAGACGGCCGTCGCCCCCCAAGACATCGTGACGATCGCGAACCCTTCCCGCGAAGTGAGATCATCCTTGCCGCGCGAGGCCTTCGTGAGCCAGTAAGCACCGCCGCCGATAATCAGCGTGATCGCCCCGGACGCGAGGAAGGCGAGGGTATCCCCGTCCCGGTAAATTGCGGCGACACCTCCGGTGGCCAGCATCGCGAGGGCCACGAAGACCTGCAGGAGCCCTACTACGTTCGCGACGTGGCGCAGCGACATTAGGAGAAGAGCTTCTCTACCTCGGGGATGGCCTCGGGCATGGCGAAGACGATCACGTCATCGCCTGGAAGCAGCACGTCCTGGCCGCGCGGGAGGATGATCTCGTCGCCGCGGAGGATCGTCCCGACCACGCCTTGTTTAGGGAAGTGCACATCCTTGAGCGCCTTGTGAGCGATGCGGGAGTGCTCTTCTACGCCGAACTCGATGGCCTCGGCGTCGATGCCGGTCAGGCTGGCAATCGTCATCACGCGCCCCCGCCGCACGTAACGAAGAATCGCGTTCACTGCTGATATGCGCGGACTGACGCTCGCGTCGATGCCCACGCGGGGCACAAGCTGCATGTACTCGAATTTGTGAATGAGGCTGACCACGTTCGTCGCGCCGGCGGACTTGGCAAGGAGGCTCGACAGGAGATTCGTCTCGTCGTTGCCGGTGGCCGCGACGAAGCCGTCGCTGCCGCTCACACCCTCCATCTCGAGCAATTCCAGGTCGGTCGCGTCGGCGTGGAGGACCAGGGAGCGCGGAAGGTGCTCAGCCAGCTCAAGACAGCGGCGGCGGTCGCGGTCGAGGATCGTGCACTCGATGCCGTTGTCTTCGAGGAGCTCGGCCAGGAAGAGCCCTTCCTGGCTCCCCCCGGCGATCATCACACGCCTGAGCTGGAATTCATCGTAGCCGGCGAGGGGCGGCACCTTGGGGATCTCGGAGGTAGGCGCCAGCAGGTAAATGTGGTCGCCGGCCTCGATCGTCGACTCAGCCGTCGGGATCTGCGTCTCGTTGCCCCTGCGAATCGCGGCCGTCACGTAGTGATATCCGCCCGTGAACTCCGCGCGCAGGTCCACGATGGTGCGACCCGCCACGGGCGCGCCCTCTTTAACCTTCAGCCCGATGAGCTGCACTCGGCCGTCCGCGAAGTCAGCGAGGTCCGTGAACGCCGGCGTCTTCAGGAGCTGAAACGTCTCGCGCGCGCACTCACGCTCCGGATTGACCATGAGGTCGATGCCCATCTGCTCGCGCGAGAGCACGGAGCCCCGGCTGTAGTACTCCGGGTTCGAGATGCGGGCGACCGTGTACTGGACGCCGAGTCGCTTCGCAGCCATACAGGCGATGAGATTGACCTCGTCGCGACTCGTGACCGCGAGGAGCATCTGGGCGTCCTTGACGCGCGCCTTCTCCAGGACGGAGAGCGACGCACCGTTTCCGACCACGGTGAGGACGTCGAGCTGCTGAGATGCAAAGTCCGCCCGCTCGGGATCGGACTCGATGATCACGACGTCTTGGTTTTCGCGAGAAAGGCGCTCAGCGAGGTGGAATCCGACCTCTCCAGCGCCCAGCACGACCACTCTCATCGCGGAAGGCTCTCAGCCGTCTGATGCGCCTTCCGGAGCGGATGGCGCTGGCGCTGGCGCTGGCGCTGGCGCAAGGAAGGTAGCTCCGGTGTGTCGAAGGTCTAGGGTTGGCGGGGTCCCCCACGGCCGACCGGCCGACTATACTCTGGGCGCAGGGCCCGTAGCTCAGTTGGTTAGAGCAGTCGACTCATAATCGATAGGTCCCAGGTTCGAGCCCTGGCGGGCCCATTTGTGGGAGGAGGAGGGGTCAGGCAGGAATGCCTTCGGGAGTTCTCCGTTTGGGGCGTCGGCGCCGCATCTTGGCTGCCATGACCGACGCCGACGGCGTCAACCGCCTCGGCCGGTGATCGCCTAGGCTCGGTCCTCCCATGACGTCGGCTCGCGATGGTGATGCATGATCGCGAGGATGCGAAGCCGTTCGGCGGTGACGTTGTAGAGCACGCTGTAGGGGAAGCGGATCACTAGCCGGCGGCGAATTCCTGGCCTGGCTTGGAATCCAGCGTCGGGGTGCTCCCGGGATGCGGCGAATGGTCGCCCTAACCTCGAGAGCCAGAGCGTCGCCCAGCCCGGGCGTCTGCTCGTTGTGGAAGGCCACGGCCTCAGTCAACTCGCTTCGAGCGGAAGCGTGGACCGTGACCTTCACGCCCTAGCTATCGGATCGAAGCCCCAGCGCAGCGAAGACCTCATCGGCCGGAATCTCGGCGGCCTTTCCGGATTCGAGCGCACGGAGCCGTCTCTCTGCCTCCGCGGACCAGGCGTCCTCGAGCCCACCATCGCCGTCCAGGCTCGCGATCAGTCGTTGAGCTAGCCGGGCCCGCTCGTCTTGCGGGAGGCTCATAGCCTCCGCCTCCAGCTGCTCTATTGTCATTGCAGGCCTCCAATGTGGTGCGACGGTTCATCATACATCCGCGCCGCCGACTGGTGCCATGCGTGGATGGGACCGCGTCCGCGACTAGCCCTCAATCCCCTTCCGAGTCCGGAGGCCTCCGCAACTTCTTCGTTGTCCCCCGCCGCTTCTTCTCCTCCACCCGCTTCTTCTTCTGCCCCCGTGGCACCCGCGTAGGCACGCGCGGCTTCTCCTCACGGGTGAGCTCTTCCAGCTTCTCGCGCAGCCGCTGCAGCGCCAGGATACGGTTCCGATGCTGACTGCGCTCGTCCCGTGCGATCGCACGCACTCCAGTGGCTAGATGCACCAGCCGCACGCCACTCTCAGTGACGTTCTGGTGTTGACCGCCGGGTCCACCGGCACGGAACGTCTCGACCCTGCATTGAGCGAGCAGGGCCTCGTCGTCTTCGGGGATGTTGGGCGGATCGGGAGCGTGCCCGTCGTTCATTTGGTGACCTCGCATCGTGACTCGGATGTCATCCGGAAAGCTATGGCCCCGGTCCATCCATGAGGGTACTCTACGGCGCCCCGACCTCCGACCCCCCCGACGCACCCGCATGATCCTCGACCGATCGGACCAACATCCGGGAGCCAGGCTGCTCCTGACTCTGGCCTGCCTAGCCGTCGTGATCTACGGACTTCGCTACGCGTCGCCGATCCTCTTGCCGTCCGCTCTGGCCCTCTTCCTCGCGGTGCTGAGCCTGCCTGTCATGCTCTGGCTCACCAAGCACAGGATACCCTCAGGGCTCGCTGTTTTCGGCACGGTGATGTTCAACGTGGCCGTCGTAGGGCTGTTGATCTTGGTGGCGAGCCAGTCGGTGTCGGAGTTCCAGTCGCGGATCGGCGTATACGCGCGCGAACTGAATGAGCTGTACACATCTCTGGTGCAGGGCATCGAGTCGCGGACGGGCGTGGCTGTGTCCGCATACATCACGACCGACCTCATCGACCCGGCGGCCGTGGTGGACTTGGCACGGGGAGCGGTCGGTCGAGGCCTTCAATTCCTCGGCAACACGTTGATGGTGTTCCTCGTGATGGCGTTCATGCTGGCGGAGGCTACGGTCTTCCCTAGCAAGTTCCGCTACATCATGGGAAGTGAGGGGGCGGGAGAGGGCCGCCTCGCAAAGGTGGTGGGCGAGGTGCAGACGTACCTAGGCATCAAGACGGTCGTGTCACTGGCTACGGGGCTCGTGATTGGCGCGTGGGCCTGGGTTCTGAACCTCGATTTCCCTGTCCTTCTGGGCCTCGTAGCGTTCATGCTCAATTACATCCCGACGGTTGGCTCGATCATTGCTTCCGTTCCGGCGCTGCTGTTGAGCGTGATCCTGGTCGGCACGGTGGGGCACGCCCTGTTGGTCGGGCTCGGCTATGTCGTGGTGAACACGCTCTTCGGAAACATCCTGGAGCCGAACCTCATGGGTCGCCGACTCGGACTGTCGACGCTGGTCGTGGTCCTTTCGCTTGTCTTCTGGTATTGGGTTTGGGGACCCGTGGGTGCGCTTCTCTCGGTTCCGCTCACGGTGGTCGTGAAGATCTGGTTGGAGAACACACCGGACCTCCGGTGGGTAGCTATCCTATTGGATAAGTCGCCTCCGGCGCCTGAAGCGGTGCCGGTGCCCGAGCCCGTTGGAGACTGACATGCCGCGAATAGCCTTCGACGATCTGCCGGACCACGGAAGGCTGTGGATCTTCCCGGCCACGCGTGACCTCTCTGAGGCGGAAGCCGAAACGTGCCTCGGGGCTGTGGACGATTTCTTGGCTCAATGGAGGGCGCATGGCGCCCCTCTACGATCCGGCCGCGAACTCAGGGAGCGACGCTTCCTCCTCGTCGGGGTCGATGAGGACGCAGAGGCCCCCTCAGGATGCTCGATCGACGCGCTCGTCAATCGCCTGCGCGGCCTCGGCGCCGAGCTCGAAGTCGGGCTGATAGACCACGCGCCCGTGTGGTTCCGTGAGGACGGCGAAGTGCGTTCGGTTCCGCGAGCCGAGTTCCGTGAGCTTGCCGCGGAAGGTCGAGTGGACTCGGGCGTAGCGGTCGTCGATACCACGCTGACGAGCATCCGCCGACTGAGGGAAGGGGACTTGGAGCGTCCAGCAGCCGAGACGTGGCATGCCCGAGCCTTCTTCAAGGGGCAAGCTACCGGCTGACGCCGCGTTACTGAGTGGCGGGTTAGGTACGAGCCCCCTCAGTGCCTCAGCCCGACCCCGTCTTGAGGGACTCTCCGAGGAAGCGCGCTCCCTCTTCTTCGGCCCAGAACGACGGGCTCCGAGGCGAACCCTCCAAGAAGCCCACGTGGCCCCCGCGTAGCTGAAGCGAGAGGTGTAACGAGGCACTCTGCTCCGCCTGCCTCTTCGGTATGAACTCGGGCGGGAGGAAGGGATCGTCCTCGGCGTGCAAGAGAAGCGTCGGCACGCGGATGCGGTCCAGGTACCTTACGCTGCTCGAGTCGTCGTAATACTCGGCGGCACTCGCGAATCCGTGGAGTGGCGCGGTGACTCGGTCGTCGAATTCGCGAATGGTCCGAGCCGACGCGGCGGTGTTCATGTCCATGACATCGCGGAGCAGGTGGTCCTTCAGGCGGATCTTTCTCTGGAGCGAGCGAAGAAAGTACGCAGTGTAGGCGCGCCCCATGCGGGTGCGCTCCAGAAGGTCGCACCCCGCGGCGAGATCGTACGGGACTGAAATGACTACGGCCGCGTCTAGCAGACTCCGTCCACCGTCCGTCTGCTCGCCCATGAGCTTCAGAAGGACATTTCCACCCAGGGAGAAGCCGAGCGCCCCGATGCGGCGGGTCGGGTATCGCTCACGGAGGGTAGTGATGACGAACTCGGGGTCGTCGGTCTTGCCCGAGTGATAGAAATGAGGAGTTTGGTTCGGCTCGCCGCTGCAGCCTCGGAAGTTGAGAGCGACCGGTCGGACCCCCGCCCGCACGAGGTTCCCGGCGACGTTGCGCATATACCGGCGCTGCGCCGATCCCTCGAGCCCGTGCATCACGAGGACGATGGGTGCGTCCTTACCGGAGTCGGGTGCCCAGTCCAGGTCCAGGAAGTCCTCGTCTGGCGTCCACAGCCTCTCACGCTCGGTATAAGGGACGTCGGAGGGGCGGAGCAGGCGTGCCGCCAGTGTCTGAGCATGGGGCCCTGGCGCCCAGCGCGCCGGCCGAAACGCGCGAGGCCGGAACTTCAGCGCATCCACGGGGGCCTCGCGGCGGCGATGCGGTCGTATACGGGGCACTCGGGCACATGAGCCCCCGGCAGATAGCCGGTGCTCATGAGGAACTCTCCGGTAATCTCTCCGCCGGTGAAGCGGAACGTCTTCTTGAAGAGTTTGACCCACTCTGGCTTGGAGCGGGGGTGGTGGGCGTCGAGCCAAGCGGCGAAGGAACCGTGCGAGTTCCTAAGCTCCAGGATCCGACCGGCGTTGTGGATGGCTGCGTCGACCTTGAGGCGGTTGCGAATGATCCCCGGATCCGCCAGCAGGCGCTCGCGATCCGGGGCGCCGTAGGCGGCCACCCGCTCGACTGCGAACCCGTCGTAGGCATCCCGAAATCCTTGCTGCTTCTTCAGTATGGTCAACCAGCTGAGTCCGGCCTGGTTGATCTCCAGAATCAGTCGCCCGAAGAGCTCCGATTCGTCCAGCAACGGGAAGCCATACTCCCGGTCGTGGTAGGGACCGTGGAACTCGTGCCCGTGGGCGATGTGGCAGTAGCTTTCCGGCGGGAATGCCATCGGACGGAGGCGAGGGTGCTCAGGACGTGGAGGAAGAAGCTAACAGCGGCGGAATGTGGATGGGTCTGACAGGCAGCCTCGCCCTCCTGGTGGTGGTGCAGCTGTCTCTGGCGCAGGGGACCTCCTCCAACGCGGCCTCCCTCGGTGCCGCCCCTAAGTCTCTTGTACAGTCCGTTTCGCCAACGAGGCAGCTCACCTCGACGCCGTGGACGCTGCGCATCGGGCCACAACGACCTGACCTCGTGCGCTACAACCGCGTCGAAGCTCTTTCGCTGGGCGTGCGCGCTCAGGTGCGGCCGGGGACACCGATCGGGCCGCTCTCGTTCTCGGGCACCGCGCGCTTTGGCCTTGGCGACAAGCACCCGAACGGCAGGCTCGAAATCGTCCATGAGAGTCTGGATCGGCGGATCGCCCTGAGCGGTTACCACGAGCTTGCTGCGATCGATGAGCGAGCGCGCCACTTCGGGGTCGCGAACTCGCTCACGGGGCTGCTTTGGGGGCACGACGATGGCGATTACTACCGGCGTTCCGGAGCCACCCTGGAGTGGACGCCTCCGACGTTCAGGCCTAGGACCGTCCGATACAGAGCCTTTGCCGAGTATCACGAGCGCGTGGAGAACGGGACCGACGTCCAACTCCCGCGGCTCTGGGACGAATCAGCGTCCTTTCGGCCCAACATCCTTGCTTACGAAGGATGGATGTATGGGGCCTCGATGGAGTGGACGGCCCGGTTCGGGACCGATCCCGGTCGGACGAGCGGCGGTGGGCAGACGCTCTTGGAGTTCGCGGAGGGAGGTTCGTCTTATCTCCGTTACTCCGTGGGAGCCGACGTAGCCTTCGCGCTTCCGGCGCGGATGCGCCTTGTATTCGAGACCGAGGCGGGCTCATCCGAAGGGGCGCCCGCTCAGAAGTTGTGGTACCTCGGTGGCCCCCTGACAATGCGGGGCTACTCCCCGCGCGCTGCGGGAGGCGAGAGCTTCGGGAGGGGCCGGGTGGAGCTCGACCGCTCTTTCTCCTTCGGTCGGCTGGTTCTCTTCTCGGACGTAGGCTGGGCGGGGGACGGGAGCGACATCGACCTCGACACCGCGCTCTACTCAGTGGGTGCCGGTTTGGCCGTGATCGATGGCATCCTGCGCATCGACGGCGCGTGGCAACTGAAGAGCCTGCATCGTTTCCGTTTGGACGTCTACCTCGACCAGCTCCTCTGATTCGTCCAACGATGAGGTGGCAGGCGCCGTGAAGCAGCTGCTGCACGGTGTACCGCGAGGGCTAAGGCTCATGGCGGGGGGCGCGTTGGCCTTTTCGGTCATGTCAGCTCTGCTGAAGCTCGCCGGCGAGACTCTGCCACTCTTCGAGATCGTGATGGGGCGCTCGCTCGTGGTTGCGGTGCTCTCGGGCTTAGCCCTGTGGCGCCAAGGACTCTCATTCATGCCCGCAGATGCCAAGCTGGTCATCCTGCGCGGGCTCTTCGGCTTCGTCGCGCTCTCCTGCTATTTCTACTCGGTGATTCACCTGCCGCTCGCCGACGCGACGGTGATCTACTTCATCAACCCGGTACTCACGGCGGCGGTGGCGGCTTCTGTGCTCCGCGAGCACATGGGCCTCAGGGAAGTGGTTTGGGTCATGGTCAGCTTGGTGGCGGTGGTCGTCGTGGGCCGGCCGAGCTTCCTCTTCGGCGCGGAACGGGCCCTCGACACGACCGCGGTGGTGCTCGGACTGGTCTCGGCGTTCTTCGCAGCGTGCTCCTATGTCACGATCCGCAGTATTCGCCACGACCCTCCGCTCCTGATTGTCTTCTACTTCTCGTCGATCACGGTTCTGCTCAGTGCGCCTGTCGTAGTCCCGGGGTTAACTCGCCCGTCGCTCGTGGAGGTCCTGATCGTGGTCGGCGTCGGGGTCGCCACCCATGTGGGTCAGCTGTGGATCACGTGGGGGCTTCGGATGGAGCGGGCGGGGCGCGCGTCGGCGGTGGGCTACCTCCAAATCGTGTTCGCGGCGGGGTGGGGGTGGCTCCTGTTCAGCGAAATACCCGACGCTTGGACCTGGATCGGTGCGGCGGTGATCACGTTCGCCACGCTGCGTATCTCACGAATCCCACCGGTCCGCTAGAACCCTCCTGGCCCGAGGAGCGTGGCTCTCTAGGGTGCTTGCACCAAATCGGACTAAACGACGTTACCCCAATGGATACACCATATGTGTTGATCCTGGTCCGGATGTTGTTTACACTGTTCACATGTTAGATCCACGAGAATCGATCCTCGCCTGCGCCTCGGATCTGTATCTGACCGATGGGCTGGACGGGCTCTCGATGCGAAAGCTCGCGAAGGAAGTCGGTGTTACCGCTCCGGCCCTGTATCGCTACTACGACGGTAGGGAGGCCGTGTTGGCCGACCTCGTGCGAGAAGCGCATCGAGTCTTTCTCGGCTACCTCCGCCGCGGCTTGGAAGCTCCGACTCCATTCGCGCGGTTCGCCGATGCGGGGGACAGCTACTTGGACTTCGCCCTCGAGCATCCGCGCTGGTTCGCGATCATGTTCTCCGGCCCCGAGCGCCTTGGCATGGATTCGATCCCGGACGATATCCAGTCGATGGGCTGCGCGATCCATCAGTTTTGGAACGACAGGGTGAGCGAGTGCATGCGCGCAGGGGTCCTGAAAGAGGGCGATCCTCGGGACGTATCCATGACCATGTGGGCACACGCACACGGTCTGCTTCAGCTCTATCATCAGGGCCGTTTGAATACTGACGAGGCCGGATTCCGTAGACTCGTCGAGGAGTCCAGCGCGCGCCTCTTCGCCGGCGTAATGACCGACGAGTTCGCTGCTCGACTCACGGCACAGGACACCGCTGACGGTAAGCAGTCGTCGCCCGTTGTCGCGGCGCAAACCGGAACATGAGAGGTCAAGGAATGCATATGAGGAGTGGTGGGCGTATAAGGCGCGCGATGGGGAGGATAGGCGTTCTGGGCATGCTTTGCGTGAGCGCGGCCTTGAGCGACGTCGGCGATGTTAACGCGCAGGCGAGCGGCCGTCCGTTAGGCCTCGAAACACTGAGCCGGTCGGCGCTCGACTCGAATCGTGAGCTCGTCGCCGCCAGGCTGGGTCTGGTCGTCGCGCGCGAACAGGTCTCCGAGGCCTGGAGCAGCGTCTACCCGTCGATCAACCTCAACGCATCGTTTTCCAGGAACATCTCGCCGAGCGTGAACTTCTTCCCGGCCCAGATCTTCGACCCGACGGCCGGTCCCGACGACTATCTCACGGTTCAGTTCGGCGCTGACAACAATTGGAACTCGACGTTGTCGTTCGAACAGCCGCTCTTCCGGCCGGGAGTATTCGTCGCCGTCGGGGCCGCCTCGCGTTTCGAGAGCTATTCTGTCGAGGTGGTTCGGGGTGAGGCACAGTCGGTAGTGACCCAAGTCAGGCTCTCCTACTACCAGCTGCTATTGGCTCAGGAGCAGGTCCGCCTCACGGAGAACTCCCTCCTGCGCGTTCGTGAATCGCTCAAGGAGACCACGGCGCTCAACCGTGCGGGCCTCGCATCGGACTACGACGTGCTCCGCCTGGAGGTCGAGGTCGCGAACCTCGAGCCCAACCTCCGGAGAGCACAGAACACAGTGCTCCAGGCGAGGCGCCAGCTTGCGGTCCAAGTCACCTTCGACGACCCCGAGGCTCTGCGCGTCTCAGGTACGCTCGCGGAGATCGACCTCGAAGACTTAGGTGCCAACAGCGGGGCCAACCGGGAGATCCTGGGCTTCATGGGCTTCCAGGCAACAGGCGTCGGGTCCGTCGACGAAGCTCTGGCTGCTGCGGCCGGTCAGCGCTCCGACATCCGTCAGCTCGAGCTCAACGAAGACCTCAGGCATGCGGAAATGCGCGTCGAGCAGGCGGAGTACCTCCCGGATGTGACGCTTTTCGGGGACTACATCGTCGTCGCTCAGAACAACGGTTCTCCGAGCTTCTTTGCGACTGGGAACGGACAGCGCGCGTACTCGCGCATCGTCGGGATCCGGGTCAGCATCCCGATCTTCCAGGGCTTCCGTCGTGACGCGCGAATCGATCAAAGGCGAGCGTCGCTCCGGCAGGCCGAGGCTCAAACCACCCAGGTCGCCGACTTGGCCATGAGCGAGGTACGGGGCCTGGTCGAGAACGCCGAGGAGGCTCTCGAGCGGGCGAGCGGACAGCGCCAGGCGGTCGGCCAGGCTCAGCGGGGATTCGAGATCGCCAGCGCGCAGTACCGCGAGGGTCTCGGCAGTCAGCTGGAACTGACCGACGCGGAGGGCGCGCTGCGCCAGAGTGAGTTCAACTATGCGCAGGCGGTATACGACTACCTGGTCGCTCGCGCACAGCTAGACCAGGCCACCGGGCGGGTTCCGCTCGTGGACCTTGAACCCGAAGCGGGGCAGTGAGCGTTATGACGATACTAAGGGGGATGACCGATATGCGGCGGATGTGGAAGTGGGGGACTGTGGCCATGGCGGTCATCGCTGTGGCGGCCTGCGGCGCGGCCGAGGCGAATGACGGAGAGGATATGGCCTCGTCGGAGTACATTCGCGTCGTCAATGTCGAGGTGGCCTCGCTTCAGCCCGAACGCTTCGTGGAGGAGATTCGGTTGACGTCGGTGGCGGTGTCCGACAACGACCGGCTCGTCGCCGCCGAAGAAGACGGAGTGATCCGTGAGCTCTACGTCGACTGGGGCGACAGGGTCGCCGAGGGTGATCCGATCGCGAAGATCGACGACCGTTTGTTGATGGCTGAAGTCGCTCAGGCCAGGTCGGCGGCTGAGCTCGCGGAGCAAACGTGGGATAGGCGCCGGCGCTTGTGGGAAGAGGATCAGGTGGGCTCCGAGCTTGCATACCTCGAGTCGAGGGCCGCAGCCGAGCAGACCGCCGCCGTTCTCTCGGCCATGGAAGTGCGGCTGGCCCGGACCCTGGTGCGGGCTCCGTTCGCGGGAGTGATCGAAGAGAAGCGTGCGGGTGTCGGCGCGATGATGGGCAGGGAGAACAATGCGATCGTCCGGCTCGTCCAGCTGGACCCGATCATCGTTCATGCCGGCGTGCCGGAGCAGTACGCAGCGGACGTTCAGGTCGGCGACCAGGCTATGCTCAGCTTCCCGGCTCTGGGCGGAGAGCCTTACGCGGCCGAGGTCGGCTACGTCGGCGCCACGGTCAACGCCGAGAACCGGTCGTTCCTGATCATGCTGGGGGTCCGCAACGTGGACGGCCGGATCAAGCCCCAGATGGTCGCAGACCTCGCACTCACCAGGCGATCAGTAGAGAACGCACTCGTCGTTCCGCAGGACGCGCTCGTGCGAGTCGAGGACGGGTACGTCGCGTTCGTCGCGGTCGAGCGCGGTGGGTATCAAGTCGCCGAAGTACGGCGAATCGTGCTGGGGCCGACGCGTCGCAACTTGGTTGTCGCCGAGTCGGGCCTCGAGGCCGGCGAGCGCCTGATCGTCGTGGGGCAGAAGGCGGTCGAGGACGGAGACCGGATCAACATCGTTGGGGAAGGGGGGTGACGCGGTGATAGACAAGGCGCCCGGTCCAGGGCATTCCGGGAACGGCTCGGAGAACGGCTCGGAGAACGGCGCGGGGCCGGAAGCGTCCCCCGGCCCCTTGGGCCGATTCAAGGAGTTCAGGGCCACCAGCTTGGCGGTGGATCATCGCACGTCCGTAATGGTGATGCTCGCCATCATCACGATCATGGGCGGTCTGTCGTATCGGGCGATTCCCAAGGAGTCGTTCCCCGAGATGACGATACCCATCATCGCGATCAATACAGTCTATCCAGGGGTGTCTCCGTCCGACGTGGAGAGCCAGGTGACGCGCGTCCTCGAGGAGGACCTCGCCACCATCAGCGAGCTGGACGTCCTCACGTCGACGACTGTCGAGGGCTACTCGAGCATCATGGCCGAGTTCGACGCGTCGGTCGATCTCGACGCCGCGCTCCAGAAGGTCCGGGAAAAGGTGGACCTCGCCAGGCCCGATCTTCCCTCGGATACCGAGGAGCCGACGGTCGTCGAGTTCAATATGTCCGAAGTGCCGATCATGCAGGTGAACCTTGCCGGTGAGTACGGCCTGGTCCGCCTGAAGGACCTCGCCGAGCAGCTGCAGGACCGCCTCGAATCTCTGCCGCAGATCCTGCGCGCGGACATACGCGGAGGGCTCGAGCGCGAGGTGAAGGTTGAGGTGGATCTGGGGAGACTTCAGTTCTACGGGCTCGAACTGGGCGACGTCATCGACGCGATCCGAAACGAGAACGTGAACATTCCGGGTGGCTCGATCGATGTCGGGGATACCAAGTACCTCGTAAGAGTCGACGGGGAGCTCGACGATCCCAGCGCCATCGAGGACTTTGTCGTGACCGTGGCGGGGGGGCGGCCGATCTACGTACGCGACGTCGCGACCGTCGACTTCGGCTTTGCCGAACGGGAGAGCTTCTCGCGCATGGACGGCGTCGCGGTCGTGACGCTAGACATCGTGAAGCGCTCCGGTGAGAACATCATCGAGACGGCGGCGGCCGTGCGGGCCGAGGTCGATGTCCTGCGTCCTCTCTTCCCGCCCACCACCGAGGTCAGTTTCACCGCCGACCAGTCGAAGCAGATCGTTCTCATGGTGTCCAGCCTCGAGAACAACATCGTCAGCGGTCTTATCCTCATCGTCGGAGTGCTGCTCTTCTTCCTGGGTGCGTCGACCTCGATGTTCGTCGCGGTCTCGATTCCGTCCTCCATGTTCCTGTCGTTCATCGTTCTCAGGGCCATGGGCGTCACGATGAACATGATCGTGCTCTTCAGCCTCATCCTGGCTCTTGGGATGCTGGTCGACAATGCGATCGTCGTGGTCGAGAACATCTATCGCTTCCTCGAGGAGGGGTGGGACCGACAGACGGCCGCTAAGAAGGCGACCGGTGAGGTTGCGGTTCCCATTATCGCCGCGACGGCCACGACGCTCGCGGCGTTCGCGCCGCTCCTCTTTTGGCCGGGCGACGTCGGGCAGTTCATGGGATACATGCCGCGGACACTCATCGTCACGCTTTCCAGTTCACTCTTCGTGGCGCTGATCGTCGTTCCGACGCTATGCGCGATGTTCATGACGCTCGAGGAGGAGAAGAGCCCTCCGATTAGGCCCGCGCTGCGCTGGAGCCTCTTAGGCCTTGGTGCGATCTCCGTAATCGGGATCGCCGCGTCCAATCTTCTCACGGCCGTGCTGCTGGTGGCCACCGTCCTGATGCTGTGGGCCGGCCACCACTTCGTGCTGGAGCGCCTTGGGCGGTCCTTCCGGGAGGGGATGCTCCCGCGGGTGATGGATACCTACGAGAGGACGCTTCGCTGGGCGTTGGCCCATCGAGCTGCTGCGGTAGGCCTGACCGGGCTGGCGTTCGCCTCGACCTTCGGGCTCTTCTTCCTCACACATGCGGACCAAATCGAGTACTTCCCGGAGTCGATGCCGCCGTCGCAGCTTCTCGTCGACATCGAGACGCCCGTCGGCACGCGCGCGATGGTGACAGACTCGATCGTGCGGAGACTCGAGCAGGAGCTCACGGGAGTCGACGGACGGGAAGATTGGCAATCTGTCGTCGCGGTAACGGGGGGAAGCGGTGGGGGTGGGAATCCCATGATGGGCGCGGGCGGACCGAGCGGACCCGAGGCAGGGCGCGTCACCGTGGAAATGGTCGACTTCCAGGACCGAGGCCGGGACGCCTTCAGGACGCTCGCCGACATGCAGGCCACGATTGGCCGGACAATAGCGGGCGCGACGATCACAGTGGACCAGCTGTCGCAGGGCCCCGCCACGGGAAACCCCGTGAGCATCGAGATTGTGGGTGAGGACCCCGAACAGTTGAAGGCGCTTTCCGAT
>Ga0114996_10001681_pt1 | contig 29397 bp, 29 predicted proteins | sample ArcticOcean_MG_C_4_FD_87039 | JGI IMG/M metagenome (GOLD analysis project Ga0114996, IMG submission 87039) | Marine microbial communities from western Arctic Ocean - ArcticOcean_MG_CB4_134 | ecosystem: Environmental > Aquatic > Marine > Oceanic | place: Arctic Ocean: Canada Basin | collected... | reverse complement strand
GGGGAGGTGGTGGAGCGTCCTGCATCCGTGGTCAAGGAACTGGTCGAGAATTCTATAGATGCCGGGGCAACTATCATTCGACTGGATATTGAAGGGGGAGGGAAAAAGAAGATCCGCATTATGGATAATGGCATGGGTATGGCTCCTGAAGAATGTCGTTTGGCCTTTTCTCGCCATGCCACCAGCAAAATCTCCAGGTTTGAAGACCTCGAGACCATTCATTCGCTGGGATTTCGCGGAGAAGCTCTGGCAAGTATCGCTTCGGTTGCTAAAGTGCGTTGCAGCAGTGCCCGGAACGAAAGTGAGGGCGGGAAGTTGATCGTGGTAGAAGGTGGCGAGATATTGGAAGAAAAAGATATCGCCTGTCCACAAGGAACGACCGTTGAAGTCGCCCAGCTTTTCTATGTGACTCCTGCACGCAGTAAGTTTTTAAAGGGGGACTCCACAGAATTTTCACACATCACCCAGGTCATCACGCAACAGGCTCTGGCTTATCCTAACATTCAATTCCTTTTAACCCATAATGGTCGCGAAGTGATCAACACCCTGCCCACCGATCAGCTGCATTACCGGATTGCTGAATTGTTCGGGGCAGACCTCGCTAAATTTCTGTTGGGGGTTGAGGCCAAATCAGGGGAATACCAATTGCATGGTTATGTGTCGAGTCCCGTTTACACCCGCTCTAATCGGTCCGCCCAGTACTGTTTTATCAATGGCCGTTTTGTCCGGGACAAAGTTATTCTACATGCCACCCAACAGGGCTACAGTCACCTGTTGCCCAAAGGTCAGCACCCGGTGATGTTTCTTTATTTGACGATGGATCCTCATTTGCTCGATGTGAATGTCCATCCTTCCAAGGCAGAGGTCCGTTTCGCGTTTCAACAGGATGTGCATCAATTTGTGGCTCATGGTGTTCGCGATGCCCTGGAAAAAAATCAGCAGGTCGATGTGACTGAACCACAGGATGATATCCCTCTTGAGGCGTCGGTAAATCTCCCACCTTCTTCACCGCGTACGAGTTATCAGGTACCCGAGTGGATAGATAAGTCTCACACTCCGCACCAGGGAGACCTTTCCCACTCTTTGAGAACCATGATGGGGCAAGACCCGTCCCAAGTGACCTGGTTTGACAAGGCCCCGACACCGGTTGCTAACCTGATCTATTCGGAATTCGAACCGCTTGGGCAGTTGGACCGATCATTCATTATCATGCAGGGCAAAAAAGGGTTGTTGGTGGTGGACCAGCACGTGGCCCACGAAAGAATCTTATATGAGCGATTTCGCAGTGCCGCCAAAAACCGCAAGGTCGAAGTTCAGAAGCTTCTGTTCCCCCTTGCCATAGCACTTTCTCCAGGGGAGTCAGAACTGTTGCATCCCCACCTTGCGCGATTGCTTGATTTGGGATTGGAACTAGAATCGTTTGGACAGAATGAGTTTTTGCTCCGGTCGGTTCCGGCGATACTTAAAAATGGTGATCACGAAAAACTTCTGCGGGAAACTATTGAGCTTCTCCCCAAGGGAACTCATGAAGACGTTCTAGATGAAAAATACGAACAGGTATTAATCATGATGTCGTGCCGAAACGCCATTAAGATCAACCACTCCCTCAACCTGGACCAGATTAGAAAATTGATATCCGATTTGGAACAGACTTCCATGCCCTACACCTGTCCACACGGAAGACCCATTTCGCTCTTATTCGATATCGATGACATCCTGAAAAAATTCCTCCGTCGCTAACCGGGCAACGCCCGGTGCCAATGGGGCGGTGATACCCCTTCGGGGCATGAGGCTAATGATGGGGATGCTACACGCACGCGACCGCCTATGCATCATCCTGAGCTACTGTTATATTCTTCCGCACTTTTGTGTATATTAAGAAATAAAAAAATATGATCGATTAAACCTTTTTTATTGGGGAAGGTATGAGTAGAAAGGACATCAATACACTTATCAAACTTTCCAGAAAATTAGGTGAGAGTATTTGTGATAAAGGAACTTTTGAAGAACGACAATCGAAATATCATATTATGAAATGGAAATATAAAGGTAATGCATTTACACATAAATTCCCAAGCCCACTAAAAAAATCAACCATTAATCACCAGTATTCTCAAATGCGAAAAAACTTACGAGCAATTGGTTTAGGACCACCAAGTGAATTTGCTAAGAGATTAATCGGTTCTGTTGAACAACAAGAATTGTTAGAAGAACTTTGGGTTCATCTTGGGACTGATGACGAGGGTGAAACACCCTATGGTGGAGATGTAAATAGATGATAAATAACTTATCTATATAAAGGGGTCTATCCCCACGGGGCACGAGAGCTAGTGAAGAATATCACGGCCGCAGACCCACGTTTTTGGCGGTCGCGTCAGCGTCACCGCCACATTCCCAGCGGGCGGTGCCCGCTAGCCGCGGACGGTGATTTTTTTTATATTTTTTGCGAGTTTTTGTAGTTTTACTGCGGTCTGGGCTTTTTCCAGTTTGCGGGAAATCTTTTTGGTGGTGGTGATGCGGGATCTTCGGGTGTTGTTAAACCTCCACTCCAAATCAAGCAGATATTTTTCCCGGTTGGACCGATTGGCTTTTCTGAACAGCGTGAGAAGTTTTTGTTCTTCTTTATTGTTGGTCACCAGACTATCGTTCAATAATCCTTTGAACATCAATCGTCCTTCTTCAATTCCCCCGCCGATCACTTCAGCATTTCGGATTATGGATTGAGATTTTTCCTGGTCCGGGGTGTCCAGGTCTTCGAGGAGGATTTTAGTGGTAAGAAGCCGGTCCAGCGATACTTTTCCTAGTTTGGCAAGCTTGACCATAACCGAAACCGGAGCGTCTCTTTCTCCTGCTTCATACCGGACATAAGTCCTGAAACCGATTTCCAAAACCTCTGAAAGGGCCATTTGGGTACAGTTGAGCTTTTTCCTGATGGTTCTTAAATTTCCAGAAAGAATTGTCATGATGTCGAACAGGTTGAAAATTTTGTTTGATTTGTCAAACTAGCGGAGGTTCTCCGCTCAGGCCAGCTCAATGCCATTTTTTCTTAAAAATTTAGTAGCCTCATCAATCCAGAAACGCTCTTTTTCGAGTTTGTAGTCCGGCAGATCTTTGGAAGAGCCGACAATGCTTTTCATATAATCGATGGCTTCCTGTTTTTTGCCTTTTTTGTCGAGAAGACGGGCGTAGTGGTAAGAAGCCTTAAAAAAGTCGAAGGAGTTTATGACTTCGCCGTATGTTTCCAGGGCTTTTTCTTCATTGCCAGACAACCGGTAGCACTCTGCCAGCCCAAAAATTGCATTGCCATAATCGTATTTTTTTTCAATGGCGGTCAGTTCTTCCAGGGCAACGGCGGCTTCTTCAAACCTGCTTAATCCGTGAAAGCATTTGGCCAGGCCATAACGGGCCTCCATCATTTCCGGGTCGCGCTGGATGGCTTCCTCAAACTGGGGGATCGCCAGATCGAATTTATTCTGGTCTATATAAACCTGACCCAGTTTTTCATAATGATAGGCTTTGTGGAATTTCCCGATCAGGTCCTTGAGTTGCAAGGTTTCTTCCGTTTCAACTTGCTTGCGAATGGGAGTGGGGGCGAGACTTCCAGGAGTTTTACCTTCCGCACGGTTTTTCACTACAAAGAAATAGGCCAGTGCCCCTACGGGAAAAAGAATGATCATGATGATGATCCATATAAAATGCTCACGGCGTTGAATGCAATCCATACACATCCAGACCATGAAGCCAGCGGCGGCATATATAAAAAGATCAGTCAAGTTAACCTCGTGTTAATATACAGGGGATTTAATTTTACACAGGAAAGCAAATTATCCTTCAACTCTCAACAATTTTATTTGTTTCATCAAGGAGGACGACCTTCGCTTCATGACTTTCCTGATTAGTATCAATCATACCATAAGCCACGACAATGATGCGATCATTAATCTGGGCCAGGCGGGCGGCCGCGCCATTGATTGAGAAGGTTCCGGACCCCCGTTCGGCAGTTATGGCATAGGTGATGAACCGGTTTCCGGTGTTAATGTTATAGATGTGAACCTGCTCAAGAGGCAGAATGCCGACTCTATCCATCAGGTCTTCATCAATGGCGATACTGCCCTCATAATCAATTTCTGTAGCCGTTACCCGGGCACGGTGAAGTTTGGATTTAAGCATTACTCTTTGCATCAGAACTCCTCAATAATGCAATTGTCAATAAGCCGTGACGGGCCGACCTTCACCGCGAGGGCGATCAGCGTCCTTCCACGTATTTGTTCTTTTTCTTCGAAACTCTCAGGATCACAAATGGAAATATAGTCGATTTCACATCCCTCTTTCCCTGACAGGCATTGCCGGATTAAATTGCTTATAGCTTTTGCCGATGTGGTCCCTCGTCGAATATTGTCTTGTGCTTCTTTAAGAGAACGCGATAAAGACAGCGCCGTTTGTCTCTCTTGAGGTGACAAATAGTGGTTCCTGGAACTCATGGCAAGGCCATCGGATTCCCTTACAAGAGGTACACGGATGATAGCAACATCAAGGTTTAAGTCTTCCACCAGGGCTTCGATAACAGCAAGCTGTTGCCAGTCTTTTTCACCAAAAAAAGCATTATGGGGGCGGACGATATTGAAAAGTTTTAACACCACTGTGGTGACTCCCTTAAAAAAACCAGCCCGATTTTTCCCGCATAAATGTTCGCTGATGTTTTGCACTTCTACACAGGTTTTGTAACCTGCCGGATACATCTCTTCTTTGGTGGGATGAAACAGAATGTCCACCCCGGCAGTCTCAAGTTTCTCAATGTCACTCTCCAACTGACGCGGGTAGGAATCCAGATCTTCATTGGGACCAAACTGGGTGGGATTAACAAAAATACTGACTACGGTTCGGTCACAGGACCCCAATGATCTTTTGATCAGCTTTAAATGGCCTTCATGGAGGCATCCCATGGTTGGTACGAACCCTATAGTCAGGTTCTGTTTCCGCAACGATGTAGAAATTTCTTTCATTTTGGCAATGGAGGACACCGTTTGTAGGGTTCCTGTTTCCCGCCGGGAGATATTCTCAGTCTTAATCATTGACTTGTTTGAGTACTCCCCGTTTAGCATGGTAGGTATGTTCCTGTCCCGGAAAGGTTTCGTCCCTGACTTCCTGAATGTATTCGGACACCGCGCTCTTCAGGCTATCGGCCAGTTGGGCATATTGTTTTACAAATTTAGGCACGAAGTCCTGATTCAGTCCCAGAAGGTCGTGAAGAACCAGAATCTGGCCGTCACATTTGAGGCCCGCCCCAATTCCAATGGTAGGTATCTTTAGTTCTGCCGTGATTTCTTCTGCCAGTTCACCAGGAATGCCCTCCATAACCAGGGCAAAGATGCCGGCGTTTTGCAGGTCGCGTGCGTCCTGTCTAATTTGCCGGGAGTCGAGATAGTTTTTCCCCTGCACTTTATAACCGCCGAACTGGTGGACCGATTGCGGGGTCAAACCAATATGACCCATGACGGGAATGCTTGCCTGAACAATTGCCTGAACCCTGTCTGCCATGTGGGCTCCCCCTTCCAGTTTGACAGCGGATGCCCCTCCTTCCTGGATCAGGCGGCCGGCGTTGGTGACTGCTTGTTCCACCGAAACCTGATAGGACATGAAAGGCATATCGCCCACCACCAAAGCGCGTTGGGTACCCCGTTTTACAGCACGAGTATGGTCGATCATATTTTCCAGGGTAACTGAGAGGGTATTCTCATGACCGAGGGAAACCATTCCCAGAGAATCTCCAACCAGAATGATGTCTATGTCCGTTGCGTCTAAAAGTTTAGCAAAACTGTAATCATAGGCGGTCAAGGCGGTGATCTTTTTCCCTGAATTTTTTCGCCCTGAAATATCTGGGACTGTGACAGGCCTGTTTTCCATGATTTTTTTAAAGGTTAGGGCTGGGACTTAACAGAGGGGGAGGGGGAATCAAAAAAGAAACCACCGGCAAATGCCGTGAGAGAAGCGTGATATTCAAGAAAAATGTGTGCAATTTTAAGGCCGCCAGTGGGGTCCCCGAATTGCGTTTTTCCTGGTTATATGAAGCTTACTCCGTCCCGGTCCGTCAGGATCCAAGCGGGTTATAATATTCTCTACCTATTCTATGGTTGTTGATCTTGTTAATCAACTCTTCCAGATCACATTTTTTTTCAACAAAGTCGATCTCATTGGTATTTATGACCAAAAGCGGTGTGTTGGAATAATAAAAAAAGAAATTGTTGAAAGCCTTGTTTACCGAATCGAGATAATCGGGATCCATAAAAGCTTCATAATCCCGGCCCCGTTTGGAAACTCTCTCCAGTAGCACTTCTGTGCTGGCCTGCAAAAAAATGACTAAATCGGGTTTTGGGGCTTTGGGGTCGATCAAATTAAAAATTTGTTCGTACAGGCGGTATTCGTGATCTTCAAGGTTGAGTTGGGCGAATATTTTGTCCCGTTGAAACAGGTAGTCGATCACGACCACAGAGTTGAACAGTTCCCTCTGCGCCAACTGCAGATATTGGTTGAAACGGTTTAGTAAAAAAAAAACCTGGGTTTGAAAGGAGTAGGCGTCCCGATCCTCATAAAATTTGGCGATAAAGGGATTGGTATCGTTATCTTCCAGAATCACCTTGGCCCCATATTGTTTTCCAAGAAGGTTGACCAGTGATGTTTTGCCCGCGCCAATGGCGCCTTCAACAGCAATGAACCTGGGTTCGATGGTTTGATTTGCCATTTTACTCTAATCAACCCGCTTTTCGCTGATTGAAAATCTCCTTGATGGTGAGTTTCAGTTCCCTGAGATCGGCCGATTTGACGACAGTGGCGTCCGAGGCCCAGACTCTAAAATCCTGTTTGTAGCGACCATGAGCCGAACAGAGTATTATGGGAACATCGCTATCCTTGATTTTCCGCATGAGCTCAATGCTGTCCTCTGTGGGATTTTTGATATCCAGAATAATAAGGTCCTGCGTGTCCAGTTTTTGCAGGGCTTCGTCGCCAGTGGCGGCAAGCGAAACGTGGTAACCGGCAAGTTCTTCCTTATAAAGGGATCGGGTATTTTGGTCGTCATCAACAACGAGAATTGTTTTCATGTGTCTGCTGATTTATTGGGTTCAGTCCGAGAAACACTAGTTTTTATAATAATCGGGCCTCTTTTGCAACGGTAAATCCCACTAGTGGGTTTTATTCCCCATGGCTTGCCACGGCTTTTTAAATAACACTTTATTTAGCATACCCCGTCCGCTTGCGGCGGAGTTGCTCACTGGAGATAGACTCTAACTACTTGTTGAACCGGTGTTTCAGGAGCGAAGGGATTTATGGTAAAGACGTGAATACTGTTTGGCGGAAACTTCCCAACTATTATCTTTAGCCATCCCATTTAGCATCAGCTTTTTCCAAGTTGCAGTTTGGTTAAAACAGGATAAGGCTTTCTGCAGAGATTTCAGGAAATATTTTGCTTTTAGAACTTTAAATTTAAACCCGGTTCCCTTTCCCGTTTTATCGCTGAATTCCTGGATGGAGTTTTTCAAGCCGCCGATATCTCGGACGATAGGAACCGTTCCATATTTCAAAGCATACATCTGGGTGAGTCCGCAAGGTTCATAGCTGGAAGGCATGAGGAGCATGTCACTGCCTGCAAGAATACGATGTCCCAGGGGTTCGTCGAACATCAATGCCGTCGCGATGCGGTCAGGCCGATCCTGGTTCCATTGCAGGAAAAAAGATTCGTATCGGGTTTCCCCCGTCCCCAGGATCAATAAGGCTATATCCTGTTCATCCAGCGCGTCCCGGGCTTGCATGAGCAAATCGATTCCCTTTTGCTCGGAAAGCCTGGTGATCATGCAGAGAATGGGTGTCCTTTTATTGAGCCGAAGTGAAAATATTTTTACCAGGTCTTCCCGGCATTGTTTTTTTTGTGATAGAGATTGCGAGCCATAGTTGGCCGGAATGAAGGGGTCGGTTTCCGGGTTCCATACGGTATAGTCGACACCGTTCAAAATTCCATGCAGTTGGTCGGAACGTTTTTGCAAAATCCCTTCCATGCCAAAACCCAGTTCCGTGGTTTGGATTTCCTGGCTATAGGCGGGGCTCACAGTGGTGAGCGTGTCGGCAAATATCAGTCCGCCTTTTAAAAAACTGATTTGACCGTAAAATTCAATGCCTTCTTCCCTGAATAAGGATTCATCCAGTCCAGTTGCTTTCAATTGGGAATGGGGGAAGTTGCCTTGGTAGCCGAGATTATGAATCGAGAAAAGCGTTTTTGTTTGAGCAAACCCGGGGTCTTTACGGTAAAGGGTTTTTAAATATACCGGAATCAGCCCGGTGTGCCAGTCGTTGCAATGGATGATGTCCGGTTTGAAATCAAGTTTTTTAGCGGCTTCCAGGACAGCTCGGCAAAAATAAGCAAACCGCTCCACGTTGTCGGGATAATCCGAGCCGGGTTCACCATAAAGATGTTCGCGGTTATAGTAGCCGTCATGTTCAATCAGGTAAACCGGGACACCTTCGGCCAGCTCTGACTGGAACAGGGAACCGCTGAAGCCGGGGAGTTCCAAATCCAGCTCGAGAAGGCCTTTTCCCGCTTTGGTGGTGCAGGGGTATTTGGGCATGATGACCCGAATGTCGTGTCCGAGTTTTTTTAGGGCCGGGGGCAATGCCCCACTGACGTCTGCCAGTCCGCCGGTTTTGGCAAAAGGATGGACTTCGCTAGCGACAAAAAGAATTTTAAGTTTCCGGCTCATAATTTATGGCAGTACTCTATGTAATGAAAGGTGGAAAGTCAAACGTCCCCCTTCCTAAAAACATTGATTGCTTAAGGATTAATACTTATAATTGAGCTATCTTTCATAAAAAAATCATGCAGGAAACCATGAAGAACGCGAAAATTGTTTTGGGTGTCTCTGCCGGTATAGCTGCCTACAAGGCCGTGGAGTTATTACGCATGTTGGTCAAAGAAGGGGCCGATGTAAGAGTTGTAATGAGTGCCAATGCCGGGCAATTTGCCACCCCGTTGACTTTTGAGGCACTATCCGGGAACCCGGTTTATCACACATTGTTTGATTCGCAAAACTCCGCAGATATGGAACACATCCGTGTCGCCGAGAATGCGGACCTGTTGGTGGTGGCTCCGGCTACCGCCTCCATACTGGGGAAAATGGCACATGGCCTCGCCGACGATGCTCTGTCATGTTTACACTTGGCGTTTAAGGGGCCGGTACTGATTGCTCCGGCTATGAATGAAGGAATGTGGGAGCATCCTGCAGTGAAGGAAAATATTGAACTCTTGAAATCGAGGGGCGTGGAGTTTGTGGACCCCGAATGCGGAGAACTCGCTTGTGGAGTAACCGGACCAGGGCGTTTGGCCGAACCTTCCGTTATTCTTGACAAGGTAAGGGGTTATTTTAAACAGCGTAGTGACTTGAGCGGCCTGCGGTTTCTCGTAACAGCCGGGCCTACTCACGAGCCTATCGATCCCGTGCGATATCTGTCTAATCCCTCTTCAGGGAAAATGGGGTATGCGATTGCCGAGCAGGCAAAGATACGGGGAGGGGAAGTGGTGCTCATCAGCGGGCCGACTTCTTTAACGCCTCCCTCAGGTGTGGACTTTAAATCTTGTAAAACGGCAGACGAGATGAATGGTTTAGTTCAGGAGCATCTTCAAAATTGCGATGTTTTGATTATGTCTGCCGCAGTGGGCGACTTTTCTCCGGAAAAACTGGAAAAGGAAAAGATCAAAAAACAGGGGAATGAGGGTTTGGTCCTTAAGCTGGTTCCCACCGTAGATATTTTGCTGGAAGTGGCACAACGCAACTCAGGCCAGCTGTTGGTTGGTTTCGCGGCGGAAACCCAAAACCTGGTGGAGAGTGCCATGGAGAAGTTGAAAAAAAAGAACCTTGATCTCATTGTTGCCAACGATATCAGTGCGCCGGGAATCGGATTTCAGTCCGACTCCAACCAGGTGACGATCATTGACCGTGAAGAAAATATTGAAAACCTTCCTCTCAAATCCAAGCGGGACATTGCCGACCTGCTACTGGATAAAATTCTGTCCCGGCTTTAAAAGTTCTGTATTTATTTTGAAGAGGCGTCTTTAGCGCAACGAAAGCCCACGGTGTCATTCCTCATATTGGGTGCGGTTGCGTTGCGGTAGGTCAGGTTGACGTCAGGGGCTTTGTTTCTCCAATTTCCCCCGCGAATAATTTTATATTGTCCCTTTTCAGGACCCTGCGGGTTTTCTTTTGGAGAAAACAAGTAGTACTCCGGGTAATGCCAGTCATGAACCCATTCAGAAACGTTCCCGGAAAGATCATAAACGCCATAATCTGACTTGCCTTTTTCATAGGAGCCCACCGGGGTGGTTTTCATCTTCTCTTCGTTGTAGTTCAGTTTTTCTGAATCCGGTAGGGAATCCCCCCAGGGGTAGTTGATTGGCCGTTTGCCTCTGCCTGCTTTTTCCCATTCCGCTTCTGTGGGCAGCCTTTTCCCGCTCCATTTACAATAGGCCACCGCTTCTTTCCAGGAAACACCTACCACTGGCTGACGGTCTCCATTGAAATCAGGTTTTCCCCAACCCCGGGGTTTTTTCGCTCCGGTCGCGTCCACATATTTTTTGTATTTTTCATTGCGCACTTCAAAAATGTCCATATAGAATGCATCAAGATCGACCTCATGGGCTGGGTCTTCGGGGCCTAAGGTGTGCCGGTCGGTGTTGAATAAGTCGTGAGGTCTGAGTTCCAACAGGGACTTCTTGCTCCCCATTTGGGATTTTCCTGCCGGAATGAGTACCATGCCTGCGGATGTTTCGGCGGCGAAACCTGGCGAAACCAGGCTCAGCGATAAAAGGACAAAAAGAATCTGTATCATTACAATAGAATTTTAAATGTTTAAAAAGTAAGGCAGGATTATAGGTAATTGAGCCTTGCAGTTCAATGCCAAAAGTATTGGAGATTGACAGGGTTAGCCATAAGTAATAAAATTTAAATACTCATAAACCCAGGTTTTTTTAATCCTTTTGGCAAAATCTGCCGATAAAGGGATTAAACTCTAGAGTTCAGTCATATGGACAAACCTAAAAAAGAACCCGTGACTTTAAAACAGAGTCAGGACACCAAGTTGTGTCTGAATTGCGGATTTCCCAACCGCAATACCGATAGCCAATGCATGTACTGTCGGTCCAGTCTGATTGGAGATAGCGGTTTGTTCAACTGGGTTCGCCAGACCTATTATATCCTCCGCTGGCGGTGGCAACTCAAGCAAAAGCGTGACAATCTGGAAAGCAAAACCCCGGTCTACCGTTCTTTCGGTTTTTTTGTCCTCGGATTGGTTTTAAGTGGAGTGGGCATCTTTGTGTTCACCACCGCCATGAGCCAGAACTCTTTTTCCAGTGGACTGATTGCTCTCCTTCTAATGGGCTACGGTGTGGTTACCCTGAAAACCCTGTTCAGCAATAAATAGAGCTCCCCTTAAAATCTACGCTATCTCCATTTTTTCCGATGGGTGCTGTTAGACTCGGTCCCTAAATATGTGTATCCTAGTATAGTATTATTTTTTAACTTGGATTCACTATGCCGGATCATAAATCCATAAATAAAGAAAATATAACCCTTCCGGTTAAGGGCATGAGTTGTGCCAGTTGTTCGGCACGGATCGAAAAAAAGGTTGGCGAACTGGAAGGGGTGGACTCTGTCCATGTTAATTTTGCCGCGGAAGTGGCTACCATCGAGTTTGATCCGCAAAAAATATCTGCAAACCAGTTCCCCAAGACAATCGAAAAACTGGGATTTGAAATTCCCGGGCTTCGCAGGTTGTTTCCTGTAGAAGGCATGACCTGCGCCTCCTGCGTTTCACGGGTTGAGAAAAAACTTGCGTCGCTGGAGGGGGTCCGGGAGGTCGAGGTGAACCTGGCTACTGAGCAGGTGCTGATCGATTACACCCCGGCTCTGCTGGATTTTGAAGTCTTGAGATCGGCTTTGGAAGAAGCCGGTTATCATCTTTTGCCTGCACTGGAAGAATCGGAAGGTATTTCGTCCCAGACGGATGAAGAGCGCCATCTTAAACATCTGGCCCAATTAAAACAGAAACTAATTCTAAGTGGACTCATTAGCCTGGTAGTAATGTTTTTGTCCATGCAGTCGTTATTTAATATCGAACTGAAGAATGTTCTTTTGTTTGTTCTGGCCACCCCGGTACAGTTTTTTTGCGGCTGGCAGTTTTATCGAGGTGCGTTCAACGGATTCCGCCATGGTTACGCCGACATGAATACGCTCATTGCCGTGGGCACATCGTCTGCCTATTTTTACAGTATTTTCGCTACCCTTTTCCCTGTCGGTACTCCCGAAGTCTATTACGATACGTCGGTCATGATCATTACGCTGGTCCTGCTTGGGCGCTGGATGGAAGCGCGTGCCAAGCATAGTGCTTCTTCCGCGATAAAGAAGTTGATGGGACTGCAACCTAAAACCGCGCATGTTGAAAGGGATGGCAAAGAGCTTGAAATCAGCGTGGAAGATTTAGTGGTGGGGGACCTGGTTCTGGTCCGGCCCGGAGAGAAGATTCCTGTAGATGGAATCCTGATTAATGGGCAATCATCCATTGATGAATCGATGCTGACCGGTGAAAGTGTTCCGGTGGAAAAAAAATCCGGCGATGAAGTGATCGGGGCGAGTATCAACAAAACCGGATTTTTTAAAATGCGGGTGACCCGCCTGGGAAAAGATACCCTGCTGGCGCAGATCATTCATCTGGTAGAACAGGCGCAAGGGTCGAAAGCGCCGGTGCAAAGGCTGGCGGATAAAATTGCCGCAATCTTTGTGCCTGTGGTGATTGTTCTGGCTCTTTTGGTTTTCGCATTCTGGTGGAGCTTTGGCGATTCTTTTGGTCCCTTGCCGACTACGCCGTTTCTCTTTGCCTTGATGGCATTTATTTCAGTAATGATCATTGCTTGCCCCTGTGCGTTGGGTCTTGCCACTCCCACCGCGATCATGGTCGGAACCGGAAAGGGTGCGGAAATGGGTATCCTGATCAAGGGTGGTGAGGCTTTGGAGCAGGCTGAAAAACTGGATACGATTGTGTTTGATAAAACGGGAACCCTTACCAGTGGCAAACCGGAAGTAGCCGATGTACTTTTGTCTCCCGGAGCCGTATTGGATACGGACCATTTGCTGGTACTGGCCGGCTCTCTGGAAAAAAATTCGGAGCACCCTTTAGCCCAGGCTGTGGTTTCTGAAGTGAAGAAGCGCGGCCTCAGGCTCGAAACACTTTCTGACTTTGAGGCTTTGCCCGGTTTCGGGGTGCAGGGAAAGATAGAGGGTAAAAATATTTTTCTAGGTAATATGAAATTAATGGAAGAAAAGAAAATTGATTTCTCCCTGGTGAGGGAAGATTTGGAAAAGTTGACCGGGCAGGGAAAAACTCCCATGATTTTAAGTGTAGATGGAAATGTTGAAGGTATCATCACTACCATTGATGCATTAAAGCCCTATGCGAAGGAAACCGTTCACCGTCTCAAAATGATGGGATTAAAAGTGATGATGGTGACGGGCGATAACCGAAAAACTGCGCAGGCAGTTGCCCGGAAACTGGAAATAGATGATGTGGTCGCGGGAGTCCTGCCTGCACAAAAGAGGGACGAAATCAGAAAACTGGTTGCGCAAGGACATAAGGTCGCGATGGTGGGCGATGGAATCAATGATGCTCCCGCTTTGGCCGAGTCCACAGTGGGCATTGCTTTGGGGAGCGGTACGGATGTCGCGATGGAGGCGTCAGACATCACTCTGGTTACCTCAGATCTTCGGGCTGTGCCGCAAGCCATTGAACTGAGCAGAAAAACACTTACGAAAATCAGGCAGAATCTTTTCTGGGCTTTCTTTTATAATGTGCTGGGAATTCCTATTGCGGCGGGGCTCTTGTATCCTTTTTACGGAATCCTCCTGAAACCTGTGTTTGCCGCTGTGGCAATGTCTTTGAGTTCCGTTTCGGTGGTTGGAAACTCTCTTTTACTGAAACGCTTTTCTCCTTCCAAATTTTAGTTTACTAAGGTGGCTTGTGGCCCCGCCAAAAAGAATAAAAATTCTTCAGTCTTTTTTATTTTCTGTAGGAACTGTCTTTTTCTTTTTCGGGTTTATCGAACTGGTTCTCAGGTTTTCCGGGTTTGAGCCGGCATTCCATTATAAAGCCTATGCAATCCCTTCCTGGATGGAAGAGCTGGACCCTGCGGTATTAGATAAATACCAGCAGTTTGTGGCCGCACAGGGATTTGTGAATGAAGATGTCTATGCCTACCAGCCTGATTTGCACTATGGTTATAAGCTCAAACCCAATATCTCGATCACGGTTCAGAACTATTCCTCTGCCCTGGTGGTGGACAAGCTTCCTCCCTGGACAATTGTCTCCGACACCGAAGGGTTTCGTGTGCCTGCAAGCGGTGACACTAAAAAAGTAGCAAAAACCCTCTATGTACTGGGAGACTCCAGCAGTTTCGGTTGGGGGGTGGATTATGAAAAGACTTATTCCTCCCTGCTGGTTGAAAAATTAAATACTTCATCCGTTCGTTTTAAATTGAGGAATTTGTCTCTTCCCGGGTTTTCCTCCTTCCAGGGAAAATTATTGTGGCAGGGGTTGGATGAGGTGAAAAATGGCGACTGGGTTATTCTTTCCTTCGGGTGGAATGATTCCTATCCCTCGTTGCAAACGGATCGCCGGCAATTTGAATCGCGAAATTCCCTAATGGGGAAAATCAATTGGAACATGAGACAAACTTTGCTTTTTAGATGGATGCGGACATGGCGGTTGCCCGAACCTGATTTTGAATTTAAGGAAGGCGCGAGGCGGGTTCCTTTAACACAATACCGCGAAAACCTTGCGGCGTTGATAGAGGCGGTGCGGGAAAAGGGGGCGAAACCTGTATTGGTCAGCGTCTGCAATTTTGCAGAATACCAGGATACAGCAAAGCAAACCGCCAACAATAAAAAGATTCCCTTCTTTAATTTCCCTTCAGAACTTGAACCTTTTTTGTCTACTGTTCATGATCGGTTTCCTGACCAGTTTGTGACCTACTTCGAGGCTTATGGGGAGGGAATGGAAGCCAACCCCATGCTGGCCTTCCTGTTTCCGGATCGTTGCCACCCGAATGAAATCGGGCATGGTTTAATGGCTGAGGTTATCTTTAACGCGAGCGAGGGAAAAACCAGCTAAATCTTTCATGCCTTGGGAGAAGTGAAGGGCGCTGTCCTGATTCATGAGGAGTCCTTCGACATCTTTCAGGGAGTTGATGAAAGCCAACCCCTTTTTTGTGCCCATGACGAACAGGGCTGTGGAAAGGGCGTCCGCATCCATGACAGTTTCGGTGACTACTGTTGCGGACATCACACCGGTAACCGGGTATCCTGTTTTTGGATTCAGGATGTGGTGATAACGGGTGCCTTCATGCTCGAAATATTTTTGATAGTCACCGGAAGTGGCGACGGCTTTTCCTGAAAGAGAAAAGGATGCCAGGATCGATTCGGGTTTTCTGGGACGTTGCAGGCCGATTTTCCACGCGGTTTGATCGGGTCTTAAACCCAGTGTTTTAAGGTCCCCCCCGGCATTGACGAGAGCGTGATGGATATTTGATTCTTTCAATATCTTTATTGCCCGGTCCACAGCGTATCCTTTGGCAATTGCGCCGAGATGAAGACCCATTCCCTTTTCCGTCAAAAATACAGTCTGATTTTCCAGCTGGATTTTTCTGTAACCCGCTTTGGACAAGGCCTGTTCAAGCGCGTTTTTATCAGGCAGGGAAGAGTGGTTGCCATCAAAATCCCAAAGCTTCTGAACGGGTTCCAAGCTTATATCCAAAGCACCATTAGTTTGTTCGGCCCAGTAGAGAGCTTGCTCGATAACAGCAAAGACTTCGGCAGATACGGGTACTGGCCCAAGGCCTGCCGATCGATTGATTTTAGAAATCTCCGAACCGGGGATACGGGTGCTCATCAATTCTTCCATCCTTTGAATTTCGTTGAAGGCTTTCTGAATGGCAAGTTGGGCGATGTCTTTATCTTTTTCAAAAACGGAAATTTCGACAAGGGTTCCCATCAAAAACTGGGACCTGCGGTGAACAAAGGATTCAGGTTTTCCACAAGTGGAGACGAAGATTCCCAAACAGAGCAAGATAGTTAAGGTGTTCCGGGAATGGTAGGACATCGTATTTTTATCGGTCGAATCCAGCGACCAGAACTTCGCGGTTGTAAGCGGCAACCACTTCCCCCCGGTTGACCATGCCGATTACCCGTTTGGGATCGTCCCGGCGGACTACGGGAAGTTGTTCCACATCAAGTTTCGCGAACAACTCCATAGCCTGGTTGAGGTTATTTTCCGGCGTGAGAGTCATCACTGACTTGACTTTCAAATCGTTGGCGACTACCAGGTCGCCCAGGTTTTCTTCAAAAATCATTTCTCGAATCATGTGGAACGACAAAATGCCAGACATCTCTCCATGGTTGTTTACCACGGGAAAATAAAAGTTCTTGGAATATGAAATAGTTTCCAGGATTTTCCTGAAAGGCATAGCTTCGGGAATCGTCGTTACATCTCGACTTAAAACATCACTGACTTTTATGGCGTTGAGAATGGAAACCTCCCGGCCGTGTTGGATGTTGATTCCTTCCTTCAGCAGTTTCTGAATATAAATGGAGTTTTTGTCGAAGTTGCGAAAGGTATAGGCCGAAACGATGCAGGTGATCATGATCGGCAAAATGATGGTGTAATCGTTGGTCAACTCAAACAACATCAGAATATTGGTCAAAGGAGCTTGCATTACAGCTCCTGCTACGGCACCCATTCCTACTAGTGCATAGGTCTCGGGAGATGCAGTAAAGCCCGGATTGATCGCATGCACCAGGGTTCCATAGGCGGCACCCAGCATGGCACCAATGAACAGGGAAGGAGCGAATATTCCGCCGAGCCCTCCCGAACCCAGTGTTACGGATGTGCTGATGATTTTCAAAAAAATCAGCATGAACGCCAGTCCCCAGAAGATGTCCCCAGCCAGGGCCTGTTCCATGAAGTCGTAGCCGTTTCCCAGAATCGCCGGAGATAATAGTGCGATGAATCCAACGATCAGACCTCCGAGAGCAGGTTTCAAAGGTTTTGGGAGATTAATCTTCTCGTCAAAAATTTCATGCGCCTTGAAATAGCAGAATGTGAATAATTTTGAAACCACTCCGCACAGGATCCCGAGGAACAAATAAAAAATGATTTCCGAGTAGCTGACCAATTCATGAACCGGTACATGGAAAGTGATTTCGTTGCCCTCAAGGGCTCGGCCAGTGGCCGTGCCAATCACCGAGGCGACCACGATGGGACTAAACGTATGGATGGTGAAGTCAGTGAGGATGATCTCCAGAGCGAACAGGACCCCCGCCAAAGGAGCATTGAAGGATGCGGCAATTCCTGCCGCCGCTCCACAGCCGACTAAAATCTGCACCCTTTCATGGGAAAGATGAAATAAGTTGCCCAGAGCCGAACCAACCGCCGAGCCGATCTGAACGGTAGGGCCTTCTCGTCCCGCTGAACCGCCGGACCCAATGGTAAGTGCCGATGTGGTGGAACAAGTCAGCAAGGTGCGTTTGCGAATCTTTCCCGCTTTCAGGGCGACCGCGTGCATGACCCGATGTACTCCATTTTCCTTAACGGCATCGGGGAAAAAATGGCAGATGGCACCGGTAATGATGCCACCGATCATTGGCATGAGTGGTAACAGCAGAGGAACCGTAGAGCCGGTTATTCCAATCCAGGACAGTCCCTCAGGAGAAAAAACAACCCCAAAAAATCCGATCAGCCAGCGAAACAGGGTCGATGCCAGCCCTGCCAGAAATCCGATCACTGCTGCCAGCAGTAACATGTTGTGGTCCTGCATCAAGAGGACTTTGATCTTCTCACGGAGATTTTCGAGTGCAGTCTGCATGGGCTTAAAAAGTAGAGGGTATAAGAGCATCTCTAAAAAGTTCTTTCGCCCGTGAGCGGCCCTTATAATTTTGGGCACGAATAGTAATCCAAAAGGCCAGCGAGTTGGCCGTAGAGAAAATATCCGACGAGTAGAGATAATCTAAAACCAACTATTATAATGAAAGAAGCCATTGAGTACCAGAAGCTAATTATGCTGTATAAAAATGGAACGATTTTTCAGCATATGCTATGCTTCGGGTCGATTTAATTTATGTATGGAGAATATCCATGGTGCAGAAGACAGACGGGGTAATCATCGCGCCCTCCATCCTTTCCGCAGATTTTTCCCGGCTGGGGGATGAGGTCAAGGCGGTAGAACAGGCAGGAGCGGACTGGATTCATGTGGATGTTATGGATGGCCATTTTGTCCCCAACATCACTATTGGCCCAGCGGTGGTGGAATCCATCCGAAAAGTGACCGAACTACCATTGGATGTGCATTTGATGATCGAAAACGCCGACAACTATATTGGCGAATTCATATCCGCCGGCTCTGATATCATCACTGTTCATGCTGAAGCCTGCTCGCATTTGAACCGTACCATTCAATTGATCAAAGGGCAGGATGTGAAGGCCGGGGTTGTGTTGAATCCGGCTACCCCTCTTTCTTCGCTGGAAGAAGTTCTGCATGAGATCGACATGGTTTTACTGATGTCGGTCAACCCTGGGTTCGGTGGGCAAAAATTCATTTCATCCATACTGGATAAAATCCAGAACCTGAGTGAAATCATGGTCAATTACGAAAACCCGATTGAGTTGGAAGTCGATGGAGGAATCAACCCCGAAAATGTTGGTGACATCAAACAGGCAGGGGCCAGCGTGTTGGTCGCCGGGTCGGCAATTTTTAACGCGAAAAATTATAAAAAGGCAATAAAATCCCTGCGTAAAGGATAAACCCGCTTATTTTTATTTGATTTGAACCCTTTCCCCTTGTAATCACTTATATAAAAAGGATAAACTGGGTATCTTCGATCAAATTTTACTTTATTATGGCTCTGGGCGGATAGTTTGTTTCCGGCCGAGAGACGGTCATTTAATACTTGGAGGGTATGAATTATGATGTGAGTTGGTTTTCCTGAGTTGATGATCATTTTGGTCATCATTATGATTATTTTTGGGGCGGGAAAACTTCCCGAAATCGGCAGTGCTTTTGGGCGCAGTATTAAAAACTTCAAAACTTCCATGAAAGAAGCGGAGGAAGAGGAAGAAACCGCTCAGGTTGAAGAAGGCCAACAGGGTGACATTGAAGAAGGTAAAGCCGAAGAAGATATGACCGAAGAAGAAAAAGAAGCGGCGATTCGCAAGAAAGCCGAGGAAGAAGGCGAAGCCAAAGATAAAGCCATGAAAGACGAGGCAGACATGTTTACTGCCTCACTTCCTAGAAAAGGTTCTTACGATTTCAGCAAAGATCAGGAAAAAAGTTAACGAGGAAAAATACGAAAACCCCCGCGCCAAAAGGCGCGGGGGTTTTTTTATTTATAGCAAATCGATTTCTCATGAATGGGTGTGCGAATAAAACATAAATTCCTCTACGGCGATGGGTTTTCCTTTTCTTCATCATATTCCCAGGGCTCTTTAAGGTTATCCGCAGTCCACACAGTTAAGCCGTCCATATCTTTATAGATTCCACGGGTAAAAAAGTTGAACGGATCGAAGAACCGCACTCCTTTTGCCGGGTCAAATTCAAAATTCACCTTTTCCTTTTGGATAGGGTGAGCCTTACATTCCAGGAACTTTTCTCCATCCACTTCCGAGAGCTTGAAAATTTCTTCTATTTTATCCGGTGGATATTCTCCCGAGTCGATCACTTCTTTCACTTTCAGCATGATCACCTTCACCTTATCCTCGTCCAAATGGTGCATCTTCATAACGCCAGCCTGCCTCGTTAGTTGTTTATATTTAGAAAGAGAATTATAGCACCCCTCACCCCTTGGCAGGGGCTTGTTTAAGCCGAGAAAACTAATCTATTGCGGGAAAAGTTATTGCTAGTTGCCCCTGACGGCTAGTCAGTGCGAGGCGAGGGCGATGATGGAACCGGGGAAGATACCGAGGCTGATGGTTACAGTAACTCCTATGAACACCACAAACAGGGTCAACGGAGTCAGGGAGATTTTGAACTCCGCTTCCGGCTCTTTCATGTACATGAAAACGACGACCTTCAGGTAGTAGTAAAAGGAGATGGCACTGTTGAGCACGGCGATGATGACGAGTGTGACGAGCCCTTCCTGAATCGCGGCACTGAAGATATAAAACTTTGCGATGAACCCGGCAAAGGGTGGCAGGCCCCCTAAGGATAACAGGAATACAGTCATGCTGAGGGCGAGTATCGGGTGCCTGTAAGCCAAGCCTGAATAATTTTCAATTTCCAGATTCTCTTCACCTTTTCGCCCAAGGAGAATGATGATGCCGAATATCCCGAAGGTTGTGAAAGCGTAGGCCAGCATATAAAACAGCAGACTCGAAGCGCCGAGAGAGTTTTTGGCTATGACCGCCATCAGGATGTAACCGGCGTGTGAGATACTGGAAAACGCCAACATCCGCTTGATGTTGGTCTGCATGATGGCACCAAGATTTCCGAAAAACATACTGAGGACAGCAATAGTGCTCAGGAGTATTTCCCATGAGGGTGCCATTTCCGGGAAGGTTTCAGCAAATACCCTGAAAAATGCGGCGAACGCGGCGGCCTTGGGTCCCACTGCCATGAAAGCGGTAATGGGGGTCGGAGCTCCCTGGTAAACATCGGGAGCCCACATATGAAAGGGCACCGAGGCGATTTTGAATCCGAACCCTATGATAAGAAGCACCAGCCCCATAAGGAGCAACGGATTAGACTGGGCTGACTGGTTTTGCACAACCTCTGCGATTTTAAACAAGTTCGTGTGACCGGTCGATCCATAAACCATGGTCATTCCGTACAGCAGAAATCCTGTCGCGAATGCGCCAAGCAGAAAATATTTTAAGGCCGCTTCGTTGGATCTAAGGTTGTCTCGCCGTATTCCTGCCAGGACGTATAGGCAGATCGAAACAATTTCGATGCCAAGGAAAATCATGATCATATCGGTGGAGGAGGCAAGAAGGATCATTCCTACGGTACAGAACAGGACGAGGGCATAATATTCTCCCGCCCGTATTCCTTCCCGTTCGTTATATTCCACTGATAAAAGGATTGCCAGCGCGGAACTGATGGTGAAAATACATATGAAGAATAACGACAGGTGATCAACGATATAACTGTCGTTGAAAGAATAGGCAGGAATCGGATTCTTGGCAAACGCGCTGATAGCCGTCATCAGCAGACCAACCAGGCTGATGAATACCAGCAGAGTTTTGTTGCGTCCCCCAAAAAGGTCCACCACCAGCACCATCATGGCGAAAACGCTGAGCACGATCACAGGTGCCAGGGCAATCAGGTCAATAGATTCAGGTATGAGAATGGGTTCCACGTTTATTCCTTAATTAAAACTGGCATTTGCAGCGTATGGTTCAAGCTTGCCATCTCCGTCGGGGTAATGAGCCGAGCATGTTCTCCATGTTTTTCATTTTGTTTGTCGTTGTGATCGTTATTGTGGTGCTCCTGTTTGGGTCGAAAATTGTCCGGGTTTACTTTGGAGACCAGATGTGTGACCGATGCGTCAAACGTATCCATGAAAGGTTTGGGATACAAACCGATCCAGAAAATCAGGATAATCAGGGGAACTATGGTAAACATTTCCCGAACATTCATGTCCTTTAAATTCATGTTTTTCGGGTTTTTCACCTCCAGGAACATGACGCGTTGGAACATCCAGAGGATGTAACAGGCGGCGAGAATGACACCGGAGGTGGCGCAAGCCGCCCAGAGTCCGTTGACCTGGAATATTCCCAGTAGTATCAGGAATTCCCCGACAAATCCGTTCATACCCGGTAGCCCGATCGAAGACAAGGCAACGATCATGAAACAAATGGTGTATTTCGGCATGATTTTAGCCAGTCCGCCAAACTCCTTGATCAATCTCGTATGGCGTCGATCATAGATGACACCCACCAAAAGGAAGAGGGCGCCAGTGCTGATGCCGTGATTGATGTTCTGGATTAACGCACCCTGGATTCCATAAGGATTCAGCGCAAAAATTCCCAGCATCACAAACCCGAGGTGGCTGACGCTGGAATAGGCAACCAGTTTCTTCAAGTCTACCTGCACCATTGATACCAGTGCCCCGTAAATGATCCCGATGATTGACAGCCAGGCTATCATGGGAACAAATTCGTAAGAAGCCTGGGGAAAGAAGGGCAAGTTAAAACGCAGGAACCCATAAGTACCCATTTTCAACAGGACACCGGCCAGAATGACGGAGCCTGCGGTGGGTGCTTCAACGTGAGCGTCCGGCAACCAGGTGTGGAAAGGAAACATGGGCACCTTGATGGCAAAAGCCAGAAAAAAGGCCATCCACAACCATTTCTGTGTACCGAGAGGCGCGTTCAAATGTTCGGTAATGTATAAGATGTCCGTTGTTGCCACTCCGGTCGTTTCCTGAATATGTAAATAAATCCAGAGGATGGCCACCAGCATGAGCAAGGAGCCCACGGCGGTGAACAGGAAAAACTTGATGGACGCATAAACCCGGCGTGGGCCTCCCCAGACGCCGATAAGGATATACATGGGAATTAACTGGAATTCCCAGAAGATATAAAACATGAAAAGGTCAAGGGAGATAAAAACTCCCAGCATACCGGTTGAAAGAACCAGCATGGCTATCATGTATTCGCGCACATGTTTTTTCACGTCCCATGAGGCAATAACGCAGATCATGGTCAGGAAGGTGGTCATCACATAAAGTAAGAGTGAAATACCATCCAGACCTATGTGGAAGTTGATGCCCCAAGGTTCGATCCAGGGAACATTCAACTCAAACTGTATTTTATGGGTAGTGTTGTCGAAATTCGTCCACAAAGATAACGAGAACAGGAAATCCGCCACAGCGACGGCGAGAGCGGTCTGCTTGATCGCCGCTACACTTTCTTTGGGCATGAAGACCAGAAACAGTGCCCCGATAAAAGGCAGAAATGTGATAAAAGTTAAAAACATTTAGAACATCACCAGCAAAAGACTGATAAAACCGACGACAATAAATAAGGCATAGTTGCGGACGAAACCGGATTGCAATGTCTGGGCCTGGCGACTGCACCAGCCGATGATTTTGGCGATCCCGTTTGCTGTACCATCGATGGCCTTGGCATCGCATTCTTGCCAAAGTAGGTTGGAACCTTCTACTGTAGGTTTCACAATCACATCATCATAAAGTTCGTCCACATAATATTTGTTCTGTACCATGTCGAGTCCCCATTGTCCCTGGGTAAACTTTTCAGGCAGATCGGGCCGCTTGATATAGAAAATATAGGCACCAGCCACTCCGGTTATTGCAATAACGGTAGAAAATACCATCAACAAGGATTCGATCCATAGGTTATGTTCCTTCGGTTCCAGCAAATGTGCCCATGAAGGTGCATGCCGACCCGCCTCATGGAGCATATGTTCAGAATGTTGTAGTGCGCTTGCGAGGTCGAAATGGAGAACCGGTTCCAACCAATTATGCAGAATATGCCATCCGTGAAAGAGAGGGATGCCCAGCATTCCTCCAACGGTGGCGAGGCCGGCCAGAACAACCAGCGGCATGGTCATAATTTTCGGAGATTCATGCGGGTGGACCGATGGGTCGACCCGTGATACTCCATGGAAAGTCATGAACACCAGCCGAAACATATAAAACGAAGTCAGCAGGGCAGCAGAAATCCCCATTCCCCAGAAAATAATGTTCCCGTCCATCAAAGAGTGATACAGGATTTCGTCTTTACTGAAGAACCCTGCTAACGGGGGTATTCCGGCGATTGTCAGAGCTGAGATAAAGAATGTCCAGTAGGTGACAGGCATATGTTTTCTGAGTCCGCCCATATTGCGCATATCCTGTTCGCCATGGATGCCATGAATGACGCTACCGGCTCCAAGAAAAAGACAAGCTTTAAAGAAAGCATGGGTTACGAGATGAAAGATCGCGGCAGTGTATGCGCCTACTCCGCAAGCCATGAACATGTAGCCAATCTGGCTGACTGTGGAATAGGCCAGCACACGTTTGATATCAAACTGTGTCATGCCTATGGTAGCTGCCATGATTGCGGTGCCTCCGCCAATAAACGCAACAACGATCATGGTCAGCGGTGACAGGTTGAACAACACGCTACACCGGACGAGCATATAGACCCCTGCTGTGACCATGGTGGCCGCGTGGATCAGGGCGCTGACCGGTGTCGGGCCTTCCATAGCGTCCGGGAGCCAGGTATAAAGCGGGATCTGTGCCGATTTACCTGTCGCGCCGACAAACAGCAACATGGTGATGATGGTTACGATTTCTCCGCCATAGATCAGTTTTTCCGGAGCGGCATGCATGACATCGGTGAAATCGATGGTACCAAAGACATTGAATATATACATGACCGCCAGCAGGAAGGCGAAGTCACCCACACGGTTGACGATGAAAGCTTTAGTGCCGGCATCGCAGGCCGATTTCTTTTCGAAATAATAGCCAATGAGAAAATAGGAACAGCACCCGACTCCTTCCCAACCGATGAACATGAGCAGGAAGTTGTTGCCCATAACGAGAAGGAGCATGGCACTGACAAACAGGTTGAAATAGGCAAAGAACCGGTAGTAGCTGTATTCTTCCTGCATGTAGCCAACGGCATAGACATGGATGATCAAACCGACACCGGTAACGACAAACATCATAACCAGAGTGAGCGGGTCAACCTGAAAACCGAAATCTACAACAAAATCACCGGCCCCGAACCAGGTCCAGACAACCTGCTCGAACACGTGTTGCCCTTCCGGCAACATGAGGAAACCGACATAGACCAGAACGGAAGTAAGAAAAGACAGGACCATACTGCCACAAGCTATAAACCCCACTGCTTTTTTGCCGATTTTCAAACCAAAAAACCCGTTGATGATGGATCCGATCAACGGATAAAGGGGGATCAGGCAGGTTAATTTCAGCAGCATACTGTTTTTACCATTTTAACAGGTTAAAATCGTCCAGATTGACGGTCGGTTTATTCCGATGAATGGAGATGATAATGGCCAGCCCAACCGAAACTTCGGCGGCGGCGACACACATCACCATAAAACTAAAAATCTGCCCGTTCGAGAGGTTCATGTAGTGGTCAAACGCGATCAGCGAAATGTTTACGGCGTTCAACATGATTTCAATGGACATAAATACAACGATAACGTTTCGGCGTATCAAGACGCCCACGACTCCAATTACGAACAGGGTCGCGCTCAACATCAGGTAGTGTGATAAGGGAACAGTATTTTCGAGCATAATCAGTCCAATTTGCTTTTAGCCAGGACCACCGCCCCGACCATTGCCAAAAGTAAAAGAATCGAAGCCACTTCAAAAGGCAGGACAAAATCCGTAAACAGGGTTTCACCAATAACTGCCACCGTCCCGAAACTATCGGGAAGGGAAGCGGGCGTATCCATATCTACCGAAAACAAGACCATCGTGATTTTGTACAAAATTCCGACGGCCAGGAACCCGGTCAATACAGAGAGCGGTAAATTTTTGTCCCTGGAGGCCCAGCCCTCGTTTTCGCCCTGCTTCAAGTTCAACAGCATAATCACGAACATGAACAGAACCATAATGGCTCCGGCATAAATGATGATCTGCACAATGGCGATGAAATGGGCCTGTTGCAAGGCGAAAATACCTGCCAGACCAAGCATCATACCAATCAATGAAATGGCCGAGCCCACCGGGCTGTTGTTAAAGATAACGCCCAGGGCCATTACCACGCAAAACCCGGCTAGCGGGTAAAAGATCAGTAGTTCCATTTCGCGTACATGTTACGGGTAAATTCAATGCGTTTTTGCAAATCGGCAACCGGTGTTAAAAGTTGTTCTTTGGTATAAAGCATTTTCTTTCGATCCAGCATGGATATTTCGCAATCATCGCTCATGAAGATGGCTTCTTCTGGACAGGCCTCTTCACAGTTTCCACAAAAAATACAAATGGCGTAATCAATAGTGAACACCTCAGGCCATCGTTCATATTGGTTTTGTTTCCCACTATCCTCAGCGGGTTCAATGTGGATGCAATAAGCCGGGCAGGCAATTTCACAAAGGCCGCAGGCAACGCATGCCGGCATCCCATCCTCGTTTTGGGCCAGCACCGGCCGACCCCGGTAAGCTATGGGATACTGAACCTGTTCTTCCGGATAATATACGGTGAAGATCCTTCTCTCTTTTTCAGTGCCCAGGAAAAAAGGAAGGAATCCAAACAAGTTATAAAAGAACCGTCGGGAGGTGAGCCACATCCCTTTTAAAATTTCGGGGATGTAAGACCTCTCCCACCAGGTCATACTTATATTTCTGTTCACATAATAAGCCATAAGCGCACTCCTTTAATTCAACGCCAGGATTACGAGCCCGGTAACGAGAATATTTGCCAGGGATAGGGGTAGAAGAATCTTCCAACCCAGGTTCATGATCTGGTCGTAGCGAAAACGGGGGAGTGTCCACCGAACTATCATTTGAAACCAGATAAAGAAAACCACCTTGCCAAAAAACACACCTATTTGAATCAACATCACAATGATGTTGGAACCCGTGGCACCGAGAAAATCAAACCAGGAAAGCAACGTGGCCGTCGGTAAAAACGGGATATGCCACGCGCCAAAAAATAAAATAGTCATGAGCGCACCGATCGTGACCATTTCTATAAACTCCGCCATGAAAAACATGCCGAATTTGATACCACTGTATTCGGTGAAATAGCCCGCGACCAGTTCCGACTCCGCCTCTGGGGCATCGAACGGGATGCGTTTGTTCTCAGCAATGGACGCAGTAAAAAACATGATGAACCCGAGCGGCTGAAGAAAAAATCCCCATCGCAGGAAATCTTCCTGTGCGGCACCGATTTCGGTGAGCCTCATGGTTCCATAAACCATCAATACGCCGATAATGGTGAGTCCCATAGTGACTTCATAAGAAATCATCTGCGATGCGGTCCGCATTGCACCCAGGAGCGACCAGTTGTTGTTGGAACTCCAGCCGGCGATGACATAGCCGTAGGTCGCCAGAGATGCAATGGCGAATACGAAAAGAAGGCCGACATCCAAATCCGAAATTACCAGATTGACTTCTTTATCGAAGAGCGTGTACTGCCCGCCAAACGGCACGACCGCAAAAGTCAGAAGGGCGGGAACCAGAGCTATGATCGGGGCTATAGTATGAAGAACCTTGTTGGCCCCATCCGGTATAAAATCTTCTTTAGTAAACATTTTCAACGCATCGGCAATGATATGGAACAGGCCCAATGCGGTAAACCCCATGATGTCGGCACGGTTGGCCCCGATGCGATCCTGCATGAGCGCACTCTGCTTTCGCTCTACCCAGGTCAGGACGGGGGCAAAAAAACCAACGGTGATTGCAAGGATGAAAAAGATTTTAACCAGCGTAATGATTAAATCAACCCACATGGTCTTTCCTTAATTCAGCGGCCCGATCAGGGGTTGCCGTTTGTTGATAGGATAATCCTTACGCAAAGGATGTCCCTTGAACTCTTCGTAAAGCAGAATTCGTCTTAAGTTGGGATGGTCGCGAAACTTGATGCCATACATGTCCCAGATTTCGCGCTCATACCAGTTTGCCGTTTTCCATAAAGCTGTTATCGAGTCGGCAATGCAGTCTTCCAGCGATACAGGAATTTTTATCCGTAGACGGTGATTATGCTTGAGGGAATAGAAATGGTAAACCACCTCAAACCGCTCATCCTTTTTTGAGAGATAATCGACTGCTGTAATGTCCATTAAAAAATTGAACGCCAGTTCTGCATCATCACGCAGGAACTTGAAGAATTCGTTGCCACAGGTTTTTTTCACGGTGACAGTTTGATCATCGCGAAAGTCGTGGCTGTCAATCACCAGGGAACTGAAATGTTCCTTGATGCGTTCAATGATTTTTTTTTCAGACATCGTTATAATCCTACACCTTTATCTGGGGCAAACATTCTCTTGGCCTGTCAGAGGGCTATTCCCAATCCAGTCCGCCGCGTTTCCAGACATACAAAAGGCCAACGCCGAGGATGAGAATGAACAAAAGCATTTCAATAAAGCCGTACATTCCCAATCGCCTGAACAGAATAGCCCAGGGGAAAAAGAAAATAGCTTCAATATCGAACAGGACAAATAAAACCGCCACAAGGTAAAACTTGACGGAGAAACGTTGGTGCGGGGAAACCAACTGGCTTTCGCCACATTCGAAGGGCTCCATTTTGTCGGCGAAGTACCTTTTGGGACCCAAAAAAGTAGTCATCACGACCATGCCAACGGCAATGCCGAGGCAAAGGAGCAACATGATGGTGGCGCCTATGTATTGTTCAAGCATATGCGTTCTAAAACGGTTTGGCGTTTTTAAGAAATGCGGTTAACTGAGACCGATCTGCTGACACATAAATTTTTTTCCGACGATAAGAACTCTCTCCTCCAAGTCAACCCTAAACCCCCAAAAACAAATAGCTTACTGAACTCAAAGGCAAGGAGTGAAACTGGGTTAAATAGAAGGGCGATAGTAACCAAGCGGGTAGTTTTTGTCAATGAAAAAGCGTTGATATCCTTAATATTTCCTAGGGTTGTAACCGGCCCTTTTAGAGGGGATTCAGGTCAGTTTTCTGTAGGGATTAAAACATAAATCCAGGGGGTGGGGGTTGAGGAGAAAAGGAAAATTTGGAATAAGGGGAGGGCAGGACAAAAAAAACGCCCCCAGCTTTTGCTGGAGGCGTTTCAATAAAAACCCGGCCTCGTCCTACTCTCCCACACGGCTGCCCATGCAGTACCATCGGCGCTGAAAGGCTTAACTTCCGTGTTCGGAATGGGAACGGGTGTGGCCCCTTCGCTAATAAGACCGGAAAATCTAAAACCGGAATTAACAATTGAATATAGTTTGAAATGGCTGAGGGGAAAAATAAGGTCAAGCCTCACGACTTATTAGTACCGGTTAGCTGAACACATTGCTGTGCTTACACATCCGGCCTATCAACCTTGTAGTCTTCAAGGAGTCTACCGTCTCCCCGAGGGGAGAAGAGATATCTTGTTTCAGGGTTGGCTTCCCGCTTAGATGCTTTCAGCGGTTATCCTTTCCAAACATAGCTACCTGGCAATGCAATTGGCATCACAACCAGAACACTAGAGGTTTGTCCACTCCGGTCCTCTCGTACTAGGAGCAGCTCCCTTCAAATATCTAACACCCACGACGGATAGGGACCGAACTGTCTCACGACGTTCTAAACCCAGCTCGCGTACCGCTTTAATGGGCGAACAGACCAACCCTTGGGACCTGCTTCAGCCCCAGGATGCGGTGAGCCGACATCGAGGTGC
>Ga0114996_10001680_pt1 | contig 29397 bp, 27 predicted proteins | sample ArcticOcean_MG_C_4_FD_87039 | JGI IMG/M metagenome (GOLD analysis project Ga0114996, IMG submission 87039) | Marine microbial communities from western Arctic Ocean - ArcticOcean_MG_CB4_134 | ecosystem: Environmental > Aquatic > Marine > Oceanic | place: Arctic Ocean: Canada Basin | collected... | reverse complement strand
TGGGGCGACATCCTGACCTTCCTGGCCAAGAAGATGGGCGTCGAAGGCACCGTCATCGATGGCCATTGCCGCGACGTGCATCTGGCGTTGGAGCGGGAATATCCCATGTATTCAAGGGGTTGGTCCATGCGCACCGGCAAAGATCGGGTCCAGATGGATGATGTGAACGTGCCCGTCTCGATCGGCGGCGCCCGCGTCCATCCCGGCGATATCCTGCTTGGCGACGCCGATGGCGTGGTTTGCCTGCCGAACGATCATGTGGATGCTATCTTAGGTATCTGCGCTGATATCGAGGAAGCGGAAGAGCATATCCGCGCCGCCATCGATGGCGGTATGCGCCTCGATGATGCGCGCAAAGAATTCCGCTATCACCAATTGCAGACCCGGGAGCAATAAAGCATGGCGGATTTCAAGCGTCCCGATGCCGCCTTGTTATCGGAAGCGGCGGAAATTTCGACCGCCACCATGCACGAGGCGGGCGGCAAGATCGGCGCCCTGCCCTCTTCCATCAAGCCCGCCGCGCCGGGATTTGAAGTTTGCGGGCCGGCTTACCCCGTATCGGGCCCGGCCGGTGATAATCTCTGGCTGCACCGGGCCATCGCCGATGCGGTCGCGGGCGACGTGCTGGTCGCCTATCTCGAAGATCATTACGAGGCCGGCTATTGGGGCGAGATCATGAGCACCGCCGCCAAGGCGCGCGGTTTGGGCGGGCTGGTGATCGATGCCTGCGTCCGCGACGGCGCCATATTGCCCGAGGTCGGTTTTCCGGTGTTCGCGCGCGGCTTTTGCATGCGTGGTACGGGCAAGGATTTCAATGGCAAGGGCTCCCTCGGTACGGCCCTATCCATCGGCAATATATTGATCGAGCCCGGCGATCTGGTGCGCGGTGATACCGACGGCGTGGTTGTCGTGCCGTTGCTGCGCATTGGCGAGGTCAACGAGAAATCCCGGCAACGGGACGCCAAGGAAACGGCGGTGATGGACCGCCTCCGGGGCGGCGAGACGTCTCTCGAAATTTACGGCTGGGATTGATCCCGGCGCCACAAATATTGGAGCGAAAGGAAACAAAATCATGAGAAAAGTCGATGCATTCAATCACATCTTCCCGATAGCCTTTTGGGATAAGATGATCGAAATAGCCGGTGAAACCGAAGACATGGGCAAGCGCGTACGCTCGGTGCCGATGTTGATGGATATGGACGAACGTTTCCGGGTGATGGACCTGTTCGACGATTACGAACAGATCCTGTCCCTGGCCTCGCCGCCGCTGGAAGTTTTATTCGACAAGGACACGTCGCCCGAACTGGCGCGCATCGCCAATGATGGCATGGCCGAGATTTGCCAGAAATACCCAGACCGGTTCCCGGGCTATGTGGCCTCCCTGCCCATGAATGACCCGGATGCGGCGGTTGCCGAAACGACACGGGTCATGGACGGCACCGGGGCGCTGGGCATCCAGATTTTCACCAACGTGGCGGGCCGCGCCCTCGACAATCCGGAATATTTCCAGATTTTCCAAAAAGCGTCCGATTTGGATATCCCCATCTGGATGCACCCGGCCCGAGGCGCCGACATGGCCGACTACAAGGACGAGGAGAAATCCAAATACGAGATTTGGTGGACCCTCGGCTGGCCGTACGAGACCTCCGTTGCGCAAGCGCGCATGGTGTTTTCCGGGATGATGGACAAACTTGAAAACTTCAAGTTGATCACCCACCATCTGGGCGGGCTGAGCCCTTTCCATTCGGGCCGCACCGGCCCTGGCTGGCAGTTCCTGGGCGACCGGACATCGGGCCCGGCCGGCGAGGAATACCGGAATGCCAAGGACGGACTCAAAAAACCGCACGCCGATTATTTCCTGGATTTCTATGCGGACACCGCCGTCTTCGGCTCCAAGGAAGCGACCGTCTGCGGCTTGGATTATTACCCCCGCGACCGGGTATTGTTCGCGTCCGACGCGCCGTTCGATCCGGAAAAAGGCCCCATGTATATTCGCGAAACTATTCGGATTCTCAACGAGATCGACATCGACGATGAATGGCGCGAAGACATTTATTGGCGCAACGCCGCCAAGATCATGAATTTGCCCGCCAGGTAATTCTCCTTGCTTCGATCGATTAAGCAAAAACCCCCGGTTGCGGCCGGGGGTTTTTTAATGGGGAGGGGCGCGGCGTTACTTTCTGCGCGATTGCGCCTTGCGTTCCTGGTGGGCGTTGGCGAACTGCTGGCTGGTCTGAAGCTCGCCTTCGCGAACTTTGGCATTGGCATGCGCCTTCTGGCGCGCCTCGAAGCGCGGACTGACCCAGACTTCTTTGTTTTCAGCGCCCTCGCCGGCCGTGATTTTCATCACCTTGACGCCGTCATATTCGGTATCATTGTCCAGCTCCTTGGCCGTCATAAGGGCGCCGCCGAGGGCATTGACGTCATATTTGCTGTGCGGCGTCCACTTGCCATCTTTCAAAAGCATGATGCCGACAAAGGTATTATCGTTGCTTTGAGCCTGTTCCGTCATGATTCTCTCGCCATTAATCCTAAGTTACATTCCAAGTTTGCGCCGCCGATGGCCCTGGTGGCGGCGGCGCGCGGTTTTGCACCGCTTGCATCTAATATTGTAATTGTGGCCAAAATTTAAAGGGCGCAGACGTCAAAATTTGTGATTTTAGGGCAATTATTTATCCACAGGGCGGGGGCGCGGTAAAAGCGGCGGCGATACCCGCAATCAACCGGTAAACGCCGCCGTTTTCGTTTAAAGCCCGGTGCCGACTTCGACGTCTTCCGATTCAATCGCATAGCCGGCGTTTTTGGCTTCCTGCTCGATCAAAGCGGCAAAATCGCAGTCGGTATAACCGTTGCCGATCAGCGCCTGCACGCATTCCCGGGCGGCCGCAGCCACCGGCATGGGCACGCCCAATTCGCGCGCCGCGGCAAGGCCCAGGTCCATGTCTTTCCTGAGCAGCGGCGCCGTGAAGGTGGGCGTGAAATCCAAATTCACATAGGCCGGCGTCTTGTAGGCGGTAAAGGTGGAGCCCATGACGCTGTTGTTGAGAAACTCCAAAAAGGCATGGCGCGGCACGCCGCCTTTTTCCGCCAATACCGTGATCTCGGCCATGGATTGAGCGACGATGCCCAAAATGACGTTGTGGCAGATTTTCACCATGCGCGCCTTTTCGCCCTCGCCGGCGTAAGAGACGCTGCGCCCGATGGTCTCCAGGTACGGCTCGGCCACATCGAACGCGGACTTATCGCCCGAAGTGATGATGCTGATGGCGCCGGCTTCGACGGCCTTGTCGTTGCCGCTTACGGGCGAATCGAGCATGATTGTGCCGCGCGCCTTGGCGATTTCGCGCACGTTGCGGGACGCGCCCTCGGAGATGGTGGTCAGATCCACCATGACACCCGGATTGGGGCCACCTTCGACCAGCAAACCGCCCTCGCCGGTGGTCACCTCGGTGAAATTGACGTCGTTGGCGAGGATGGTGAAGACAATATCCATGGCGGCCAGATCGCGCGGGTTATCGACGATGATTGCGCCATGCTCGGCCAGCGGCTCAGCCTTCGCCTTGGTCCGGTTCCAGACCATAAGTTCGACGCCGGCATCGAGCAGACGGCTGGCCATGGCGAGCCCCATGCGCCCGGTCCCGATCCACCCAACGCGCAAGCTATTCAAATCCCTGTCAGCCATAATTGATTTTTCCTTCCGGTTGCCGCCGCCGCCCAAGGCGACGACCGAAGCCATATGATGAGGGTCTGGATTGCCCAATCTATTACCTTCGTTTTGGCCGGAAAAAAAGCATGTTTTGGAGCCATGCCCATTTCATATGTTTTATGTAGAACGTTAAATGTATGAATTGGGAATGGTGCGTTCAAAGCCGGGATGAAGGTTGGAGGTTTGTTGGTGAGTTGGGGGGAACGTGGTTGGCTGTTGGCGGGCGATTTGTTGCGACGGTGTGGCTTGGGGCGTGCAGCAGAACGGCGAGGCGTCCGAACAATTTGGCAGCCGTCCGCTGTCTGGCATGACCGATTAATATCTATTACGTAATACGGAAAATATATATAATATGTTCCTATGGATACTGAGCTTGGATGCTGAGCTTGGATGCTGAACCATGGCGCCGAGCCGGGCTATGGGGATGGAACGGCGCAAGGATCGGCTTCATTTACCCCGCCCGGTAAGGGCCGATGAGAGGAACGTCACATGTCGGTCAACGAACCCATCCATCCCGGCCAAATCCTGGTGTCGGAATTTCTGGAACCGCACGGGCTGTCGGCCAGCCGGTTGGCCATTGGAACTGTGGGTGCCGGCCAACCGCATCACCGCCATCATCAACGGCCAGCGCGGCATCTCCGGCGACACGGCGCTGCGCCTTGCCAAATTCTTCGGCAATACACCCGCGTTCTGGATGAACTTGCAGAGCCAACACCAGTTGGAACTCGCCGAACGCAAATCCGGCGAGGAAATCCGGAGAAGGATCAGAAGCCGCCCCCTCCCCTGATGGCGCCCGCCGGCCCTTTTTAAGGCACCGCCGCCGCCCATTCGCGGCTTTCGATGATCTCTTTCAGGCGCTTCAAAAAGGCCGCCGAATAGGCGCCGTCGATAGCGCGGTGATCGAAGCTTTGCGCCAATACGCCGACGGGCCGGACGGCGACCGCGTCCGTGCCGTCCACCACCACCGCCACCGGTTTCTTTATAATCGCATCGGTGGACAGGATCGCCACTTGCGGCTGGTTGATGATCGGCGCGGTGATCAGCGTGCCGAACGTGCCGTTGTTGGAAATGGTGTAGGTGGCGCCCTGAAAATCATCGGGGCCGAGGGAATCGCGCCGGGCGCGGCCCGCAATATCGTTGATGGCGCGGGCCAGATCGACCACCGCCATGGAACCGGCATCGCGGACAACCGGGGCCACCAGCCCTTCGAAATCCAGATCAACCGCGATGGCCAGATTGACCGCGTCGAAGGTCACCAGGTTTTCGCCCTCCACATGGGCGTTGATTTTCGGAAACTCGGCAATGGCGTCGCACACCGCCTTGGCGATGAACGGCAGGTACGACAGCGAAAAGCCCTCCTTGGTCTTCCATTTGGTTCCGGCCCGCTTGCGCGCCGCTTCGACGTTTGAGAAATCCACCTCGACGGCCTGCAAAACATGGGCGCTGGTGGCCTTGGAGCGGACCATATGCTCGGCCGTCATCCGGCGGCGGCGGTTGAATGGAACCACGGTACGGCCATCGCCGGATGGCGCGGGCCGGGCAGCAGGTGCCGCCGACGCGGCGGGCGCCCCTTTCAGGAACGCCAGCACATCGCCGCGTTTGATGCGGCCTTCGCGCCCGGTGCCGGTGATCTGGCTGGGCTGCAAATTGTTTTCGGCCAATAATTTGCGCACCACCGGCGACAATTTCACCGATTTATCGCGGGTTGGCGCCGCTTGCCGTTGGGCGGGCGGCGGCGGTGCGGAAGGTGCGGCCTGCTTGGGCGCGCCCGCAGGCGCCGCCTGGGCGGGCGCGCTGCCATCGTCGATCACCGCCAATATGGTGCCGACGCCGACGGTTTCACCGGCATCGACGCGGATTTCCCTAAGCACGCCGGACATCGGCGCAGGCACTTCCATCTCCACCTTATCGGTGCCGATCTCGAACAACACTTCGTTGGCGGTAACCGCGTCGCCGACCGATTTGTGCCAGATGGTGAGGGTGCCCTCGGACACCGTCTCGCCCAGTTGCGGCATGACTATTTCCATCAAAATTTCCTCTGGAAATGTTCCATCAAAATTTCCTCTGGAAATGTTCCATCAATCGACTTCCCGGCGGATGGTTTCGACAATGCGGCTCACCGACGGGATCGAATGATCTTCAAGATCATCGGCCGCCGGCAGCGGCACGTGCGGCGTGGTGATCCGGTGGATGGGCATGTCCAGATCGTAAAAACATTCCTCGGAGATGATCGAGGATAACTCCGCGCCCCAGCCGCACAGCCGGGGATTTTCCTCCACCGTGACGACGCGCCCGGTGCGCGACACCTCGGCCAATATGGTCTTGGTATCCAGCGGCACCAGGGAGCGCACATCGATCACGTTCGCGCCGATGCCGTCTTCGGCGGCCAGAATTTCGGCCGCCTCCAAAGCGCGCGGCACCATGGCGGCGAGTGCGAGGATGGTGACATCGTCGCCGGGGCGGACGATTTTGGCGATGCCGAGCTCCTCCACATGTTCGCCTTCGGGCACCTCGCCCTTGGTGCCGTAGAGGGATTTCTGTTCGAAAAATATCACCGGATCGGGATCGCGGATAGCGGCCGCCAGAAGCCCCTTGATATCGGCCGGCGTCGAGGGCGCCACAACTTTCAGGCCCGGCACCATCATCGCCCAGTTTTCGAGGCTTTGGGAATGTTGGGCGCCGAAGCGGACGCCGCCGCCATTGGCGGTGCGGATCACCAGGGGCAAGGCCACCTGGCCGTTGGTCATGTAGCGGGATTTGGCGATCTGGTTGGTGATGATATCCCAGCAGACGGCGAAGAAATCGGAAAACATGATCTCGGCGATGGGGCGCAGGCCCGTCATCGCCGCGCCCATGGCAGCGCCGACGATGGCTTGCTCGGATATGGGGGTATCGCGCACCCTTAAAGGGCCAAACTCATCCAAAAGCCCGACCGTGGTTTTGAAGACGCCGCCGGCATCGGCGATATCTTCGCCAAGGAAGACAACATTTTCATCGCGCCGCATTTCCTGGGCGATGGCCGCCGCGACGGCTTCGCGGTAGGTTAATTCCGCCATGACGAGCCTCCATCCGCCCACACTTCGGTATCGCGAAGTGCCAGTGACGGCGTCGGCGATGCCTTGGCTTCCTCGGTGGCCTCGTCGAGGGCTTTCATGACCGCGTCTTCGATGCCGCTGACGGTGGCCTCACCGACGCCGTAATCCAGCAGGCGCTGGCGGTACATGGGGATCGGATCGCGCTTCTTCCATTCTTCGATTTCTTCCGGCGGCCGGTAGGTGCCGGGATCGGCCCGGGAATGGCCCAAATGGCGATAGGTTTTGGCTTCGATGATCGACGGGCCGTCGCCGGCGCGGGCTTTTTCGATGGCGTCGCGGGCCACCCGGTAGACCGCATCGGGATCGTTGCCGTCGACCAAGATCTCGTCCATGCCATAGGCTGACGCCCGGTCGGCGGCGGGATGCTCGACCGGAATTACGTCGGCGATCGGCGTATATTCCATATAGAGGTTGTTTTCGCAGACGAAGACCACCGGCAACTTCCAGACGGCGGCCAAATTCAAAGCTTCGTGGAAGGCGCCGATATTGGTGGCGCCGTCGCCGAAGAAACAGACCGAAACCTGGCCCGAGCCCCGGTACTGGGCCGACCAGGCGGCGCCGACGGCTATGGGTAGATGGGCGCCGATGATGGCGTAGGAGCCCATCGCCCCATGTTCGACGCTGGTCAGATGCATGGAGCCGCCCTTGCCGCTCAGCAATCCGCATTCGCGGCCCATCAATTCGCCAAGCACGCCGGTCATGGGCGCGCCGCGCACCATGGTGTGGGCGTGGCCCCGATAGGTGCAGAAGGTGTAATCGTTCTTGCGCATGGCGGCACCGCAGCCGGCGGCCACCGCTTCCATGCCCACCGACAGATGGATGGTGCCCTTGACCAGGTTCTGCAGGAACAAATCGTTGGCGCGGTTTTCCAAAAGCCGCACTTCCAACTGCATCTGGAACATCTCGAGGCGCTTTTCCTCGCCGATATCATCGTTGAGGCGCGCCGAGCCACGGGCTTTGCCCGATTTGGCGGGTGCCTTTGATTTCGCTTTTTTGGCCAATGCAATCCCTCCCGGCGGGCATCGGCCCGCGCATCAAGGAGCTAGCATTATCAAACTAGAACCCCATTGGCGATGGGAAATTGTGCTTTATTAATCGGGCCGTAGTCGCAACAATGGCATCAATAAATTCCGTGTTCCACGGCGGGTGGCTGTAACGGCGTCCCGCCGCCATGAGGAGGATATTATGCATTACAATCGTCCGCGTTCGACCGCCACCTGGGGCACCATCGCCAAGGACTGGGAAGCCGGTGTTGATTTCCGGAAACTGCAGACGGACCGCCTGGAGCGCGCCCAAGCGGCCGCCAAGAATGCCGGCTTCGGCGCCTTTCTCTGCTTCAATTTCGATAATATCCGCTATATCACCTCGACCCATATCGGTGAATGGGGCCGCGACAAGTTTGACCGTTATACGCTCTGCCCCACCGATACGGCGCCGTTTTTGTGGGACCCGGCGCCGCCGGCGAAGCGTAAAAGCTCGCCCTGGCTGGGCAACCGGGTGGACGCGCCGGTCTCGACCATGCAAGGCGCCCTGCCGCCGGAGCACGGCATCCAGAATGTCTTCGCCAAGCAGATCAAGGAAAAGATGATCGAACTTGGTATCGATAAACAGCCCCTTGGCATCGATATCATGGAATTGCCCATGCTGCGCGCCCTCGAAGCCGAAGGCATCGACGTGGTCGATGGCCAGCAGGCATTGATGGATGCCCGCGAGGTCAAGACCGAAGAAGAGATCGAGCTGTTGAAACAGGCCGCCGCCATGGTCGACGCGACGTACTTGGATATCGCCAAGGCAATCCGCCCCGGCACCCGGGAAAGCGATCTGGTGGCCATCGCCAACGAAAAGCTCTACGGCATGGGATCAGAGCGGGTCGAATGCGTGAACTCGGTTTCGGGGCCGCGCGGCGCACCGCACTCGCATACCTTCTCCGACCGTATGATCCAGCCGGGCGACATGATCTTTTTGGATATCATGCATTCGTTCAACGGCTACCACACCTGTTATTACCGGACCTTCATCTGCGGCGTCCCCAACGAGGCGCAGAAAGAGGCCTATGAGATCTGCTCGCAATGGGTCAATGCCGCCCTCGACGCCATCGAGCCGGGCGCCAAGCTGGACGATATCGCCAATGTCTGGCCGCGCGCCGAAGAGTTTGGCTACGCCAACGAAGACGAAGCGTTCCTGTTGCAGTTCGGCCATGGCGTTGGCTTGTCTTTGTGGGAGCGGCCGATTATTTCGCGCCGCTATATGGGCCAGAAGACGGTGCTCAAAAAAGGCATGGTGTTTGCGGTCGAATGCTGGAAAGGCGCCGAGGACGGCTCCGGCGCGGCGCGGATCGAAGAAGAAGTGGTGGTCACCGACGATGGCTGCGAGATCATCACCAACTTCCCCAGCGACCACTTGATTTCCTGCGGACTGCCCGGCTGCGAAATTTACTAGAGCGGGGGGATAGAGCCGAGCCTAAGAGGAGCGGTGCATGGATAGAATTTGGGTCACGCTGATTACCGGTTTTCTCGGCAGCGGCAAGACGACGCTGCTGAATACGCTTTTGCACCATCCGGCCATGAGCCAGGCCGCCGTCATCGTCAACGAGTTCGGCGAGATCGGCATCGATTACGACCTGATCGAGCAATCCAACGAGCAGGTGGTGCAACTGGCTAATGGCTGCCTCTGCTGTTCGGTCAAGGGCGATCTGATCGACACCTTTCGCGACCTCTATATCCAGCGCAACGCCGGTACCATCCCCCATTTCGACCGGGTGGTGATCGAAACCACCGGCATTGCCGATCCGATGCCGATCCTGCAATTGGTGTTCACCAACCCGATGATCATGAACCATTATGCTCTGGACGGCGTGGTGACCACGGTCGATGCGATCAACGGCTTGTCGTCGCTGGAGCGGTTCCCCGAATGCGTCAAACAGGCGGCCATCGCCGATAGGCTGATCGTCACCAAGGTGGATATGGTGGCAGGCGACGAAGGCCGCGAGACCGTTTCCGCGCTTAACCATCGCTTGCGCGCCCTCAACCCGGCGGCCGAAATTATCGAGACCGCCACCGAAGAGATCGACCCCGAAGATCTGTTCGGCACCGGCATGTTCGATGCCGACACCAAGCAGATTGATTTGCAAAGCTGGATCGATCCGGCCCTGTACGATGCCGCCGCCGATTTGCCGAAGACGCCGGGCGCCGAGCCGGACGCGGCGGCCCGCGCCTATTACGCCGAGCACGGCCACACCCCGGAAGAGGGTCACAACCACGGCGACGTCAATTCCTTCTGCATCACCCGCGACGAGCCCATGTCATTGGATATGCTGCGCATGTTCCTGGAAGGGCTGACCGGCGAAGCCGGGCCCGATCTGTTGCGCGTCAAGGGCATTGTCAATGTTCGCGGCGAAGAGCGGCCCGCCGTCATCCAGGGCGCCCAGTTGATCTTCCATTCCCTCGACTGGCTGCCCGCCTGGCCGAGCGACGACCGGCGCACGCGCATTGTTTTTATCACCCACGGTCTTGACAAAAGTTACGTGGAGGACACCTTGGCGCTCATCGAACGGGTGGCCCGGCGCACCGAAGAAGCGGGCGCCAACGCAGCGATCATTTAGCCGGAAAATCGGTTTCTGAGGAGGGAGAGGAATATGCTTTTTTGCATTTTTGGGATCGACAAGCCGAATATGGCCGAAACCCGCGCCAAGGTCATGCCCGCCCACGTGGCGTATCTCGACAAGGCGCCGATCAAGCTGGTCGTGTCGGGCCCGCTCACATCCGACGATGGCGCTACAATCGTCGGCAGCCTCTATCTGGTCGAGGCCGAGGGCCGCGCCGCCATCGAGGAGTTTTGCGAAAACGATCCGCTGATCCAGGCCGATGTCTGGGAATATTCTCAAATCCGCGCCTTCAACAAGCGCGTCGACAATCGCGATTAAACCAACGGGAGAACCAAGCTATGGATTTAGGACTTAAAGGCAAGAACGCCGCCGTGACCGGCTCCTCACAGGGCATCGGCAATGCTATCGCCAATTCGCTGGCCGACGAGGGCTGCAATGTGGCTTTGTCGGCGCGCAACCAGGACCGGCTCGATCAGGCGGTCGCCGAGATCGAAGCCAAGGGCGTCAAGGCGGTCGGCATCGTCTGCGATTTGTCGTCGGAAGCAGGCTGCAAGAAGTTCATCGACGAGGCGGCGGCGGCCTTGGGCGGCCTCGACATTCTGGTCAACAATGTGGGCGGCATGATCCCAGGCACCATCGACAGCCTGGATGAAGAAATCTGGGCGACGGTGCTCAATCTCAATCTGATGAGCTTCGTCTACACCACCAAGAGCGCCATCGAACATCTCAAGAAATCGAGCGCCGGGCGCATCCTTTGCGTATCGGGCGTCACCGGCAAGCAATTGATGCCGGGTGCGCTGACCACCACCATCCCCAACACCGCCATCCACGGGTTCGCCAAGGTCATGGCCGAGCAGCTGGGCAAGGACGGCATCACCGTTAACACCATCTGCCCGGGCTTCACGGCCACCGAAAGCTGGGGCCCCCGAGCCGAGGGCATGGCCAAGATGCGCGGCATCACCCCCGAAGAGGTGCGCGCCGGCGTCGCCGCGATGACTATGCTGGGGCGCTGGGCCGAGCCGAGCGAGATCGGCGACGCGGCGGCCTGGATTGTTTCGGAACGGAACAGCTACCAGACCGGCACCGTTGTCGAGGTCTGCGGCGGCTATACCAAATATATCTGATCCGCAGCCGTTAAATATTCGGGGCGGCCCGCTTTCACCGGCGGGCCGTCCTATTATTTTGCCTCAGGCGCTAGAGCGGAAATCGGGGAAATTTTCGCTCAGGCGGGTGCCGGGATAATAGGTTTTATCGTAAGACGGGCGCGCCTTCATGGCAGCCAGCCAGGCGGCCACGTTTGGGCAATGGTCCCAAAGGCCGGAAAAGCCCAAATCTTCCATGCGGTCAAAGGACGGCGCGACATCACAGTCGGCGATGGTGAACTTCTCACCCATGATCCAGGGGCCGTTTTCCCTAAGCGACGCCTCCATGCGATCGGCGGTCATGCGGATATCGGAGAGGGATTTTTCGATCTCGGCATCGGAGAAACCGTCCAGCCCCATCTGCCGGTAGAAATCCCGGCGCAATGGCCTTGCATCGGCGACGGCGGCAAAGGCATCTTCGGTGAGGTTCTCGTATTTTTGCACCAAGGCCATATTGAAGGACGGATAACGAACGGCGGGCGTCGGCACTTCTTCGAAAAATCGCAGCCACTTGCGCACGATTGCCTTGCCTTGCGGATCTGCCGGCATCATAGAAAATTCGGGAAACACCTCGTCCAGATATTCAAGGATGACCGAGGATTCGACGATGGCAAACCCGTCATGGACCAGGGTCGGCACCACCCCATTGGCATTGAGCGCCAAATATTCCGGCGTCAAATGTTCGCCTTTGCCGGAATTCAATATCGTGTCGGTGAATTCCAGCCCCTTCTCGAACAGGCAGAGGCGCACCTTCTGGCTGCAGGTGGAGGCTGGGAAATTATAAAGTTCCAGGGTCATCAGCAATCCAATCAACTTTCGTTGTTCGCAGTTACCAGGGAACGTCGGTTCCGTCGAAATGGATAAAGCGGCCATTATCCCCGATTTTGAGGCCTTCGATGATGGCGCGCATATCGCTGATCGATTCTTCCGGCGAGCGCGCCGCATTGGGCCCGCCCATATCGGTGCGCACCCAGCCCGGCGACAGCATGATAATCGTGGTACCGCGATATTTGAATTCTCTGGATAGCCCGCTCATGCAGAGGTTCAGCGCTGCCTTGGTGCTTCGATAGACATAATTGCCGCCGGGATTGCGCTCAATGGACGCGTTGCCGCTTGAGATCGAGGCGATGACTTTCTGCTCCGATGCCGTCACATGATCGGCGAAGGCCACGGCGGCGCGCAAGGGCGCCATGGTATTGGTGCGGAAGGCATCCGCCCATGCCACGTAATCGGTGCCGGGCGAAGGCGGCGCTTCCGGCTGCGGATTGATGCCGGCGTTGAGCATCAAAACGTCGATGGCGGTGCCGTCCAGATCGGCGGCGAGGGCATCGATGGCGTCCAGATCCATCATATCCAGTTTGCGCACTTCAATATCGCCGGTGATCGCGTTCAAATCGGCGGCGGCAACCGGATTGCGGCAGGTGGCGATAACCCGCCAGCCGGCTTGCGCATATTGGCGCGCGAATTCCAGGCCGATGCCCCGGTTCGATCCGGTTACCAGAACGGTTGCCATGTCTCAATCCCCCAATTTCGGCGTCAGCCCTTGACCAGCCGCTGCGCGCGCTTGCCAGGATAGTCGGCCAATTTAACCGGCTCGTCGGCCAGCCAATGTCCAATTTTGTCCCGAAAGCTGAAGCCCAGTGAGAGCACCGCCCCGGCCGGCGGCATGGGCAGAATTTGAAGCGGCGAGCAGCCGATGCAGCCCTCAACCACCACGCCTTCCCATTGCAGCGGCGTTGCCGCGTTGGCATGAACCCCGAGATGCACCAAGTCGGCGCCGTCTTCCAAGGGCGGGATGGCGGCGGCCAGATAATCGTTGATGGCCGCATCGGCCTCGGCGTTCCCGGCACGGTCGAAACTGCGGCCATAGCGGACCCAACTGCCGTTATAAACGACGCTTAATCTGATGGCATAACGGTCGCCAAGCGCCATCGGCTTGTCGGCGCGGATATAGTTGGCATCCCGGGTCAGATCCGGCGCGATATCCATGAACACATCCTCGGCGCCGGCCAGGCGCACATCACGCTCGATGGCCGCCAGATCGGGATCGCCGCCATTCTGGGCGGCGCCGGATAAAGCGTCGGCAGCCATCTTGGCGGCCTTTGCCGACAGGGTAACCTCGGCCGCGTCGGCGGGGTTGCGCACGCCGGCGAACAGGGCGCTGGCGTCCGATACATGGTAGCCCGCATCGGCGTCCAGCACTGCCTGGACAATCGGGCGCGGCGTCTTGTCCATCTCGACAATGCCGATCTTGTTCGATGCCAATCCGGCACCGGCCAGCAACGATGTCAATTCGGCGCCGATATTGGGGGTGCAGATCACGTCTGCCACATGGGCGGTTTCCTTGATCCAGCCGGCCACCCTTTTGGACAGGCTGACGATCAGCACCGGCGGGCCTTCGGGCAGGACAACCGCCAGACACTGGTTCCAATAGGGCACGAAATGGGTGAGGTACGAGACCGCCGCCGGGCGCGGAAAGTTGGTATAGACCAGCATGGCACCCATATCGGCATCAATCATGGCGCCCCGCAAACGGTTGACGCGGCCGTCGAATACGCTCTCGGGCAATTCTTCTTTCGACCAGTTCAGCAATCCACGCCGCATGGCATCTCCCCTTATATGGCCGCAACGATCAATTCGCGCGGCGTCTTCGAAAAGCTGATATAGCCGTCCTCGGTCACCAGGGCGGCGTCGCCCAGCACCATATAGCCGGCGTCCGGATGGTAGGTGTTGGGATGGATGATCAAAAAGGCGCCGGCTTCCAGAACCGTCTCCACATCCTCCAGCAAGGGCGGCTTGCCATCCACGAACAGGCCAAGGGAATGGCCACGAACCCTTGTATATTCAGAGGTGGTGTATTTGCCGAGGCCGCGAGCGCGGAACACATCGTTTTCGGCAATGGCCACCTCGCCCGCCGTCACGCCGGCCTTCAATATGGCAAACCCCGCATCCACCGCGTCCTGAAACACGGTGAAGGATTTGATCTGCAATTCGGTCGGCTCGCCGACCACAAGGGTGCGGCAAATTTGCGAATAATAGCCATCGACGCAAGGGCTTAGCTCGGTGGTGACCAGATCGCCGGCTTTGATGCGCCGTGTGCCGGCGGGATGCATGCCCATCACTTCAACGCCGCCGGAACCGATCAGCATGAAGTTCTCCTGGCATCCCTCGGCCCGGAAGAAACCTTCGATCTCGGCGACCACTTCGAACTCGGCGCGGCCCGGCTTGGCGGCATCGACGAACACTTCGTAGCCCTTGTCGGCCATATCGGTGGCGCGGCGGATGGTCTCCACCTCCGCCGGTGATTTGACCCGCATCAGCGCATCCATCAGCGACGTTGCGTCTTCCATCTTGGGCGCATCGTCGCCGCCAGTCATCCCGAACGGCATCAGATCAACGGGCGCCATGGCGATCTTGCGGTTGCCGAAGGCTTTCATTTGCGCCCGCGCGGCGGCGATGAGATCGTCAGTGGCGGTAACAGTGGCATCGGGGCGGGCGGCCCGGGCGCGGGCGCCTTCGACCGGTCCCTCGACGATAATATGGGTATCGCCATCGGCGAAGACGATGGCGACGGCGTCGCCTTCCAGCACCGAATAATCGGCGGCAAAGCGCAGATAATCGACCCGCCAGGCATTGCCGTAGACCAGCACCCCGTCGAGGCCCTGTTCCGCCAGGGCGTCCTTGATGCGCTGGCTGCGTTCTTCGTGAACTTTGCTCATTCTCCCCCTCCTTCGGCGCCGTAATCTTTTAATGCGGCTTCTTCGGTAATAATACCGGCCTCGATATCGCTGTTGATGGCGTCTCTCGGGCGCTCCCCGGGCGGGCCGTAGCCGCCGCCGGCGCCGGTCAAAAACGTAACGCTGTCGCCGGCGTTCAATTGCAGATTGGTTTGCTTGAGCACGGTTTCTTCTGAGCCATCGGTGCGCCGGACAATGGCCTTGTTGACGGCGCCCGCCTTGCCGCCGTGCAGCCCCCAGGGGGCATCGAATGTACGGTCCAGATTGATGTTGGCTTGCGTCGCCTGCAGGCAGCGATAGCGCACCTCGACCCCAAGGCCGCCCCTGGTGCGCCCGGCGCCGCCGGAATCGGTGCGCAGCTTGTGGCACTCCACCAGGAACGGATAATTCATCTCCTGCACTTCGATGGGGGCGTTGCGCACGTCGCCCTGGCAGATGGACATGGCGGCGCTTTCGCCGTCGCCGCCCGGCTTGCCGCCCCAGCCGCCGCCCATGATGTTCATCAGCAAAAAGCGCTTGCCGCTGTCCTCCCAAAAGCCGTGGAACGAGCAGCCGCCCATGTCCGCCTTGTGCGCCGCCGGAATGCGGTCCGGCAAGGCCGGCGCCAGGGCCTTCAAGATGGTATCGACCACGGTGGGCATGGCGACGCTCCAAAGCCCGATGGCGGCGGGGGATCTGGCATTGACCATGGTGCCTTCCGGCGAAATCAGCTCCAGCGGGCGGAAACAGCCTTCGTTGACCGGCGCGTTCGGCAGGGTCAGGCACTTGAACGCGATGCGCGCCGCCGCCAGGCCGCCGGAATGGCCGGAATTCAACGGCGAGTTCACTTGGCTGTTCATGCCGGTATAATCGATCACCATGTCCGAGCCGTTGATGGTCACCTTGGCTTTGACCCGGAGCGGCGTTTCTGTATCGCGGCCATCATTGTCGAGGAAGCTTTCCGCTTCGTAGGTGCCGTCGGGAATTTCGGTGACCACGTCCCGGGCTTCGGCCTCGGCCTGATCCCAGATGGTGGCGATGCAGGCAGCGATGGTGGCGTGATCGTAGCGGTCATAAAGTTCAGCCAGGCGCCGGTCGGCAATATTGCAAGAAGCGATTTGTGCGCGCAGATCGCCCAAGGAGCTTTCCGGGAAGCGGATATTGTCTTCCAGCACCTGCCACAGGCTGTCGTTGCGCTTGCCGGCCGCATAGATTTTCAAAGACCGGAGCTGCAATCCTTCCTGATAGATCTCGGTGGTATCGTAGGAGCCGAAGCCCATGCGCGAGCCGCCCACATCGACCCAATGGGCCCGGTTGGCGGCAAAGGCGACCAGCGTGCCTTCGTGAAAGCAGGGCGTATAGATGACCATGTTGTTGAGGTGCTGGCCGCAGACGCCGCCGTGATTCATGATGATCACGTCGCCGGGCTCGAACCCATCCAGGCCGTAGCGTTCGATCCCATCCAGAACCGCAACGCCGAGATCGGCGAGGAAGATCGGCAGGCCGCCGGAGTTCTGCGATATCAAGCGCCCTTCCGTATCGATCAGCCCGCAACAGAAATCGCGCACCTCGTAGATCATCATATTGTAGGCCGAGCGGCAGAGCGCCGTCGCCATTTCTTCGGAATAGGCAACGAAGGCGTTGCGGACGACTTCCAGGGTGATGGGGTGCACATTCATGGTTTTATCTTAACGAATTTATCAGCCCTGGCCCACGGCAATAATCATGTGGCCATGCTCGCTGATATGCATTTGATCGCCGGGATACAACAAGGTCGTGGAATTGGGCTCTTCGATCACCGCCGGGCCTTCCACTTCGGTTCCCGCCGCCAGACCGGGCCGCCATAGGATGCGCGCCGCTTGTGGCTGATCGGGATCATCGAAAATCACATCGCGGCTTTCTTCCGGCTGGGCATCGCCGGCGTGGAACGGGGCCGCCAGCCATTCCGCCACGTTGGCGCCGCCTCTCGCCACCGTCACCGTCAGGCGGATATTGGCAAGCTGGATACGCTCGGTGGGGGCCGCGTGGCCATAGCGGGTGTCGTGGGCGGCGTCGAAATCAGCGCGCAAGCTGCCGGAGCCGCCACCGGTAAGATCGGCCGCCGCGGCGAAGTTGATGGGGATGGTATGTTCTTGCCCCACATAGCGTAAATCAGCGGCGAATTGAAATTCGGCGGCCTCGATGGCTATGGCTTCCGAGGCCAGCTTGGCCGTGGCGGTCGCCGCCAATTCGGCGATGACATGGTTGGCGGCGTCTTCGGTGACATCGGCCAGATCGGCAACGAAGGTGCGCACGAAATCCTGCCGCCAGGGCGCCAGCAACATGCCGAGGGCGGAGAAATTGCCTGGATATTGGGGGATCACCACGGCCGGGATGGCAATGTCGCGGGCGATGGACAAAGCGTGCAAGGGCCCGGCGCCGCCAAAGGCGATCATCGCGCAGTCGCGTGGGTCCGAGCCCCTGGCCACCGAAACCGCGCGCACGGAAAGCGACATGGCATTGTCGGTGATGCGGGCGATGCCGAGGGCGGCGTCGTTGGCGCTCAAACCAAGGGGGCCGGCGATCTTGCCGGCGACGGCGCGCTCCGCCAGCGCCCGGTCGAGCCCCATGCGCCCCGATAAAAAGCGCGCCCCGTTGAGCCTGTTCAGCAACAAATCCGCATCGGTAACCACCGGGTCCGCACCGCCCTTGCCGTAGCAGGCCGGACCCGGATCGGCGCCGGCGCTTTCCGGCCCAACATGGATGCCGCCATGGCCGTCCACCCAGGCGATGGAGCCGCCGCCGGCGCCGATCTCGATGATATCGACGACCGGGAGCTGCAACGGCTGGCCGCTGGCATAACCGCCGATATAATATTCTTCGTGGATGGCCGGCTGGCCATCCCGAAACATCGACGTCTTGGCCGTGGTGCCGCCCATGTCGAAGCCGATGCACTGATCAAAACCCAATATGCTGGCCAGATGGCCGGCGCCGATCATGCCGGCAACGGGCCCCGATTCCATCATCGATACCGGCTCGGTGCGCGCCTGATCCAAAGACATGGTGCCGCCGTTGGAACGCATGATCTGTACCTGGCCGGCGAATTTTCCTGCCTCCAGATGCGCGTCCAACCGATCCAAGTACCCCCGCACCCTCGGCCCCACATAGGCGTTGAGCGCCGTCGTCGACATGCGCTCATATTCCCGGTACTCGCGCAAAATGTCGGAAGATTGGGTAACGAAAATATCCGGGCAGGCGGCGGCCAAAATCTCTCCGGCGCGGGCTTCGTGGGCCGGGTTGGCGTGGGAATGCAGAAAACAGATGGCGATGGCTTCGACGCCGGCTTCGCTCAAGCGCCCGGCCAGAGCCGCAACCGCTTCCTCGTCCAACGCCGTCAACACCTCGCCCTTGGCGTTCAGCCGCTCGGCCACCTCGAACGACAGATGCCGGGCGATCAGCGGCTTCGGCCGGGTGAATTCCAAATTGAAGCCTTCCGGCCGGTTGGAGCGGCCAATGGCATAGACGTCGCGAAATCCTTCGGTGGTCAGCAATGCGGCGCGCGCGCCCTTCCTTTCCAGCACCGTATTGATGGCGATGGTGGAGCCGTGCAGAAACACTTCAACGGCGGCCAAATCGGTGCCCGCGTCTTCAAGGCAATTGGCGACCCCCTTGGCCGGATCATCGACCACGGTGGAAGTTTTGCCGGTGACGATCTCGCCGTCGCGAAGCCCCACCAGATCCGTAAATGTCCCGCCGATATCGACGCCGACTGATTGCACGCCGCTCGCTCCCCGATTGTTATTGAGGCCGTATTATAACGGCCGGTTTGGGAAGGCCAATCCCGCCTAGACAGAGAACCGCGTGCCGGCGTCGCCCGCTAGCGCGGCATCCAGGTTTTCCGGGTTGGTGATGACGCCGACGCCGCCGCCATGCCTTAGGTATTCGGTCATGGCTTCCACCTTGGGGCCCATGGAGCCGGCGTCGAACTGGTCATCGGCCAACAAGCGTTCGGCCTCGGCCAGGCTGACATCTGCCAGCCAGCTTTGCTTCGGCGTGCCCCAATTGAGCGCCACCTGTTCCACATCGGTGGAGATGATAAAGCGCTCGGCGCCCAAATTTGCCGCCAAAAGCGCCGAGGCCAAATCTTTGTCGATCACCGCCTCGACGCCCACCAGATAGTCCTTTTCGTTGGTCAGCACCGGAATGCCGCCGCCGCCGCAGGCGATGACCACAAAGCCTCCAGCCGCGAGCAGTCTTATCTGCGCCAACTCGATTATTTCCACCGGCTTGGGCGAGGGCACCACCCGGCGCCAGCCGCGCCCGGCGTCGTCCTTCACATCCCAGCCCAAATCGGCGGCGCGCTTTTTGGCGGTCGCCTCGTCCAGTTGTGGGCCGATCGGTTTGGTTGGATTTTCGAAGGCCGGATCATCGCCAGCCACCAGAACCTGGGTGACGACGGCGACGGCGCGCTTGTCCATATGGCGTTTGACGAATTCGTTATGCAAGGCGCGCTGGAACATGTAGCCGACGGCGCCCTGGATATCGGCGTCGGCATAATCCATGGGTACCGGCGCGATCTCGGCGATGGCCAGTTCCGAGCGGCGCAGGATATAACCAACCTGCGGGCCGCTGCCGTGGGTGATGACCACGTTCCAGCCGGCCTCGATCATATTGACGATATGTTTGACCGTGGCCACCGCCGCTTCGTATTGGTCGGGAATGGTCTGGCGGTCTTTACTGACAATCAAGGAATTGCCGCCGACGGCGATGACTACCGTGCCTTTTGTGTCGGCCATCAGCCGCCCGCCTTGTTGTCGGCGGCCCAGCGCACCGCTTTGGCAAAACATTCCATCGGCGCCCTGGTGATGCCGGCGCCGATCTGGCCGATGCCAGCCTCTTTGTGGGCGATGCCGGTATTGATGATCGGCAGGACCGATTGGTCGGCTACTTTACGCACATCGATTGCCGCCGCGGTGCCGCCGAAATTGAGCGCCGGCAAGATCAGGGCGGGGTTGCGGCCCAAGGTGATTTGCTGCATTTCGCGGGAGCGCAGGATGGCGTCCGCCGGGGTGCCGCCGACGAACTGGACAATGGCCGGCGAGGCCGCCATGGCAAAGCCGCCAAGCCCGGCGGTTTCGGTAATGGCGCTGTCGCCGAGATCGGGCGCCGCGTCGGCCATGGAATAGCCGGGGAAATAGAGCCCGTCGACCACCGGCGCTTCTGCCGTAAACCATTGATCGCCGGCCCCCGATACGCGGATGCCAAATTCAACGCCGTTGCGGGACATGGCGGTTACTATGGTCGAACCCGCGATGCCATGCGCCGCATCGAGCATGGATTTGCAGCCCGCCATGGAGATGTTGAGGAAGAAATGATCGTTGCCGGCCATGAACTCGATGGCGGCGGCAATCTCCGCCTGATCGAGGCCGGAGCGCAGGGCCGCCGGGATCAACGCCTTGATCAGCAGCGAGGTGGCCGCCGCGTTGCGGTTATGAACCTCGTCGCCCATGTGCAGGGCCTGGGCCATGATGGTCTTGATGTCGATGCCGCCGAGCACGTCCAGCGCCGCGTCCATCACCCGGGCCAGCACATCCTGCATCCAGTTGAGCCGCTCCAGCACTTCGCCGTCGAAGGCGCCAAAGCGCAACACCCGGCCAAGACCTTCGTTGAGGGTGCAATAACTCATATTGCCGGAGCTGCTGTTCTTGACGATCCAGACCGGCATGGACGGGCTGATGATGCCGGCCATGGGGCCGACCGCATTATGATGATGGCAGGGGGCGAAGGTAACCTCGCCGCTGTCCGCCAGCGCCTGGGCAACCGCCTCGTCCGCCGCCCAGCCCTCATAGATGATGGCGCCGATGATGGCGCCCTTCACCGGGCCGCACATATCTTGCCAAGCCACGGGCGGGCCGGAATGGGTGATGGTGCGCTCGCCCATACCGGGCAGACAATCACCGGCGCGCCCGACGCCTTCCAAGATGGGCTGCGCCGCCAAATAATTGGCGAAGGCGGTCTCGTTGGCAGCGTCGATTTGGGCATCGTTGATCAACGCGGCGACGGCGGCCCCGGCATCCACATCACCGCCGGCGGGCGGGCGCCAATCGGTGCGGATGGCCTGGCCGCCGGCGCCGTCGATGGCATCGGCAAAGCTGCCCAAGCCCACATTGACGACGCTCAGATCGCTATGAAACAAATCGCTGCTCATGGGCCGCTCCCCACAATATCGGCGGCGAGGCGTGCGGCCTGGGCATTGGACGGTGTCAGCAGCACGCCGGCGCCTGTGAGCACTTCGGCTTGGCGGGCGGCGTTTTGCGGATCGGCATCGGTGCCGCAGACAAAGCCGACGAAATTAACCCAGCGGCCAGCCGCCTCGGCAATGTCTCTGGCCTCACCGATGGCGGCGGCCAGTTCGCCGGCCGGATCATCGTGGGAGCCGTAGCCGAGCACCACATCCAACAGGATCACCGCCGTCTCCGCGTCCGCCGCTTCCTGGACAATTCGCTCGCCCCGGAGGCGGTGATCGATCATCGGGTGCGGGCGGCCTCGGGTGAAGATGTCGTCGCCGAGATCGATAACCGTATGGCCCCGGCTTTGCCAGGGATCATCCAGCAGCCCATCGGGGTCCAGGGGCGATGACGACCAGATTGGCCCCAGCAACGGCTGCAAAATCAGCATAGTCTCATAGGCGAAAGTGCCGCCGCTATAAAGGGCGCGGATACTGCCCTGCGCGGGGCCGAGAGCGGCGCGCGCCTTGGCCACACCATCCGCGTCCAGATTGTGACGCGGCAAGTTTGCGATATCCGCCGTCTCGCCATTGGCGGCGGCAACCGCCAGATGCGCGGCCTCTTCCAGGGTGGCCGCGCCGCCGCCCGCGCCCAAAAAATTGATGACCACCGGTTTGCCGCAATTCTCTGCCATATCTATGAGGCGCTTGGCGACGTCCGCGTCCGGCGGCTTCGATATGAGCACGATCACCTCGGTCCCGGTATCCGCTGCCAGCATTTCCAATCCGCGCATCATGGCGCGCCCGCCGACCTCGGATTTCAAATCGCGCCCGCCGGTGCCGATGGCCTGGGAGATGCCGCCGCCCAGATCATCGATCAGGCAAGACACCTGCTGCAGCCCGGTGCCCGAAGCCGCCACCAGACCGATATTGCCCGGGCGCACCACATTGGCGAAACCGAGCGGCACGCCGTTGATAATGGCGGTGCCGCAGTCGGGCCCCATCACGAGGCGGCCCATTTCATCGCCCAAGGTTTTTAAGGCCACTTCGTCCGCAACCGAAACATTGTCCGAGAACAGCATCACGTCGAGGCCGAGGCGCAGCGCCTTCATGGCCTCGGCGCCCGCATATTCACCGGGGCACGATATCAGCGCGAGGTTGGCCGCCGGCTGTGATGAAAGCGCGGCCTCAACAGAGTGCGGCAGGGCCGCCTCGCCGCCGCCTTCGCCGCCCGCATCCGGGGTATCATTGAGAGCGCTTTCGATAAAGTCGGCGCCGGCGGCAATCGCCGCATCATCGCCGCCCTGGATGACCAGCAATAGATCGTTGGGGCCCGCATCCGGCAACCCGTCCAGCAATCCGGCTTCGGCCAGCAGGGCGATATTGGCCTCGGTCGCCATGATCGCCGAGACCGCTTCGATACCGGGCAGCTCCGACGCTTCCGCCGACAGCCGCATCAGGGCAACCGAATCCCGGTACATGCCCGGGAATATCTTTTGTAATGCGCTCATCAGGCCGCCGCCCCCCTATCCGCCGCGAGATCGGGCCAGGCGAACCCATAGCCCGCCAGCAGACCCAAGATCATGGCTGTGCCTGATAGGTGGCCCAGTTTCAATACCGCGTCCGCCGCTGGCGCAGCGCCGTCGCTTGCCAGGGCTTGGGCCAGATCACAAACCGGCTGGTTGATCTGGCCGGCCGAGCTGTCCAGAATAAGCCAGCGGCTGACTTGGGTGGTGCGCGCCGCCCAGCCGGGCAGGTGCGGCGCCAATAGCGAGCCGCTCCCCGACCAATAGAGCGCGGCGGCCAGCCCGGCGATAAAATCGTCCCCCGCCGGCGTCAGGCCGGGCCCTAGCCCAACCAACGGATCGAGGGTTGCGATCAGCCGGCCTGGCGGCATGTCGCCAAAATTCTCCGGGTGCAGGCAAATCCGCAGACCGGGCCATTGTTTAAGCTCGCCAGCCATGGTCGTCCGGGTAGTTATATTATAAAGGCTTTGCCATGCCGCTTTGTTGGGGCGCCCGTCAGGCGCTTCGGCGAGCCAACTTTGGGCGCTGCGCAAATCAACGGTCAGCCCGCCGCCAAATCGCAATATACCGGCCCGGCAGGCGGCGGTCTCGCCGGGCACGGCGAATTCGGTGAACGCCCGCCCGCCAGGATCAACGCGGATGGTAGCCGGCGCGTTGGGCAGCTCGGTTGCCACCAGCGCCGCCAATCTGCCGCTATCGAGCCCAATATTGAGCGCACGGCCGAAAACGCTGTGAACGGTTCCGTGGAAATGCAACGGATCGATGCCGGGGCCTATGGAAAGCGCCCGGGCGCGCCCCATTGGCGCCGGCGAAACGGGCGAACCCGCCCGGCGGGGATTATCCCACCGGACGGGTCCGTTTGTCTCAATCAGGGTACTATGCAGTACCGGCGGCAACTACTCAGCTGCCTGCGGTTCCGCATCCATGGTGGCGAATGCGAAAAACAAGATCGCAACCAACCCATAGGAGAGCGCCATCGTCGGCGCCACTGACCAACCCACGGCGGAACCGTGGATGAAGCCGAAGAAGGCGAGGACGGCGGCGATGATCGAAGTGACGCCAGCCGCGCTTGGCTTGCGGTCGATCAGGAACACCACCATGGCGCCCCACAAAAGGCCGGTGACGACGGCGCCGCCGGCCAGCACTTCCATGCCTTGATAGAGGACGCCGTTCTGCGCCATCTTATCGAACCCGACCTGGGCGGCATTGGTGCCCGCCGCGCCAAGAGAGCCATCGATCTGCACCTTGGCCCAAGCCGCGAGGTTGGGAACCAGCGCCAGAATAATCGCCGGCGCGTGGCCTTTTGGCGTTGCCTGGAAGGCCTGGGCGCCGATCAGGGCCCCGATATAGAGAAGGATCGGGATGATCGCCACCACCGGAATAATCGATAGCAGCAACGGCACGATGGACAGCCATGTCAGCACCAGAACCATGACGCCGGTGGCCACCGAATAGCCGACCCGCCCGCCGATGGATTTCCAGCCCGGATGGCCGATATAAACGGCGTTGGCGAATGGGCTGCCAAGCAGCGTGCCGATCAGGCTGATGATGCCCTCGGCGCTGACCGCTTCGCGGACGCTGTATTCGTCGCCCGCAGCCGATGCGCTTTCCACATTATCCATGGCTTCGATGAAGTCATAGATGCCGAACGGAATGGCGGTCACCAGGACCAGGCCCAGAAACTCGCGCCCCGCCCAAAGATTGTCGAACTGGAACCAGGCGAAGGAGAAGCCGAGGCTGGCAACCGAGCCCGATACGCCGTCCGGGTTGACGTTGCCGAAACCCCAGTCGAACGCATAGGACAGCCACGCCAAAGCGGTGCCGACCGCAATGGCCAGCAGCCCGCCCGGAATTTTGCCCGGGAACTTCACGCCGCCATACCAGGCCGCGAAAATGATCGCCAGCGACACGAAGCCGATGATCGGTGTTTCCGCGATCTCGAACGCCGGGCGCATGGAAATGAAGGTGATGGAAATGCCCGCCAAGGTGCCGAGTAGCGCCGCCCTCGGCGTCAACCGCCGGATGGTGGGGGCGATAAAGGCGCAAAGGAACAGCATGATACCTTCGACAAACACCCAGATCATGCCGGCCTGCCAGGCCGTCTGCCAGGCGCCGGTGCTGGCCTTGATGGGCAGCATGATAGCGAAGACCACGAAGAACATGTGCGGCACGCTGGGCCCGGACGGCAGCGCGGTGACATCGCTGCGCCCTTCCTTTTCGCCGAGGCGGCGGGCCATCAACGCGTAATACATATTGCCCAGGAACAACATCAGTCCGATGGCGGGCAGGATGGTTCCAAACAGGGTTGCATCGGGAATACCGATGACGAATTTCAAAAGTCCGGTCAGAACCAGCAGGTTGACCAGAACGTTGGTGCCAAGTCCGAAGAAGCCGTTCCAATCGCCCGGCTCCCACCATGATACCTGTTTATCCATAACGAAAAGTCCCCTTGTTCAACGTAAGTACATTGCAAAAACGAAAAAGAATTTTGTTGGCGCGGACTTTATTGTCCGCTTGATATCAGGCCGCGACGCTTGCCGCCGACCGCAATGCGGATATTGCCGCCGATGACGTGCCGACCCAGCCGAATATTCCTCCTTGGGCCTTGATCATTTCCAGCGCGACGCGCTGAAATTCGGGAAAATAAGAGCCAACGCAATCTTCCAGCACCAGGCATTCGTAGCCCCGGTCGTTGGCTTCGCGCACGGTCGTGTGCACGCAAACTTCGGTGGTCACGCCGCAGACGATCAGGGTGCGAATGCCCTTGGCTTGCAAAATATCGCCAAGGTCCGTCGCATAAAACGCGCCCTTGCCGGGCTTGTCGATAACCGGCTCGCCGTCGATGGGCACCAGTTCGGGAATGATGTCGTGGCCTTCCTCGCCGCGTACCAAGATGCGGCCCATGGGGCCTTTATCGCCGATGCCTGTCTGCAAATGCCCGCGCGCCAGTTTGCTTGGCGGCGCGTCCGACAAATCGGGCACATGGCCTTCGCGGGTATGGAGCACGAACAATCCGGTCTCGCGGGCCGCGACCAGGACTTGGATGATGGGCGCGATGGCGCCGCGCAAAAGCGAGACATCATTGCCCAGCATCTCGCCAAAGCCGCCCGGCTCAACAAAATCCCGCTGCATATCGATGACAATAAGGGCCGTCGCCGCCGGATCGAATTCCAGCGCGTAGGGTTCAGCGTCAATAGTATGCTTTTGAGATGCCTCAGCGGACATAGCCGTTCCCCTCCTCCCCAGGAGGTGGAAACGGTACCACAATCCGCTGGTCAGGACCAAACTAAGAATTAAGCGCGGCCCCATGGCGCGGCTCAAACCTTGGCGCGGCTCAGCCCTTGGACGCCATATAGGTGCGCCAATCGCCAAATTCGGATATGTCCAAATGGTTTTCCTCGGCAACGGCTTGCGGGAAAAGGATGCCGTTGACGCTGGCGCCATCGGCCAAGGTCACCGGCCCGCAATAGAGGTTCGGCGGCTCGCCGTCTTCGACCTGTTTCCAGGTCTCGTCGCGCATGCGGTACATTTCGCCTCGGACCGCGACGCCTCCCGCATCGACGGCAAACATGCCGGGATGGATATCGCCGATGGAATACAACCGGTAAATCGGCGCCGTTACGAATTCTCCCATGAATTCAGCGTCTTGCAGGTTTTCGTGCAGCGCCAGACCGCGCATCAGCGTGCCGTTGACGAACAATTCAAATGCCATCGATTGGTGCCCCCAATGCTCCCAGCTTCTTATCCCGAATCCGCACCGGCCTGGCAATGCTCAATTTGCCTGACGCAGGCGTGATCGCCGGTTGCTTTCGGCGCGGCATGCCATCACCATGGCTGGGCAAATGTGGTGGCACAAATGAGGCAACGGCAATGGCGGAATCGGATGTGCAAAGGAAAGGCCCGGAAGGGCTGAATGTCCTCGGCGCGGCGGCCATGGCGGCGGGGATCGCGTCCGGCGAATTCACCTCGGAAGCGCTGGTCCTGGACTGTTTGGCGCGAATCGATGCTCGCGATGATGATATCCACGCCTGGGCATTTGTCGATGCGGAACTGGCATTGAGCCAAGCCCGCGCCCGCGACAGTGAAACGCCGGCGGGCCCGTTACACGGCGTTCCGGTAGGCATCAAAGATGTGCTCGACACCAAGGATATGCCGACCGAATACGGCTCGCACCTCTATCAGAGCAACCGGCCGGGCGGCGATACGGCGACGGTCGCGGCGCTCCGGGCCGCCGGCGCGGTGCTCCTCGGCAAGACCGTCACCACCGAGTTTGCCTGCCCGTTTCCAAGCGTCACCCGCAATCCCCATGATCTGGAGCGCACGCCCGGCGTTTCGTCCTCGGGCTCGGCCGCCGCCGTTGCCGATTTCATGGTGCCGCTGGCCAACGGCACGCAGACCGGCGGCTCGGTGATCCGCCCGGCGTCGCTCTGTGGGCTCTATGGGTTCAAGGCCAGCCTCAAAGGCCTCGACCGCACCGGCATCCGCCATTTGAAACCGTCCATCGATACCCTTGGTCTGTTTGCCCGGCATCTAGAGGATATCGGGCTGATGCGCGGCGCGCTTAACCGCGAGAGCGCCGCCCCGGCACCGTCCAAGGCGCCCCGCATCGGCGTCGCCCGCACCCATGTCTGGCCGCAAGCCAAGCCCGAAACCGTGGCCATGATCGAACAAGCCGCTGCGCGCCTCGCCGCCGCCGGTGCATCTGTCATCGATGTGGACCTGGCCGATGATTTCCGCGCCGTCATGGAGCGCTTCACCTATATTACGTCTTACGAGGGCGTGCGCGCCTCGGACGATTTCATCGCCGATCATCTGGACGAGATCAATTCCTGGTCGCGGGATGGTTATTTGTTCGGCAAATCCGTCAGCGATGCGGACTACCAAGCCGCCAAGGCGGAAGCGGCAAGGGTGCGCGGGCTTCTGGCCGGAATTTTTGGCGATTACGATATCCTGATCACCCCCGCCGCCACCGGCGAAGCGCCCAAGGACCTCACCGCAATCGAGGGCGGCGCCTTCAACGGGCTTTGGACCTTGATGTATGGGCCGTGCGTGACCTTGCCGGCTTATTCCGGGCCGAACGGCATGCCCGTCGGCTTGCAGCTTGTGGGGCCCGAAGGCAGCGATGCCGCCACATTGGCCTGGGCCGGCTGGTTGGACGAGGCGCTCGGATAATGAAAACCGTAATTGCTTGGGCTGCGGCGGCAATCGCCTTCACCGGGGCTGCCGAGGCCGCCACCGTGCAGCCGCACGAGGCGATTTACGAAATCACCGTCAAGGAGTGGCGCCTGCCCGGCGCGGTCACCAGCTATAAGGGCACGCAGATTCTGCGCCTGGAAAGCACCTGTAAGGCTTGGCGGCTTACCGGAGGCTTCGCCATCACGGCGCAATTGCAAGGGGGACGCAGTCTGCAGTTCGAATCCGATATCAACAGTTCCGAAGCCAAGGACGGCTCGCGCCTGACCTTCGATCACAAGACGCGCATGAACGGCAAGGATCTAGCCCCGATCCGCGGCGTTGCGTCGCGCCCCCACCCAGGCGCCGCGGGGCAAGTGCGGCTTAGCGTGCCGAAAGACCAGACCGTGGCCCTGCCGAAGGAGGCCCGCTTTCCGGTGCAATCGTTCCTGTGGGCCGCGCGCCAAGTGGAACAAGGCAAGCGCACCATGAACTATGTCCTGTTCGACGGCTCCGGCCCGGAGCCGATGCGCGTCTTTGAGCTGTTGACCGGAACCGCCGCCGCCATCCGCCCGCCGCCCAAGGGCGATACCCAACTGCTAAGCGGGGCATCGTGGCGCACGGTCGGATCGTACCACCGATATTCCGGTAACGCGGCCGAGCCGATAACCACGATCACCCAGGACGTCCACGACAACGGCGTCGGCAGCGCCATCACCTTTGATATCGGATTGGCCGTGGTGCAGCTGAAATTGCGCGCCATCCGCAAGCTGCCCGAACCGTCCTGTTGACCAGGCGCGCCCAATTGACCGATTTGTTCGAAACCGCCGTGCAAGCGGCGCAGCCGTCCCAGTGTCTGCCACCTTTTCTGAAACCCTTTGCCGGGCACGCCGGACGCTGCATCGTGATCGGCGCCGGCAAGGCATCGGCGGCCATGGCCGAGGCGGTGGAGGCCCACTGGCCGGGCCGTTTGGAAGGCCTGGTCATCACCCGCCACGGCTACGCCCGGCCCACCAAGTCCATCGAAATTGTCGAGGCCGATCATCCGGTGCCCGGCGCGGCCGGCGTAGCGGCAACCCGGCGCATGCTGAAGTTGGTCAGCGGCCTCGGCCCCGATGATCTGGTGATCTGCTTGTTGTCGGGGGGCGGCTCGGCGCTGCTGACCTTGCCGGCGGACGGCATATCTTTGGCCGCCAAGCAGGCGCTGACCGCGGCCCTGCTGGCCTCGGGC
>Ga0114996_10001678_pt1 | contig 29420 bp, 28 predicted proteins | sample ArcticOcean_MG_C_4_FD_87039 | JGI IMG/M metagenome (GOLD analysis project Ga0114996, IMG submission 87039) | Marine microbial communities from western Arctic Ocean - ArcticOcean_MG_CB4_134 | ecosystem: Environmental > Aquatic > Marine > Oceanic | place: Arctic Ocean: Canada Basin | collected... | reverse complement strand
CTGCTCTCTGGCCTGTACCCGGTCTCCGGCCGGTCGCGTGTTAATATTTTCGCCGAACTCGCTGCCTGTCGCTGGCCCTGTTCTGGCCGTTTCGGCGGCCTGCAAACCTCAGAAACACGAGTGAAAGTCCGATCATGCTTCCTATAGTCGAATCCCACCTCAATGTTCTGTTAGAAGACCTACGTCTCCTCGAAATACTCGTGACCGGCCCATTGGGCCTGTACTCGGACTTAAAGATGCTCAGAGAGTCGGTGCCGATACCCGGTACCGAGGACCTGGACCGGGACGCACTGCGGGAACGGCGTACATCTATCGTCGCCGCCGTTATCGACGTGCCTAGACTGGCGCTGGCCACAATTGGCTCGACATCTGGCACGCTCGACACGCTGGCGCAGTTGAACGAGTCCGCGGGCTCGCCCCTGGCTGGAGAGTGGGTGGAGCGCGCTCGCCGGGTGCTTGAACGCGCCACCGAGAAGGTCGCAGGGGACGTCCGGGCGGCGGCGGCGAAGAAGCTGTCCGGTGTATACGTGATAGTCGATCCAGACGTCACCGGCGGCAGGTCGGTAGCGCAAGTGGCAGAAGCTGCGCTTAAAGGCGGTGCCTCGGCCATCCAACTGCGAGACAAGAAATCCGACAAAGGCACTCTGGTTGAAACTGCCTCGGCGATAAGCGCCTTGTGCACGTCGAGTGGGGCCATTTTCATCGTCAATGACGACGCCGATGTGGCCGCGCTTAGCGCCGCATCCGGCCTGCACCTGGGCCAGACGGACCTGTCTACGACGGATGCCCGAAAAGTGGTCGGACCGGGCCTATTGATCGGCCGTTCCAACACCGACTTCGACCAGGCCTTGCAGTCGCAAGCAGACGGCGTCGACTACATCGCCATAGGCCCGGCATTCGCTACCGACTCCATGGGCAAAGGCGGCAAAGCACCTATCGGCACTGAGACCGTTGGAGAGGTCAAGGGCAGGGTCACGCCTCCCGTAGTGGCCATCGGCGGAATAAACGCCTCCAATGCCGAGAGCGTGTTCGCAGCCGGGGCGGACGCTATCTGCGTGGCCAGCGCGGTGACCCTGGCCGATGACCCCGAAGCCGCCACACGCGCGCTGGTGGGGCTATCGGGCCAGGCTAGCTAAGTGGTGTTATCGGCAAAGACGAATAGACGGTCGATTGCGAAAGCGATGAGACCTTGAGCCGAAGAAGCCCTGACGAGTCCATCCCAGGTCTTGCGCGTGAAGCGGAACTAGCTCGCGACGGGTTCGCCGCGGCGCACGCAGCTCGTGAGATCGGCCTTAGGTTGTCCCGCGACCTCATCCGTCGGTCTGGGGAGTCGATTCGTGCGACCCACCGCGACGAGTTCGACCGGGCAGAAACGCTGCTCTCTGAGGCTCGTGAATTGGCGTCTGCGATGACGGAGGCTTTGCACGGGTTTCCGTCGGTCATGTACGCCGGATTTGCAGAGGACGGCCTGAAAGAGTACGTGGAGGCGTCGGCTACTCTGGCGTTTGTTCGCGACGGCGATTTGCCGAGCGCTGATTCGCTGGGCGTAGGCCCCTCTGCTTACCTGAACGGCCTGGCCGAGGCGGCCAGTGAGGTTCGTCGCTACATTCTCGATTTGCTGCGGCGCGACGAGGTTGAACGCTGTGAAGATCTACTGGGGCTGATGGACGAGGTCTACTCGGTACTGGTCACGATGGACTTCCCCGACGGGCTCACCCGTGGCCTACGCCGCACGACAGACGCGCTGAGGGCCGTTTTGGAACGCACGCGGGGTGACCTGACGGTGGCCTTGCGCCAACGCCGCCTGGAGAGCCGTATGGCTTCCCTTGAGGGTGCTATCGGTGAGGCCAAAGAGTAACCTGTTAAGCGGTCTATAACTGGGCCTGCAACTAGCTTGTAGCCGAGCCGCCGGGTGTGTTATTTTTCGCCCCGGAATAAAACTAACGAGAGATTGGCTAACAAAGAACTTAGCTGACAGATTTAGTGAACGCAGCTTCCCCTTGCCTACCGACTTAGGGGGAGCTTTTTTGCGGAGGTCATAAGTGGAGATCATCGTACTTGCCATAATCGCCGGGGGAGTCGCCCTGGCGTTTGCTGGCATTCTGACCATCAACCTGCTCAAACACGACGAGGGCAACGAAACCGTCCGTTTCATCGGCAAGGCGATTCGCGAAGGCTCGATGGCGTTCCTCCGTCGCGAGTACACGTTCCTGGCGATATTCGTGGCGGCAATGTTTGTAGTCTTGCTGCTGTTTGTTGACTACGACGTGCTGGACAAGCTCGACGTGGACCGCAGTGTGCCTTCGACGGCCCTTTCCTACCTGGTAGGGGCTTTCGGTTCCGCGCTGGCGGGGTTCATCGGCATGAGCATCGCGGTCAGGGCCAATACCCGAACCACAGTTAAGGCGCAGGAAGGGCTGAACCCGGCGCTCAGGGTGGCGTTCAGCTCCGGTACCGTCATGGGCGTTTCGGTGGTGGGCATCGGGCTCATCGGCGTCACCGTCCTGTACTGGATTTTCCAGGACTTCAGCATCATTGCCGGGTTCGGCTTCGGAGCGTCTTCCATCGCGCTATTTGCGAGAGTTGGCGGGGGCATTTACACCAAGGCGGCCGACGTGGGCGCCGACCTGGTGGGCAAAATTGAAATGGGCATCCCGGAGGACGACCCCCGTAACCCTGCGACGATCGCGGACAACGTGGGCGACAACGTGGGCGACGTGGCCGGGATGGGTGCCGACCTGTTCGAGTCTTACGTCGGCTCCATAATCGCGACCATCGCCCTGGCCGCCGCGGGTGCGGTGGCGCTTGGAATGTCGGACACGGAAGCCGCTTTCAATGCGACGGCGGCTTTTGACTCCGACCTGTTCATGCTGCCGCTGTTGGTGGCGTTCTCGGGCATCTTTGCCGCCATAATCGGCACGTTCTTCGTGCGAACCAAAGAGGGCGCATCGATGAGCAGCTTGCTGTGGTCGCTCAGGTACGGAATTTTCGGAGCGGGAATCCTCGTTCTTGTGGCGACGGGGGTGGCCGTCCAGGTCATGGACCTGAGCTTCAACCTGTTCTGGGTCGTCGTGGTCGGACTGGTGTCCGGGCAGATAATCGGAACGTCTTCAGAGTACTACACTTCATACGAGTACAGCCCCACCAAGAATCTCGCCAAGCAGGCGGAGACTGGCCCCGCCACCATCATCATCGGCGGGCTCGGGCTGGGCATGATCAGCACGCTTATCCCCGGCATTGTCGTGGTGGTTGCGATGTGGCTTGCCAACGAACTCGCTGGCACCTACGGCGTAGCACTGGCAGCGGTGGGCATGCTATCGACCCTGGGTATAACGCTTGCCACGGACGCTTACGGCCCGGTGGCCGACAACGCCGGGGGCATTGCGCAGCAGGCCGGGCTGGACCCCAAGGTGAGGGAGCGCACGGACGCACTGGACTCGCTGGGTAATACCACTGCCGCCACGGGTAAGGGTTTCGCCATCGGCTCGGCCGTTCTCACGGCCCTGGCGCTGCTGGCAGCCTACGCGGCCGTGACCGGCCTCAGGCCCGAGGACTTCAACCTGCTCAACACTGAGGTTCTGATGGGCGTCATCATCGGCGCCATGCTGCCGTTCCTGTTCGCAGCGCTGACGATGCAGGCGGTGGGCAGAGCCGCCAACGAGATGGTGCAGGAGGTCCGACGCCAGTTCCTCGAGATAACGGGGCTGCTTGAGGGCACGGCAGATGCGGACTACGCCAAGGCTGTGGACATTAGCACCCGTAGCGCGATGCGAGAGATGGTGCTGCCAGGCATTCTGGCCATCTCGGCGCCCGTCATCATCGGTGCCGTACTGGGCGCGGCCGCACTGGGTGCGATGCTTATAGGCGCCATAGCGGCCGGGTTCCTGTTCGCCGTCATGATGGCGAACGCCGGCGGTGCCTGGGACAACGCCAAGAAGTACATCGAGGCGGGCGCATTGGGCGGCAAGGGCTCGCCCAACCACGAGGCGGCGGTAGTAGGTGACACGGTGGGCGACCCCTTCAAGGACACATCCGGCCCGTCGCTGAACATCCTGATAAAGCTGATGTCGATGGTGGCGCTGGTCTTCGGACCGCTGTTCCTGTAGACACACACCAGTGAGATGGTAAAAGAGGGGCGGCCACGTGGCCGCCCCTTTTGCATGTCCCCTATCCGCGCCAACAGCGTGGGTGGAGGGCCAAAACGGTAAACTAGCCAAAGCAACGAGGCCTTGACCGATCAAGCCCTGACGAGGCCTCCGAGGAGCGACTTTTAATTTGACTGAAACTAAACCAAAAATAGATATAGACGTACTCGCCTCTCTCGCGAAACGCCGTGGTTTTATCTTCCAGAGTTCCGAAATATACGGCGGCCTGGGCTCGACGTGGGACTACGGCCCCCTGGGGGTTGAGCTGAAGCGCAACGTTAAGGAGCTGTGGTGGCGTCACTTCGTGCTCGGGCGCGACGACATGGTCGGCCTGGACTCGGCCGTGCTTATGCACCCCAAGGTGTGGGAGGCGAGCGGGCACGTGTCCAGCTTTTCCGACCCATTGGTGGAGTGTAAGAACTGCCATCACAGGTTCCGCGAAGACCACCTGGACGGCGAGGTCTGCCCCGACTGCGGGGGGGAACTTATGGAGGCCCGGCAGTTCAATCTCATGTTCAAGACGTTTCTCGGGCCCGTGGAAGAGACGGCCTCTGAAGCCTACTTGCGGCCCGAGACCGCGCAGGGCATTTTCGTCAATTTCGAGAACGTGATGACGACGACCCGGCGAAAGCCCCCGTTCGGCATCGCGCAGATGGGCAAGGCGTTCCGCAATGAGATAACGACGGGCAATTTCATTTTCCGAACCCGAGAGTTCGAGATGATGGAGATTGAGTTCTTCGTACCCCCAGGCACGGATGACGACTGGCATGCGAAGTGGGTGGAGGCGACGCGGCGCTGGTACGTCAGTCTCGGCATAAACGAGTCGGCCCTGCGCATACGTGAGCATGAGGGCAAAGAACTGGCCCACTACGCCAAGGCCACCCACGACCTGGAGTACGAGTTCCCCTGGGGCTGGGGTGAGATGGCCGGTGTGGCAAATCGCACGGACTACGACCTCAAGGCCCACACAGCGGCTACCGGACGCGACCTTTCCTACTTCGTGGAAGGGACCGGCCATATTGTCCCCTACGTTATTGAGCCTTCGTTCGGGGTGGACCGGGCGGTGATGGCGCTGCTGGTAGACGCCTACTCTGAAGAAGAGGTGGTTGATGCCAAGGGCAAAGCAGAAACGCGCGTGGTGCTGAAGCTGCACTCTTCGGTGGCTCCGGTGAAGGTGGCGGTGCTGCCACTGAGCAAGAAAGAGCCTGTCGCCTCGCGAGCCAAAGAGGTGGTCGCCCAGATTCGCGACTCGGGGGCCATACAGGGCGTTATTCAGTACGACGATACCCAGAGCATCGGCCGTCGGTATCGACGGCAGGACGAGGTTGGTACGCCGCTGTGCGTGACGGTCGACTTCGACTCGCTCGACGACGCGAAGGTGACGATACGGGACCGCGACAGCATGGAGCAGGTGCGAGTGCCGATTGCCGGGCTGGAGGCAGAGCTGGCGAATCGACTCACGAAGTGAACCCCGTCTCCAGTAGCAGTGTGGTCGAGGTCAGCTAGTGCGGATCGTCCACTTCAGCGATGTCCATATTGGTGTGGAGAGCTTTTCCCGTACCGACCCCGAGACTGGACTCCCCTCCCGGCTGCTGGATTTTCTCAGCACATTGGACGAGGTGGCCGACTACTGCATAGACAACGAGGCTGACCTGGCACTGTTTTGCGGTGACGCCTACAAGAGCCGGGACCCTTCACAGACGCACCAGCGCGAGTTTGCAAAGCGCATCGCCCGACTGTCTAACGCAGGGGTGCCGACGTTTCTGTTAGAGGGCAACCACGACACTCCCGCCGTGGCCGGGCGGGCAACGGCGCTGGATATCTTCCAGACGCTCGATGTGCGAGGGGTCACCGTTGGCAACCAGCCAGAGACCTACCGGGTGGTAACGCGCTCGGGGCCGGTGCAAATTATCGCCGTGCCCTGGGTGCGCCGCAGCGGGTTCCTGGCCAGGGACGAGACGCGCGGGCTCGCACCGGAGCAGGTGAATGAACTGATCCAGGCCCGTCTCACCGACATTGTGGCCGACCGGGTGGCGTCGCTGGACCCGACTGTACCGGCTGTGCTGGCCGGGCACCTGACTGTTAGCGAGGCGAAAACAAGCTCCGAGCAGTCGATGATGCTGGGTCGGGATTACGTGCTGCTAAAGAGCAGCCTGGCGGTGCCGCAGCTCGACTACGTGGCACTGGGACACATCCACAGACACCAGGTCCTGGGGGAGCGGCCTCACCTCGTCTATTCCGGGGCATTGCAGCGAGTCGACTTCGGCGAGGAAAAAGACGACAAGGGTTTCTGCGTCGTTGAGTTGGATCCTGCGGGCGAGCAGGGCCAGCGCATGACGTCGTTTGAGTTCGTCGAGGTGAACGCGAGACGACTTCTGACCATCGCCGTGGACGTCAAGGACGGCGACATTAACCCGACCGCTACCGTGCTTGCACAGATTGCCAAGCACGAAGTAGCAGACGCGGTCGTCAGACTGCGAATCTCCATTGGCGCAGGCGACGAGGCGGGGCTGTCCGACGCGCCCATGAGGACCGCGCTCGAGGGCGCGCACTTCGTGGCCTCGATTTCCCGCGACGTACGACAGGAGGCTCGAACCCGGCTGGGCGGCGAGTATGACTCATCAACCGGTCCCCGCCAGGCGCTGGAACTCTACCTGAAGGCCGCCGAGGTGCCGGAAGAGCGAGCCGCGGTGCTGCTCGAGTACGCAGACTCAATCATCGAAGACACCGAGCCCGAACGGCCTTAGCGCCCTGGTCCAAACCGGCCGCTGTCCAGACGGCATCCGAAAGGTTAAGGGTGACGCGACGGACATACATCTCGTCGCGACGTTGCTGCGTAGTATTAGAGACAGAACAGCCATTGCCCGGGCGCACAGGGACACTTCGAGGATCGACCACATGAATACTGCCAACCTATCGGCTAACCGAACTATTTGGAGGCGGCCCTTATGGAAGCATTGGGGAGTGATCTTTTCCGGCTTGCTGCTGCTGCCGATCGTCGGGGCAGCATGTGCCACGGCAGCCGCTCCAATTTCATCGAGCACCGACGCTGAGATCGACCCCATAGACGACTTCCAGTTGACGCTATTCAGCGGCGGGGACCACCAGGCGGGCTCGACGCTGAACCTGTCCGACCATGTGGGCAAGCCGGTCGTGCTCAACTTCTGGTACCCGTCGTGTCCACCCTGCCGACTGGAGATGCCGGACCTGGAAGCCGTTTCACGTAAACATGCCGAAAACGGCGTCGTGTTCATCGGCATCATGAGCCTTGTCCTCGACACCGTGGCGGACGGTCAGAACTTCGTAGACGAGTTCGGCATAACCTACGCCATCGGGCCGGACTCTGACGGCTCCATATTGATCGACAACAAGATCATCGGCTTCCCCACCACGATCTTCCTGAACGACAAGCACGAAGTGGTGCGCAAATGGGCTGGCGTTCTCAACGCTGAGAAGCTGGATGAGCTGATAGCCGAGGCGACCAACTAGGGCTTCGCACCTTCGAACAACGCTTCTCTATCACCGTGCAAGCGGGTTCCTCCGAGTCGTTTACACCTTGCCGCTCGGGGGCGGGTGTGTGAAGATTTGCGCCCCTCATGAGCGCTACCGACGTATTTATCCTGATTGTTCGGTGGCTCCACCTGGTAGCGGCGGCCGTGTGGATCGGCGGCAGCGTTTTCTATCTCTTAGTACTTCGGCCCGCCGCTCGACAACACCCCGAAGCTGGCGGCCCTATTGCGAAGTCGGTCGCCAGCCGGTTCCGCTCACTGGTCGACCTGAGCATCGTGGTGCTCATCGCCACCGGCGCCATCATCACCTTCAATCGCCTGACCGGCGGCACTGTGGGCGTCCCCTACGTGACGGTCCTGGCGGTCAAGGTTGCGCTTTCGGCCTGGATGTTCGCGACGGTCCAGATGGAACGCAGGACAGCGGAGGTAATGGCGGCCTACCGGGCCGGAGACTCCGGCACGGGAGACGAGAAAGGCATTTTTCACCTCGCCCGTGCGGCGCTCTCCGGATATGGCGGCATAACGGTGATCGGCATCGTCATATTCCTGCTATCGGACGCGCTAAAGGTGCTGTTCGAGATCGCCCTTGCGGCGGACTGAGGCGGGACTATGGGCACGGGCTAGAAAGAGGGCTTTGCCGGAGTCGTTCTACAATGGTGCAGCCAGACGATGTGCAGCCCGGGAGAACAAGCGTTAAAGCCACTCGACGTGAGAGAGGATAGGTCAGTTAAATGAAGAGAGACCTCAACGATCTTTTGGTTTGTCCAGTGTGTAAAAGCGATCTGTCGTTGACTGTAGAAACGGAAGAGAACGACGAGGTCTTGACCGGCACACTCCGCTGCATAGACTCCGAAATCGACTACCCGATTGAGGACGGCATTCCCAACCTGCTGCCTCGCGAGCACGCGGCCGCGACTTAGGCGGCCCCGGTTAACCGGCGCGAATTACGCAATCGCCGCGTTAGCCCGTTAGCTCGATCTTCGCTCCGACCCCCAGCGGGATGGGCAAGCGCGCAAGCATTTCTCGCACCGTCAATCGCGAGACCGGATGTACCAGTCCTGGCGCGATTTCTGCCAGCGGCACCAGCACGAACGCCCGCTCGCCCATGCGCGGGTGCGGCACCTGTAGCCCCGGTTCATCAATGACCAGGTCTTCGTAGAAGAGCAAGTCGAGATCGAGCGTCCTGGGTCCGTCCTTGACCGATCGCACCCGCCCCTGATCGTTCTCTATTTCCAGGAGCGTTTGTAGCAGTCTCTCCGGTCCCAGACCGGTGTCGAGGCTGCATACAGCGTTCAAGAACAGAGGCTGGTCGGTAATCCCGACGGGGTCGGTCTCATATGCCGAGGAGACGGCTATTACTGGACCGGCCCGTTCTCCTAGCGAGTCGAGCGCGTGACGCAGGCAGTCCTCACGTTCGCCCAGGTTCGAGCCCAACGCTACGTATGCCAAATGGCCTGTCCCGGCCAGTTCACTCATACGTTCACTCGCCCCGTATCACTCACTGGCCTCTCAAGCGCACTCTCACTCACTGGGAGACTGCGACCAGCCGCGTATAACGGCGTCTGTCATGCGCGAGACCCGGACCATTTCCCGTACGTCGTGCACCCGCACTATGTCGGCACCCCCGGCTATGGAAAGGGCGACCGTTGCGGCGGTCCCCTCGACCCGGTCGTCCGGTGGCAGGTCGAGCACTTTGCCGATGGTCGACTTGCGCGACATGCCGACGAGTATGGGAGCGCCCAGCACCTGCAACTCGTCCAGGCGAGCGAGCAGTTCCAGGTTGTGCGCGGCCGTTTTCCCGAACCCCATGCCCGGGTCGAGAATGATGTTCGCCCGCGCAATACCCGCGTCGATAGCTCCGTCACGCAGCTCCCCGAGACGTGAAACCACGTCGGGCACGACGTCGGCGTAGCGAGTGTGATCCTGGTTGTGCATGAGCACGACTGGCACGCCTGCGCTGGCCACTACTGCGGCCATGTCGGGGTCGGCCTGCAGGCCCCACACATCGTTCACCAGCGTCGCCCCTGCCGATAAGGCGGCGCGCGCCACCGAGGCCTTGTACGTGTCCACCGAGACAGGGACGTCCACGGCGGCGACTATCGCCTCGATAGCCGGGACGACCCGGTGAAGCTCCTCGTCCTGTGAAGTGGTCGCGGCATCGGCATACGTCATGGCGGGCCTGGTCGACTCGCCGCCGACGTCGATGATGTCGCAGCCCCACCCGGCAAAATTCTTCGCCGTCCGCACTGCCTTCTCGATGTCTGAATCGACGCCGTCGCCAGAGAAAGAATCGGGGGTGACGTTGATGACTCCCATTACGAAAGTCTTACTTCCCCACTCGAACGTGCGTCCACCGATGAGGGTGGGTGACTTGGGTTGTAAGTTGGGGACTATAGACATCGTTTCTTTCCGGCCCAACGCAGCGTTGGTCTTTTAGGCCTTCCAGGCGTCTGTAAACTTGCGGAACGGTCGGATATTTGCTAGCTTTTGAGGATTATTCTAGGGTAACAGGACTCGTTCAATATGGTCGTCCGCCGACACCGGGATCGGAAGCTGGACGAGCTTCAGGACCTGCGCAAGCAGGCGCAGGAAGGTGGAGGCCCCAAGCGGATTGATGCCCAGCACAAGCGGGGCAAACTCACCGCCAGGGAGCGCATCGACCTCTTCCTCGACGCCGGGTCCTTTCAAGAGCTCGATTCCTTTGTAACGCACAGGTCAACTGACTTCGGCCTGGCGGATAAACGCTACCTTGGCGATGCCGTGGTCACGGGCTACGGCAAGGTCGATGGCAGACTCGTTTTCCTCTACTCCCAGGACTTCACCGTACTGGGGGGCTCGCTCTCTGAAGTGGTCGCCGAGAAAATATGCAAGGTCATGGACCTGGCGATGAACAGCGGTGCCCCGGTGGTTGGCCTTATAGACTCTGGCGGCGCCCGCATTCAAGAGGGCGTGAACAGCCTGGCCGGTTACGGCGAGATTTTCCTGCGCAATACTCGCGCCTCCGGGGTAATTCCCCAGATATCGGTGATCCTTGGCCCGGCCGCCGGTGGGGCGACGTACTCCCCTGCCCTGACGGACTTCATCTTCATGGTCAATGGCATGGGCCAGATGTACATAACCGGCCCCGACGTCATTAAGGCCGTCACCGGTGAAGTGGTGTCCCACGAGGACCTGGGCGGAGCCATTGCTCACTCGTCCAAGAGCGGGGTGGCCCACTTCAGCATCGATACCGAGGAAGAGTGCCTGGAACAGGTGCGCAGGCTGATCGGGTTCCTGCCGCTGAACAACACCGAAGACCCCCCCACGGGCACGCCGGACGACGAACCGGAAGAGATGGACCCAGAGATGGAGCGGATCATCCCCGAGGACCCGAACATGCCCTACAACGTGCTCGAAGTGATTGGCCGGGTCGCCGATCACGGCGACTTCATGGAGGTTCAGCACCTGTGGGCCCGCAACATCGTGGTCGGGTTCGCCAGGCTGGACGGCCGTTCGGTGGGCATTGTGGCGCAGCAGCCCGAAAACCTGGCCGGGGTACTGGACATTAATGCGTCCGCCAAAGCTGCCAGGTTCATACGCTTTTGCGACGCCTTCAACATTCCCGTGGTCACGTTCATCGACGTGCCCGGGTTCATGCCGGGCACAGCGCAGGAGCACGGCGGGATTATCCGGCACGGCGCAAAGCTGATCTACGCGTACGCCGAGGCAACGGTGCCCAAGGTCAGTGTGTTGCTGCGCAAGGCCTACGGCGGGGCGTACATAGTCATGAGTTCAAAGATGCTCCGGGGCGATGTTAACTTCGCCTGGCCCGCATCGGAGATAGCCGTAATGGGTGCCGAGGGCGCGGTCAACGTGATGTACCGGGCGGAGATAAAGGCGGCTGAGGATCCGGACGCCGTTCGCGCCCAACGCATCGCCGAATATCGGGAACAACTAATGAACCCTTACGTGGCCGCAGGCCGGGGGCTCATTGACGACGTCATCGAGCCCGGCGAAACCCGTACGAAGCTGATACACGCACTGGACATGCTGTCCAATAAGCGTGAGGTGCTGCCTCCTAAAAAGCACGGGAGCATCCCTCTTTGAGTTCGGAGGACTCGGCGCGTACGGCCCGCAGGCGGGCCGCGATAATGGCCGCGGTGGCTCTCTACATGCAAGAGACCTCAATACGGGGCCGGAGCCCCGGCGAGACCGTCCCGCAGTTACCGTCGGCGAATGTCGCCGCTCCAGCCGCTCCCAGGGTTGATGTGGACACCCGGTCTCTCTCTCTCAGCGCCTGGAAGACGGCGGCCTGGTCATCTTTGAGAAGCGAAATGGTCAAAAGCGGCCCCACTAGCAGCCGCCAGAAAAGGAGCGCATGGCGGGCCCAGTAGGGATAACCGATACCACCTTCCGAGACGCGCACCAGAGCCTGCTGGCGACCCGGCTGCGCACCGACGACCTGACCCCCCTTGCGGCCGACATGGACGCGATGGGCTTCCACTCGATGGAGGTTTGGGGCGGTGCGACGTTCGATGTAACAACACGGTTCCTGGCAGAAGACCCGTGGGAGCGACTGAGGACGTTCAAGGAGCTGATCCCCAACACGCCGCTGCAAATGTTGCTGCGGGGTCAATCGCTGGTCGGGTACCGCAGCTACGCCGACGACGTGGTGAACGCGTTTGTCGAGCGTTCAGCCGAAAACGGCATCGACATATTCCGGGTCTTCGACGCCCTCAACGACGAGTGGAACCTCACCGCCGGCGCCGAGGCGGTCATAAAGACGGGTAAGCACCTGCAGATGACTATCTGCTACTCGGTAACCGAGACCCGGCTCGGCGGGCCCATCTATAACCTCGACTACTTTGTAAACAAAGCGAGGCGGTTTGAAGCCATGGGCGCGGACAGCGTCGTGGTTAAGGACATGGCCGGGCTGCTGGCACCCTACGACGCTTACGAGTTGATAGGCGCGCTCAAGTCCGAACTGGCCTGCCCGGTGCAGCTGCACACCCACTACACGTCCGGCATGGCCTCTATGACCGTGCTAAAGGCGATAGAGGCGGGCGTAGACGTTGTGGACACCGCACTGTCGCCGCTGGCTCTGCGCACCTCTCAGCCGGCTATAGAGCCGCTGCTGGTCACCCTGCTGGGGACGGAGCGCGACCCTGGGCTGGACTTGGACGCGCTTTTAGGGCTGGGCGATAGGTTGGAAGCCGTTCTGCCGAAGTACGCAGACCTGATGAAGACGCCCAGGGCTGCGGTGATTGACGCAAAAGTATTGAGCCACCAGATACCCGGCGGTATGACGTCGAACCTGATATCGCAGTTGCGCGAGGCCGAGGCGCTGGACCGGCTGGACGAGGTGCTGGCGGACATTACCCGCACCCGTGCCGAGATGGGCTACCCCCCGCTGGTGACACCGATGAGCCAGATGGTGGGGTCGCAGGCGGTGAGCAACGTGCTGTTCGGCCGCTACAAGATGGTCTCAAAGACCGTGAGTGACTACGCCTTCGGGCTGTACGGCCGGTCCCCCAGCGACCTGGACCCGGAGATTAAGGCGCGGATTTTGCAGGGCCGGACAGAAGAGGGCGAGCCGCCCTCCGGACGGCCTGCGGATGACATTGAGCCAGAGATGGACGAGGCGAAGTCGGCCGTGGCCGACATAACGAGCGACATTGACGACGTGCTCATCTACGCCCTGTACCCCACTACAGGCCTGACGTTCCTGCGCATCAAACACGGCCTGGAAGATGTCCCCGCCGAGATGAAGCCCCGAACACAAGCCCCGGCGCCGGGTTCGGGGACAGACAAGCAGGTGCCGCAAGGCACCGGCGCAACAGGGGCTGCGCGCAGCCCCGAGGCTCGCGCGTTCGACGTGTACGTCGACGGCGAGATGTTCGTGGTGGAGGTAGACCCCAGAGGCAACGTGGGCGCGCCAATGCAGGCCAGTGGCGCCAGCGCCGAGCCCGGCGTACGAGCTAACGAAGCCGTTCTAGTCGCTCCCATGCCGGGCCTGGTGCTAAGGCATCTCGTGTCCGAGGGGCAAACAGTCGATGAGGGCGAACAGGTGCTGGTGATGGAAGCGATGAAGATGGAGAATTCGCTACCGTCGCCGATCGCCGGTACGATCAGGACATTCCCCATACCCGCCGGAACTAGAGTTGAAAAGGGCGCGACGCTAGCTATCGTCACGCCAGATTAGAAGAACGAAACAGGAATGAAGAAGGAGCCGATTTTGGCTGACAAACAGGCAATCGAGGCCGCGCAGGCCCACTTTGGAACAATTCTCGAGCAGCAGCTTGCTCGTATTGAGCGGATGAAGACCGAGGAAGACTGGATCGACTACTCCACCGTGTCGCCCATAATCGTGGGTATGTTGGGGGGCGACGGCATCGGCCCGACCATCAGCGACGAGACCCGGCGGGTGCTGGAGTACCTGCTGCGCGACGCCATAGCCGAAGGCAAGGTGGACTTTCGCAATATCGACGGCCTGACCATTGAGAACAGGGCTGAGAAGATGAAGGCCATCCCCGACGACGTGCTGGCCGAGATCAAAAAATGCCACGTCACCCTCAAGGGCCCGACGCATACCCCCGAACAGGGCGACGGTTGGCCGAATATTGAGTCGGCCAACGTTTCCATGCGCAAAGAACTGGACCTGTTCGCTAACGTCCGGCCGGTGCGCATACCGAAGCTGGGCATTGACTGGATGTTCTTCCGCGAGAACACCGAGGACCTGTACGCAGTGGGCAGCCAGGGTATTAACGTCACCGACGACCTGGCGATTGACTTCCGGGTCATCACGTCTCAGGGCTCGGAACGCATAATCGAGGCCGCGTTTGCTCACGCCAAACGCGCGGGCAAGACGAACGTGACGATTGTCACCAAGGCCAACGTAATCAAGACGACGGACGGCAAGTTCCTGGACATTGCCGCCAAGGTGGCAAAGCGCTACCCCGGCATCGACTGGGAGGGCTGGTACATCGACATCATGACGGCGAAGCTCATCGACGAGAAGCGCCGGACGAGCTTCCAGGTCCTGGCTCTGCCGAACCTGTACGGCGACATCCTCACCGACGAGGCCGCCGAAATACAGGGCGGCGTGGGTACGGCGGGCTCGGCGAACCTGGGTAAACGATATTCGATGTTCGAGGCCATTCACGGCAGTGCGCCGCGCATGGTCTCAGAGGGCCGGGCGAAGTACGCCGACCCCAGCTCGCTGCTGCGGGCAGGGGCGATGCTGCTGGAGCACATCGGCTACACGGACCTTGGTGGACGGTTGCATAAAGCACTCGATATATGCGGCCAGTACGAGCGCAAGATCGTGATGACCGGCCGCGACACCGGCGCAACGAGCGCCGAACTCGGAGAATACGTCATGGCGACGGTAGAGGACCCCGACGTTGAAGCAAGGTGGCAGAGCTACGTAGACGCGGAGGGATCATGAGGGCCAAAGTCACAGTAGTCGGTGCCGGTAACGTCGGTGCGACGGCTGCACAGAGGATTTTCGACGCTGGGTATGCCGATATAGTACTCGTCGACATTGTCGACGGGCTGCCGCAGGGTAAGGCGTTGGACATTCTTGAATCCGGTCCGGTGGTCGGCTCCGACGCCAACATCATCGGCACCAACAGCTACGAAGAGACGGGCGGTTCGGACATCGTCGTGGTCACTTCCGGTATTGCTCGCAAGCCGGGCATGAGCCGAGACGACCTGCTGCTGACGAACATGAAGATCGTCTCCTCTGTTATTGGTGAAGTGGCGAAACACTCGCCCGACGCCGTGCTGATCGTCGTCACCAACCCGCTCGATGCCATGGCACAGCAGGCGCTCAAGGTGAGCGGCTTCCCGCCAGAACGAGTCGTCGGCATGGCGGGCATCTTGGACACGGCCCGGTTCAGGGCGTTCCTGGCCGAAGAACTGAATGTGTCAGTGAATGTAGTCCAGGCATACGTGCTGGGCGGCCACGGCGACACCATGGTGCCAACGGTCGGACCGACCACGGTCGGCGGTGTTCCGGTGGCCAAGTTCATACCGGAGCCGAGACTGAGCGAGATAGTGCAGCGAGCACGAGACGGCGGTGCCGAGATAGTCGGCCTGCTCAAGACCGGCAGCGCCTACTACGCGCCGTCGGCCTCGATTGTGCAGATGGTGGAGTCGATAGTGTTCGACCGCAAGCAGATACTCCCCTGCACTGCCTATTTGACGGGCCAGTACGGCATCGACGGCCTGTATGTCGGCGTGCCGGTGAAGCTGGGCGCAGCTGGCGTCGAGGAGATCATAGAGTTCGACCTGGCCGCAGGCGAACTGGCGGCGCTGCGCAAGTCCGCAGACGCAGTACGCGAGTTGGTAGACGTGATGAGCAACGCCTAGTCGCCGGTTCTCCCGGGAGACAAAACAAAAAGGGCTCGGCCGGTGGCCGAGCCCTTTTAATTTGTCGTGATTGCGAAAGCGAAGAGCCCGAGAGCGAGGCCCCCGAACGGAGAGCCTTGTTCTAGGGCGTTAGCGCCATCGCCGACAGGACCTTGTCCGTCTCGACGATGTGCTTGTTGAGCCTAAGCACCTCGGGGTCTATGCCCAGCGCCAGGCCCAATAGCTGGGGCAGGTGCAGGATGGGCAGGTCTATGGGCTGACCGACCTGCTTGGAGGCGGTCGGCTGGTACCCGTCGAGGTTGAGATGGCACAGCGGGCACGGGGTGACCATGGCCGTTGCGCCCTCACGCTTGGCTGCTAGCGTGTGATTGGAGACCATCTTCATAGAGTTGGTTTGATTAATCGTCAGAATCGGAAACCCACAACAAGCGGTTTTACCCGGGAAATCGGCCACTTCAGCGCCAACGGCCTCAATGATTATTTCTAGAGAGTTTTTCCGGTCGGGATTGTCCTCGAAGGCCAGCGCGTCTTCCGGGCGGACCAGATAGCACCCGTAGAAGGGCGCGATCTTCAGCCCCGTGAGCGGCCGGATGAACTGGGCTTTGAGTTTTTCCAGGCCGTAGTCTTCCAGCAGGATCCACAGCAGGTGGCGCGGCCCCGGGTTGCCCTTGTACTCGAGTCCCTCTTCGGCGAGATCTTCGTTCACGGACGCACGGTACTCGGGGTCCTCAAGCCGTTTTTCGGCCTGACCCATGACGCCCTGGCAGGTGCTGCAGATCGTCATGATCGGCAGCTCGGCACGTTCGCCCAATGCGAGGTTGCGGGCGTTGAGCGTATCGCCCAGGCGCTGGTTTTTTTCTTGCAAGACGCCGGAGCCTGTACAGGAAGCGGCTTCCATAGACGTCGTCTCTAGCTCAATGCCGAGTTTTTCACACACGGCAATGGTGGAGGTGTACAGCTCGGGGGTGGCCCCTCGGGCCACGCAACCGGGGTAAAAGGCGTACTTCACTTGTTGCGACCCTCTACCTTCTCGAAGATGCGGGTGACGGATTTGGGTTCGGGAATTTTGTCGAAGGTTATGGGCGGCATTTTCCCCCGGAAGAATGCCTTGATGCCTATCGGGGCCAGCTTGAGCATTTCCGGAATGTTGAACATGCCGAAGGTCCTCAGGGTGAGCCAGAACTCGTTTAGCAGCCCGTTGCGTTTGACGATGTCGTAGAACGCGGTGGCGTGGCTGGCACCGTTGTTGTCGGTGTAACCGGCCACCATTGCCAGTTCGCGCATGGCCATGATGCGGCCCATGGGATCGACGTCTTTGGGGCAGGACTCGACGCACTTCATGCAGCGGGTACAGTCCCAGATGCCGCCGTAACGGTTGAGTTGGCCCAGTCGGTCAACGTCTGCGTCGTCCCTGGGGTCGGCCACGAAGCGGTAGGCCTTCGCCAGGGCTGCGGGGCCGAGGAAGTTTTCGTCGATCTCCAGGACGGTGCATTCCGAGGTGCACACGCCGCTCTGGATGCAGCCCATAACGCCCGCGAGGTGGAGCATCTCCTTGTCAGACGTGAGGTATTCGGCCTCGGGCACCGGGCCGCTGGGCTTGAGCCAGGGCTCGACGGCCTTGATTTTGTCCCAGTGCATGTCGAACTCGACGACGAGGTCTTTGATCAGCCCCATGTTGCCGGCCGGCTCGACAGTGACTGCGGCGCCTTCCGGGCCCATGACGTCGATGAACTTGGTGGTGCAGCCGAGCACCCCTTTGCCGTTCACCTTCATGGCGCAGGAGCCGCAGATGGCGCTGCGACAGGAACACCGGAGTGCGAGCGTGCCGTCCACCTCTTCGCGAACCTTTATGAGGCCGTCGAGCACGGTGGTGGTCTCGTCTACTTCCAGGGCGAATTCCTGGTAGTAGGACTCCGGCCTATCGGCCTCGGGATCGTAACGTCTAACGTTTAGCGCGACATCCATTAGTACTTGCGCTCCTGCGGTTCCCATTGAGTGATGGTGACCGGGACGTACTCGATATTCGGTGTGTCCTGGCCTTCGGGACCCTTGGTAACCACGATGTGCTTGAGCCACTCGGCGTCGTTGCGGTCGGGGATGTCGGTTCGGGTGTGCGCTCCCCTGCTCTCTTTGCGCTCCAGTGCCCCGGCGATGATGGTCTCGGCGCAGTCGAGCATGAAGCCCAACTCCAGTGTGAATATCAGATTGGTATTGAAAACGCGTCCCTTGTCGTGGACGACGACGCCCTCGAAGCGCTTGCGCAGTTCAACAAGGTCGGCCCGGGCCGCTTCCATACCGGCCTGGTCCCTGTAGACCGCCAGGTGTTTGTCCATGGTCTTGCCCAACGCGGTGCGTACCGGGCCGAACAGTTCGCCGTCTTTACGGTCGAGAATGGCCTGCAACCGCGCGTTCTCCGCGCCTTCGACGGAAGCATCTCCGGTCGATGCTGGCTGGCTCTTTACCCACTCTGAGGCGTGCACCCCGGACCGGCGACCGAACACGAGCGTGTCGAGCAGCGAGTTCGCACCGAGCCTGTTGCCGCCGTGAACGCTGACGCAGGCGGTCTCACCTGCGGCGTAGAGCCCTGAGATGTTGGTACGGCCGTCGACGTTGGCCTTGATGCCGCCCATGATGTAGTGCATGCCCGGCCGGATGGGCACAGGCTCGATGGCGAGGTCCTTGCCAGCAAAGTCGATGCCCAGCTGACGAATCTGACCCAACCGTTCGTCGATGAATTTTTCGCCGAGATGGCGAGCGTCGAGCAGGACGCAGCCGTCGATGGACCGACCTTCGTTGATTTCGGTCTGCTCGGCCCGCGAGACCACGTCTCGCGAAGCAAGCTCCATCATGTTGGGGGCGTAGCGCTCCATGAAGCGCTCCCCCTCGGAGTTGAGAAGGTACGCGCCATCTCCGCGAGCGGCCTCCGACATGAGCGCGCCATTGTTCTTAAGGGTAGTCGGGTGGTACTGGACCATTTCCATGTCCATTACCCCGGCCCCGGCCTGATAGGCCTGGGCGATGCCGTCGCCGGTGCAGATGAGTGCGTTGGTACTCGGCTCGAAAACCCTACCCAGACCACCTGACGCCATGATGACGGCCTTGGCCCGCATGTAGTGGAGTTCGCCGGTACGCATGTCCATGGCCACGGCGCCGGTGCAGCGGCCCTCGTCCATGACAAGAGTCGTTACGAACCACTCCTCGTAGACGCGGACGCCTAATTTGAGAACCTGCTCGTGCAGTACGTGCAACAAAGCCTGGCCGGTGAAGTCGGCGATGAAGAAAGTACGTGCGTCTCGCTGACCCCCAAAATTCCGGACGCCCAGTCGGCCGTTCTCATCCCGGTTGAAGGCAGCGCCCATGTGCTCCATACCGATGACTTCCGCACCGGCTTCTTGTGCCATCACCTCTACTGCATCCTGGTCCGCCAAATAATCCGAACCCTTGATGGTGTCGAAGGCGTGGTCTTCCCACTTGTCACCGCGGTCGGTCAGGGCGGCGTTAATGCCTCCCTGGGCGGCGTTGGAGTGACTGCGGACCGGGTAAACCTTGGAGACGACAGCAACGTCGACGCCGTTTTGAGCTGCTGACAGTGCGGCACGCATGCCCGCAAGGCCAGCTCCTATTACGAGTACATCGTGATCAAACATTGGTCGAATAATACCAGACGAGTATGGCTCGGACAAGGCGTTTGTGCTCGCGTTCACATACTCACGAGCGCCTATGGGACGCCGCCGGTGAGGTAATAAGCCCCCTCGCGGAAATTGCCCGTTGTGGCCCGCGCTAAACTGGGCGAGTCAACAGCACCCATGTTGACCGAACTGGGGCAAACGCCGGCCAGAGCCGGCAGCGAGCAATAGGAGCAAACAGTGCCGAACCCAAACAACAACAACTGGCTATCGTTACTGGCCGGTATGGAACTTGATCTACCGGCCCTTCAGTCGATTGACGAGTTGCCGTTCATAAGGGAAGCGCTGGACTTCTCCCACCTCAACACCGACATGCCCAGCGTCGCCGAGACGCACGAGCGCGTCCTTATCAGGAAGCGTGACGGCTGGGACCTGACCGCCGAAATTTATGTGCCCCACGGCGACGGGCCGTTCCCGGTAATGCTCTACATTCACGGCGGTGCCTGGGCCGTGGGCTCGACCGTTGGGGTACGACGCAAGACGATGCGCATGGCCGAACAGGGCTTTGTGGTGGTGAACCTCGACTACTCTCTCGCCCCGGAGCGGCCGTTCCCCAACGCCCCGGAGGACGTCATATACGCCGCGCGTTGGATAACTCAGAACATCGGCAGCTTCCAGGGAGACGCCGAGCGGCTGATCGTCAGCGGTGACTCCGCCGGGGGCAACCTGTCGGCCGCCGCCATTCACACGCTGCACGGAGACCCCGACGCAGTGGATGGCGGGGACCTCGCAGGGGTTCCGGTGCGGTTCGCCGGTGCCCTGCTCTACTACGGCGTCTTCGACTTTCCGCTAGCGTTGGAGGAGCCGCTGTCGAACCAGGAGTGGGTGGAGATGGTCTTCCACAGGGCCTATCTAGGGCCCGACTACCTCAAACGCAACCGTGAGCCCGTGGTCAGCCCCATCTTCTCGCCCTACCTGGACAAGTTCCCCCCTTGTTACCTGGTATGCGGGGACCAGGACTCGCTACTTAGCAATACCCTGGCGATGACGAAAGCGTTGGCGAACGCCAATGTACCGACGACGCTCTCAGTGGTGGCCGGTTTCGACCACACCTTCGACTACGTCGAGCACAGGTTGGACGGGGTGACGCCGGAGATTGAGCGCATCATAGGCTGGCTCAAGGACGTTACAGGCTAATGCGCTAGGGGTGGCTTGCCTACCCGGCATTGCTGGACCAGGCCTGCCTATCCAGCTTTGCTAGTCCAAGCCTGAAGATACTCGGAGAGTATGGCCTGGATGTTGGTGTCTTCCTGCACGCACTTGATCTTCACCGACTTCCACAGGTCGATTGGGACCCGGACGGTTAGGGCCTTGGAATCCTGATTCGTAGCGTCTCCGTGGTTACTAGAGGACGTTTTGCCTTCTCGGCGTGCAGTCGTCATGACGCGATGCATTTTACACGTGTTGACAGCTTATTGGCAATACTTTTATACTGCTTGACGTCAAATCAACAAGACGATTATACGACCCCGCGCCGTGGCGATTATGTGCCGATGCGCCAGGCCGCAGTGGCACATTAAAGCCAAAAATGATCGTCTCCCAAGTCGTCGACCCCCAATTTCGCCCACAAGGAGACCCACATGAGCGAAGCGGCCATGCTGGTGGACCTGCTCAAGACCGAGCTGGAGGAGTTAAAGGCATCCGACCCGACTCTCGACTGGGCGGTGCTCGACCGCCTGCACGCCTCGGTCGCCTCGGATGTCTACATGGACGAGATGTACGGCCCACGCATAGACGAGCAGACCGCAGACATGCACGCCCTGCTGGACGAGGCGTCGACGATGGGTCGTGAAGTCCGGGCGTTTATGGCCGCCGGTGTACGGGCGTTCCGGGCACTGGAAGCCATTTAACCGGTCCTCTAGTTCGTTATTAACTAATTTCTTATTAGCTAATTCCTGATTAGCATTCCGGGCTGACACGTCCGGCAGTAGGACGTAATGCGGCGGTTCGCCGTCACCTCGGTAATCGTCCCCCCATAGACGGGGCACGACTCCCCTCCCCTTCGGTGTACCCGGAGGAAGTCTCGGATTTTCTTGTGGATCTGATCCCCGGCGCGCTCCCTCACCACTTCAGTGGCCTTCTTGATAACCCCCGGCATGCTGGTTCTCAGTCGATCGAGATCGGCGTCCGAAAGCGCATTTTTCTTCCTGAACGGGTAAATTTTGGCGCCGAAGAGAATTTCGGCGGCGTAGGCGTTGCCGATACCCGCGACCATTTGGCCGCGCGTGAGGATGCCTTTAATCTCGCTTCTGAAGGGCCGTAGCCGGTCCTTCAGTTCGGCTAGCGACAACTCTTCGAGTACGTCGGGCACATCCTCTACCAGCCTAGGGATGCTGGTCAGCTGCCCACCGGTGGCGTAGTAGGCCATGCCCATCTGCTTTTCGTCCAGGTACCGGAGTTGCTTTCCCGACGACAGGCTGAGCACGAAGCAGGTCTTCTTCAGAAGGCGGTCGGTCGGCTCTGCGTACTGAAGCAGGCCTGTGAGCATCATATGTAGGGCGATGGTCCGGTCGCCGGAAAGGCCGAACAGCAGCATCTTGCCTTTGCGCCGGAGCGACTGGAAGCTTCGCCCGGCCAGGTCGGCTGCGAAGTCACCCGCGAGCGGTCGGATCACGCTGGGTTTGATAACACGAGCGGCCGTCACCTTCTCGCCGAGAAGGCGAGGGGCAAGGAAATCCCTTATTACCTCGAGGTCTGGAGCCTCTGGCATTTCGGTTGACCTCCTCTTCCCCGCATGGACTTAGGCCTGGGACACGGTTCGGTGTACATGGTACACTCGCCCCCGTCCGGCGGCCCGTAGACTCGTGCACAGGGTTTTTGCGTGCCGGACGTGACTTCCCCGCATGGGGTTGAACGAGTGAGGAGAAAAAGAGCATGGCCATGTCGGAGCGAAGCGGAAAAATCCAGACAGTTCTCGGACTCATCGAGCCCGGTGAACTGGGGGTCACGATTACACACGAGCACGCGCTGATCGACCTGTCGTGCTATTTCAAGATGCCAGAAGAGGCGTCGGAGCGGTGGTACATAGACGCTCCGTTCACCATGGACATACGTGGCAACATCGGCAAGCGCTGGTCTCACAACAAGGCTGTTCAGCTACTCATCGACGAGAAGGAACAGACCGCCGAGATCTACAAGTTCTACCTCGCAGGCGGCGCTTCAATGGTGGACACAACTTCCATAGGCATTGGCCGTGACCCGCTGGCGCTGGCCCGCATGTCCCGGGCGACGGGCCTGAACTTGGTGCTGGGCGGGTCGCACTATGTGCCGATCTCCTACCCAGATGACATGGACGACCGCTCAGAGCAGGCGATCACCGATTCGATAATTCGGGACGTCACCGTGGGGGTTAAGGAGACCGGCATAAAGACCGGCATCATCGGCGAGGTGGGCAACTTCTGGCCCACCTCTGAGACCTCACGCAAGATTTTGCGGGCGTCCGCACGGGCGGCCGTCGAGACGGGCGCGCCAATCCTCGTTCACCCCGGCTTCCACCCCGACTCGCTGCTGCACCACATTAACGACCTCATCGAGGCCGGGGCGCAGCCGCACCGCATCGTCATGGGTCACCTCGATGTGTTCCCGGACATGGGGCTCCTAAAAGAGGTCGCGGAGATGGGCGTTAACCTGGAGTACGACACGTTCGGCTCCGAGGACACGGTGTGGGGCGCGGTCGCAGGTCAGGCCATCTTCATCCCTACCGATGTGCAGCGCATGGAACGGCTGGAAGCACTAATGGCGCTGGGCTACGAGGACCGCATAGTCATCGCCCAGGACGTGTGCTTCAAGTCCGGCCTGACAAAGTACGGCGGCAAGGGCTACGCGCACATCCTGGAGTCGATAGTCCCGAGGATGCGCAGGCGCGGGTTCTCGCAGCAAAACATCGACAACATTCTTGTGGAGAACCCCAGGCGCATCCTTACCTTCGACTAGGAGGGCGACTAGGAGGGGCGGCTTTTACACCATCTCTAGTGGAGTGTGCGGGCCTTCGGGTAGCTGAACGGTGACAGGGTCGCCTGGCTTGACCTCGCCGCCGTGCAGCACGACCGACATGACGCCGGATTTGAGGACGATGCCGCCGTCTTCGTCGCGGCCGAGCACCGCAGCCATCAACCCCTGCTCAATGCCGTCCAACTGGTAGCAGGGATTGCGCAGCCCCGTCACCTCGACGACCGCGCTGTCGCCCAGTTTCAACCTGGCGCCGCGGGGCAGGCCGAGCAGGTCAATGCCGCGAGTGGTGACGTTCTCGCCCATCTGACCGGCCTTGATATCGAACCCGGCGGTGCCAAGCTCATCAAGTAGCTCGGCGTGGATGAGGTGCACCTGCCGCAGGTTCGGCTGGGTTGGGTCCCTTTCCACGCGGGGCTGGTGCTTCACGGTCGCGCCATTGTGCGCGTCGCTCTCGACCCCCAGCCCCTCGACGAGGCGCACGGCGGGCAGGTTCGGTTTGGCCATCGAGTGGGTGGCGCTGGCGCTCACAGCCATGACTTCACCTTGCAGGTTACTCATCTTTCAACTCCTGGCGATCTGCCCACCGCTGCGTACAGGCCCTACCCCCGGGACTTTTCTCCCGGCCAGACAGGGGCCTCGTAGATGTGGTGCTCGGAGCGGTGCATGCCCAGGGACTCGTAGGTGGTCTGGGCGCTTTCGTTGCCGTAGTAGACGTAGAGCTTGATGCCACGAACGTTTCCATCATCACGCGCCATCCCTACGACGCGCTCGTACAGGGTCTTATAGACGCCCTGGCGACGCTGCTCGGGCGCTACGTAGACGCTCTGGATCCACCAGTACATGGCGTTGGACCAGTCGCTCCACTCGTAGGTAATCATGAGCGAACCGGCCAGTTCGCCGTCTGTTTCGGCGATTAGGTAAAACCCCAGCGTCGGGTCGTCGAGCACAGCGGACGCGCCTGGCAGCGCGTTCTCGGGCGGGAGGACGATGTCCTCGGTCTCTATCGACATCGCAGAGTTGAAGGCGGCTAATGCCTCGGCGTCTGAGGGGACGGCCATGCGTATTTGGAACGGACTGTTCATTGGTGTGCCGCCGGAGCCGAGCCATCTCGGCCCCGGCAATTGCTCACTTCTAAGCTGTTTACGGGCGTGTGCGGTTTTGAATAATTGTGAAGGGGTTTGCCTTGTGAACCGAGTCTTGCACAAGCTCTATCCAGTTACCGTCCGGGTCCTGTAGATAGCAGGCCCACAGGTTTGGATACGCCTCGACGATAGGGTTGAGTTTGGTGCCGCCCAGGTCCAGGCAGCGCTGCAAGGTCGCCTCGGCGTCATCGACCATAAACCCCAGATGGGCCGCGCCCACGAGGTACCTGGGGTGCTGCTGTGACTCCTCCCGTTTGACGGCCTTGGGGGCGAGGTACTGGAGCAGTTCGAGTATGTGGCCGTCGTTGGCCTTGAGCATTACGGCGTGAATGTGGGCGTCGTCGTAGCCCACGACCTGCTGCAGGCCGTAGCCCTGCAGGTCCATGTCGACGTCTACCGTGAGGCCGACGCCCTCTGTGTAGAACTTGACCGACCGGGCCATGTCCTCGACCGAAAAGCCGGTGTGGTACATCGTCAGTGCCATTTATGCGATCTCCTGCTGAATTGTATTTTTGATTTGACCCTCGCCCCTAGTCGGGCATGGCCTGGATCTGCCTTATGACGAACTGCTGGCGGTTGTGGCCTTCGTCTGAGGTGATCTCTATCCAGTTGCCGTCCGGGTCTTGCATGTAGCACTCCCACATGCCCGGCAGCACCTCTACGGGGTCGTTGAGGGCGGTCCCTCCCATGCTGCAAAGCCGCTTCCAGGTTGCTACTGAGTCCTCGACGAAGAAGGCGAGGTGGGTGCCGCCGACGCGCCGACGCTCGTACAGGATTGGGTCTGCCGTATCGAGCGTGGGGGGGTCGACGTACTGGATTATCTCTAGCATGTGCCCGTCCGCACCGGCGAGCATGGAGGCGTAGATGCGGGCGTTGTCGTAGCCCACGACCAGGCCCAGTTCGTGGCTCTGGATGTCGAACTTGCGAAGCTCTTCCAGGCCGAGGCCTTCCATGTAGAACTTGCGCGACACTTCCAGGTCTTTGACGACGAAGCCTGTGTGGTTCATTACTACTCTGGCCATCGGTTTCTCCTCTGCGCTATCGCTTTTGTGCTACTGGAATTCCAAGATTCTGACGAATGGTGAAGGGCTGACTCTTGTGTGGCCATCGACCCCGACGAGCGTGGCTTTGCAGTGTGGTCAATTCGCGCTTCCTCCGGGCCTGCGGCCATTTTATGGAGTCGGAGTGACCTGTCAACGAATTCGACGGGCCAGCCTATTGAAAAGCGGGAGCGCCGGGATTACCTTAGTCCCGGCCAAATGTTGCCACCCTGACCCGCCCATGCACCCATTTTGGGGCCGGGGCGCGGGGACGGGAGGTGAGTAAGGGATCTGGAGGAACTAAACGATGACGACGATGATTGACCTGAAGAGCAGCCCCGTTTTCGACGTGCACTGCTTCGCATACAACGACGATGCCATGGACGCCAACGCCTTCGCGGGCCAGTACGCCATGGTCGCGACCACGCCCCCCAACATGAGCGAGTCCGAACGGATTGCGACGGCGAGCCGCCAGGGCCTGAGCACCGGGGCGCTGAAGAAGCGAATTAAAGACATTGCCGGGTATCTCGGTACTGAGCCCACGCTCGACGCAGTTGTCGCCGAGCGCGAGCGACGCCGGAAGGCCGACTTTTCTGGGTACGTCGCCGGTATGTTGGACGACCAGGCCATAAAGGGGCTGGGCGTGGACAACGCCCTGGGCACGCTGGAAGACATCGACACTTTCAACGAAGGCTACCCGGGCTTCATAAAAAAGGTGTTCCGCCTCACGACTCTCGTGCGCGACCTGCTGGAAAGCTCGACGAGCTTCGACGCTCTGATCGCAGACTATGACGCGGCGATGACGAACGCGGTACGGGACCACGGCGTGGTGGCGTTCAAGTCGATCATCGCTTACCGCACGGGCCTGAACATTGAGGTCGTCTCTGAAGGCGATGCGTCCGCAGCCTTCGCTCGCCGCAAGGACGAGCCGGCCTGGTTCGGCTACAGGGTTAAAGAGCTGCGGGACTTCCTTATTCGCCGCGCGGTGCTGAACTCCATAAAGCTGGACACCATGGTGATGATTCACACCGGCCTGGGCGACAGCGACATCGTGGCCAAAGATTGCAACCCGATAAACCTGTGGGCCCTGCTTAAAAACGACGACACCATGGCCTGTAAGACCATGCTCATTCACGGCGGTTTCCCCTACACTGATGAAGCGACGTATATGGCAAGCGTGCTGCCCAACCTGTACTTCGACCTGTCGGCCGGGACGGGACCTGCGTTCCTGGAAAAGGCCGTCGGCCCCGAGCGCTTTAAAGACATTCTGCGGTCGGTTCCGAACGAGAAGATCATGTACAGCTCGGACGCGGGCGAGGGCGGGCCGGAGACGATGTGGCACGACTGCCTGACGGCCAAGCACGCGCTGGGTACGGCGCTGGGCACCATGGTCGATGAGGGCTACTACACCAGCGCCGAAGCGAAAGCCGCTGGCGAAGATGCGCTGTACAACAACGCAGCAAGGGTCTTTGGCTTCTAATGTCTGCCTACGATCACACAGAAATCAAAGTCCGCGACGCCCGTGGCGGCGCGGGCATGGTGTCTTCCGGCAGCGGGTACGCCTCTGAGGCTGGCGCACAGGTGCTGAGGGACGGCGGCAACGCCGTGGACGCGGCCGCGGCCACATCGCTGGCGCTTTCGGTCGCCGCAACGCCCTACTCTGGCATAGGCGGCGGCGGGTTCATGCTCGTGCACATGGCGGAGCGGGGCGAGAGCCTGATGCTCGACTACCGGGAGAACTCCCCTGCTGGCGCCCCGGCCGATCTGTTCACCCTCGACGCGAACGGCGAGGTCACGGGCGAGGAGAATTATCTCGGGGTCAAAGCCCCTGCCGTTCCTGGTACTTTCGCCGGTATGGCGTTGGCGCTGGAGAAGTTCGGCACCATGACGCTGGCGCAGGTCGCCAAACACGCCGTGGCTTACGGGCGCGACGGCTTCGCCGTGACCCCGTTCCTGGGCTGGGTGCTGAATAACAACGTTGACCTGGCGGAGACGAAGTTCGCCCGTAGCGATGAGGCGTCCGAAATCTGGCTCAAGTCCGATGGCTCGTCCTACAAGACGGGCGAGATTTTCCACAACACCCTTATGGCCAAAACCATCGAATCCGTGGCATCGAAGGGCGTCGGCGAGTTCTACGAGGGCTCCGTCGCTCAGAGCGCGGGCAAGTACATGGCTGCCAATGGCGGACCAATGCGGGCGTCGGACTTCGCGGCCTACAGGCCCATACTGCGCACGCCCATTCAGGGCACGTTCAAGGGCCTGCGCTACGTAACGTCTGCGCCGCCGAGTTCGGGCGGCATAGCCATGCAGCAGCTATATCGACTGCTGGAGCCGTACGACCTGGCCGCCACCGGCCACAACACCGTCGAGACCATCGACACCATGTGCAAGGCATACAAGCAGGTCTACGCCGCACGTGACCTGATCGCCGACCCGGACTACGAGCCCATAGACATTAACAAGCTCACTTCGGACGGTTTCCTTACCGGTCTGCGCCAGGGCGCAGGCCTGTCGAGCGGGTCGAGCGGCGGTGACGGCAGCCAGACCTCGCACTTCTCGGCAGTCGACAGCAAGGGCAACGCGGTGGCTAGCACCGAGTCGTTGGAGGCGTTCTTCGGGTCGGGCATTGTCATTCCCGGCACCGGCGTGTTCCTGAATAACACTATGGGCGACTTTGACCCGGTGCCCGGTCGGCTGAACTCGATTGTCGGAGGCAAGCGGCCCCGCAGCGCCATGAGCCCGATCATCTTCCTGCGCGACGGCAAGCCAGTGCTGGTGGTGGGTTCGGCTGCGGGCCCGCGCATCATCACAGTGGTCTCGCAGGTTGTCATGAACGTGCTGGTACACGGCATGGACATCCAATCCGCCATTGTCGCGCCCCGGTTCCACTTCGACGGTGGGGAACTTCATATAGAGGGTCGCATCGGCCAGGACGTGCGCGACGGCCTGACGGCGCGGGACTACAAGATTGCAGTGGCCGACGACATTACCTTCGAGTTCGGCGGCGTGCACGCCATAACAGTCGGCCCAGACGGCACCCACGGAGGAGCTGACCCAAGACGCGACGGAGTAGCCAAGGCCCAGTAGCACACGGCTAATTGCGAAGCACTGAGGCCAAGAGCCGGGCGAAGCCCGCGCGGAGAAGCCGATGAGCGCTTGCGCGAAGAGCCCTAGAGCGCACCGTGCGCGGAGAGCGAGTTAAAACAATGCAGCTACTGCCCGGCCTCTATTTGCTGAACGGCTTCGCCTATGCGACGCATGCCAACTTCTACCTGCTGCGTAGTGACGAGGGAAATGTGCTGATCGACTCCGGAACCTTCCCGGAGGATTTGGAGCGGGCCGAGCAGCAGTTGGCTGTGTGGGGACTCGACCTGGAATCCGTCGATCACTTACTGCTCACGCACGCGCACTACGACCACGTCGCCAATGCGGCCGCCTTGCGAGAGCGCGGGGCAACGGTGGTGGCGGGGCCGGGCGACGCCGAGGGGATTACGCTGGCCGACAACCGCACCCTGCCCTACGTGGGCTACCCCGTACCCCCTTGCAAGGTTGACCGAGTCGTCACGGACGGTGAGATTATCGAGGCGGCGGGCTT
>Ga0114996_10001674_pt1 | contig 29470 bp, 17 predicted proteins | sample ArcticOcean_MG_C_4_FD_87039 | JGI IMG/M metagenome (GOLD analysis project Ga0114996, IMG submission 87039) | Marine microbial communities from western Arctic Ocean - ArcticOcean_MG_CB4_134 | ecosystem: Environmental > Aquatic > Marine > Oceanic | place: Arctic Ocean: Canada Basin | collected... | reverse complement strand
CGTGGCAACAATTCGTTCATTCGAGATTCAGGATCCAGTTCAAAGGCTTGCAATCCATCAACTCCCTCTACGGGCGATGGTTCATCTGAGAGTTGGACATCGAGTGAATCACTGGTGCTGTGTGCAGGATCACTTGAGACGAGGAGAACTTTGAAACCGCAATCCGCAAGCCAGATTGATGTGGAAGTTGCACACGAGGTTTTTCCCACGCCACCCTTCCCGCCGAACAGCAACAGCCGACTCATGCCCACTTCCGGCAGGTCATCATTCATCGCCTTGTCGCCCAAAGAATGCCCGACCATCTGACCGAAAAGAACGGGTATCTTCCACCCCTCGGGGTGGACATGGGAGAAGATTCGGTCTTCGCCTACCTGCTGCTCAAGGAGCACCCCTATGGGCGCGAGATGCTCGCGCAGTTGCTCTCCGAGGGCTTTGTACCAGCCATCATCATCGAGGAGGATTCCGCCATCGGTGATGAGGAACGAGAGAAGTTCCTCAAGCGGATTGAAGGATACCCCATCGCTGCAACCATCGCCGAACAGATCGCCGATCTCGATATCGTCCACGTGACGGTGCCGATCCACAATTCGGAGGAGGTCATGCCGCACATTCGCGACATGGATCTCGATCTGATCGTCTTCGGTGGCACCCGTATCATCCGTGGTGAGATTCTGGACCACCCCAAGGATGGGGTCATCAATTCCCACCCAGGCCTGCTGCCTGACTGTCGAGGTTCTGCCAGCCCGGCTTGGTCTGTGTACCACGACATCCCCATCGGCTCCTCAACCCATTTCTGTGACAATGGCATCGATACCGGTGAACTGCTACTGCGCCGCGAGGTGCCAGTGAAACGCGGCATGACCTATGAGGACCTGTGCTATGAGACGCTGGTTCTCGCGGGCGTGTTGATGAAAGAGGCGCTGATAGCCTATGTCGCAGGGTCGTGGTCCAAGATGCGGTATCCACAGGGAGAAAGCCCATGGCCTACCTTCCGAAACGCAGGCCAAGACATATTGGACGTCGTCGGACAGAAGTTGGCCGAGGAAACCTATGCGCACTATGTGGACTGAGGTGGAAATTAATGGATAATCCCTACTCGAATGACGTACTCAAGGGCTATCGGGCCGTGGTCTGTGGTGCTTCTAAGGGAATTGGACGCGCCACGGCTGAGTTGCTGCGCGATTGTGGCGCGACCGTCATCGCTCTCAGTCGAAGCGCGCCTAATCTCGATGGGATTCGCTCGTTGTCTTGTGATCTCGAGGATTCCAATGCGATCCAGAAGACCATCGAAGGCATTCTGGTCGCCGGTCCAATCCACATCCTGGTCAACAATGCCGCCGGGCCGCCCGGTGGTGCACTGCTCGACAATGCCGAGGAGGATTTCGAGGCGCCGTTCAAGCGTCACCTGTTCGCCGCGCATCGCATCACACAGATGGTCGTGCCCGCGATGGAAGCGGCAGGCATGGGTCGAATCGTCAACATCATCTCGACCTCGGTCAAGGAACCGATTCCCAACATCGGCCTGTCAAATACGCTACGCGGTGCGATGGCGGCCTGGTCGAAGTCGCTCAGTCGTGAACTGCCGCCCTGCGTGACAATCAACAACGTGTTGCCCGGCTTCACCGATACCGACCGACTCGGTTCTCTGGCCGAAAGCATCCATGCCAAGACCGGGCGCTCTGTGGAGGATATCCATTCAACTTGGATGGGTGAGGTCCCGATCGGTCGACTGATCGATCCTCGTGAGACTGCCAATGCAATCGCCTTCCTCTGCCTGCCCCAATCCGGTGGCATCCGCGGCGTGAGTCTCGCTGTGGATGGTGGCCGACTGCGCTCCATCTGAGGTGTTGAGGATGTCTGGAGAGACCCTGAGCCCTGAGCAGGCTCGGCTGCTGCTCGACACCATGGCCAAGGGTGAATTCGATGAGGCGATGGATGCGGGTGTTGCGCTGACGCTCGCGGACATCGCTATCCAACTCGATCAGGCTGAGCGTGCAGAGGCGCTCGTCGTGCATGCGATTAAACTCGCGCGCGCGACCGAGGATTCCGACCAACTCGCCTGGGCATTGCTGACCCAGGCCCGAATCACCAATGATTCGAGCCCTCTGGAGGAGGCCGAGGATCTGGTCGCTGCATCCGAGGATGATTGGCTGCGCTCCGCCTTCAACAATCAGATTGGCATCACTTCGCTTCAGGCCGGCGAAATCGGTGCAGCCAAGGCGGCCTTCGCGCAGAGTCTCGCACTCAAGGAGGCGCTCGAAGATGTCACTGGACAGGCGAATACCCTGTACAACCTAGGAGAGATCGCACGCGAGGAGGGGAACCTAGAGCAATCCAAGGAATTCCACGCCCGCTGTGTCGACCTTCTCGAGGAACTCGATGACAAGCCCGGCATGGTCAACGGGCTGGCGATCCTCGGCCATCTGGAGGCTCTGGAAGGGGCTGTGGATGGCGCGATCATCCACTATGAGGCGGCCCTGGAACTCGCGAAGGAATGCGATGATTTCGAGGGTCAGGCCGTGTCCTGCTGGGGCTTGGCGGAGATGGCCAGAGCGCTCGATGATCCCGACCTTGAGATGCAGCACCTGTCGCAGGTGATGACCGGATTCATGCAGATGGGCCGGCCCACGCCCGAACCTGTGAAAGATCGCCTGAACGCGCTTGCCGATGCGCTGCACGGGGGGAATTGAATGGAGTTCGACGTCTTCTTCTCGATCTCACAGACACCAGATGCTGCGGGCGAGTGCCCCGATGAGTCGACGATGCTGCACAATTATCTCGAGCAATTGGCTGTTGCCGATGAACTGGGATACGGCGTGGCCTGGCTTGCTCAGGCCCATCTTTCAACCGAGGTTCAGAAGCGCAACAAGCAACCGGTCGTGCCGCACTGGAAAGGCGAGGTCGGCCTGTGCACCGATTTCTTCCAACTCGCCATGCTGTCGATGGAACGGACCTCGAAGATCGAGGTCGGTTCTGCCGTGATGTCGATCCTCGCCAACGGAGGCCCCATCGCGGTTGCCGAGAGAATCGGAAACTTCTGTTCCCTTCAGTCGGTTCGAGGTGATTCGAGGAGATTGCATGTCGGCTTCAGCGCGGGACGATTCCAATTCATGGCCTCGCCCTATGGCATCGTGCCTCGCGATGCTGTGGAAGAGGCGGCCTGGCCCGCGCTTCGCGGTCAGATCTTCTGGGAGGCCGCCGAGATCATGTTGCGTCTGGTGCGCGGCGATACGATCTGCTCAGACGACATTCGTCCCACCGTACTGACGCGAGGCAACTTCCGTTCCGATGAGGATTGGTCCAGTGTTCAATCCGCCTACGGAGATGATACAGCTGAGATTCCGATCGACCGGCGATATGTATTCGAGCACATCAAGTCGATTCCACAGGAATGGGACCGTTCCAAGATCAGTCTCGTGCTCGGTTCCCATGAACCGGCCCTGCAAGAATTCGTCAATACCTTCCTGCCCGTGCAGGTATTCAATCTCAGCATCACTCAGCCAGAGGTAATCGATGCGACCCATGAACGCATGGCTCAGGCCTATCAGGGCGAATGGCAGCGCAACATGATGCCACGCACAGTCATGGTCTTCCTCAACGAAGAGGAAGGTCTGACCGCAGGAGAACAGAGTGCTGCGGCACAACAGGAATCGAAGGAAGCGCTCTCCGCCTATTGGTCCGCTCTGGAAGGTACGCTCGACCCCGCGAAGGTGGCCAAGGCCTCAGATAACGCAGTGATTGGCAATGCGGAACAGATTGCGGCACAGATTCGAGAGAGATTCCACCCAGAGGACCGCCTGATGCTGTGGTTCGATTTCTTCAAACACGACTCGGCGCGGGTCTGTCGTGACCTGACAGCCTTCATGGACAAGGTCGCGCCGTTGGTCAATGGAGGATCAGCCTGATGGAACACCGTCCTTCCTCTGTCGCACCCGGGCGGCCCGGTTCGGGAGTGTATCCGACCTCGCCGATTTCGGACGGTGCCAAGGGAATCGCGACGGGGCGAGATGTCGAGTGGGAACCGCTGGTGGATTTCCGCCGCAACGATGTCTCTGAGAATACCATTCACGGCGCGGTCGCCTGGGCTCATGGTGGCAAGGTCTTCCACTCCTTCGGCGGCAATGTGCTGTGTTATGGCCGCAGCATGATGAAGCCGCTGATGATGAAGGCCTTCGCCTCGGTCCTCGCCGACGAACTCACCGATGAGCAGAAGGCGATAGCCTGCTCCTCGCACAATGGCGATACCGAACACGTCGCCGCCGCTCAGTCAATCCTCACCGAATCCGAATGGGGCCTGATGCAATGTCCTCTGGATGTACCCCTGATCCAGTTCGGTCGGCAGGTGCGTCGGCCTCGGAGATGGTTCCACACCTGTTCGGGTGAGCATGCGGCGCTCCTGCGCGCCCTGCGACTTCTCGGCATCAACCGGGCGGGCTACACACTGCCTCAATCGGCTTGGTTCCCCATGTATCTCGATGTGCTGCGCCACTATCTGGACGACCCGAACTGGCAACCCAAACGCGTCTCCAAGGATGGCTGCGGCCTGCCCACGACCTCCAACACGGTCAACGAACTCGCCCTGATGTTTGCTGGCCTTGCCAAAGAGAAGGACGAGGATTGGATCTGGGCTGCGATGTGTGACCACCCGGACCTAATCGGTGGATTCAACCGTCTGGATTCGACCATCATCAAGGGTGGAGAGGGCAAAGTGCTCGCCAAGGAGGGCGCGGACGGTCTGCTCGGATTGTCGATTGTCCACGATGACTATCCAGAGGGCCTCGGCATCGTCATCAAGATCGCCCACGGCTGGAATTCCCAAGCGACCTGGTATGTGGCACGCGCCGTGCTCGGCGTGCTCGGAATCGAGTTGAGGAATCCGTATCCCTTGCACCGCCAGAAGGCCTTCATCGTGCCCGGCGTCGTGCCACCTGACCGACTCGAAGCCCTGGAACAGGTCGTCACATGGGACGAATGGGACCCGAACGATGATCGCTGGTTCTACGACTGGAAGAAGTACACAAATCCATTCCATGGAGAGGGCGGTCATGAGTGAGGTCCTCAAACTCTCCAATTTCATCGGCGGGGTCTGGAGTCCTGCTGCTTGCGACCATTGGATTGACGATTTCGCGCCCGCCACAGGTGAACTGATTGCCAGAATCCCCTGCTCATCTTCTGAGGATGTGGGTGCGGCGGTGACCGCGGCTTCCCTCGCGCTGGATGAATGGTCTGCTCTGTCAATCTCTGATCGAGCGGAGTGGCTTGACCGGATCGGATTAGCGCTGGAAGAGCGCAGTGAGGATATTGCGCAGTTGGAAAGTCTCGATACTGGAAAGCCGATTACGCTGGCTCGCTCAGTCGATGCAGCACGTTCGGTCAGCAACTTCCGCTTCTTCGCCGAACAAGGTCGTGAATTCGTCGCTGAGACCTTTGAGATGTCGGATGCGACCAATCGCGTCGTCTACAAACCGGTCGGCGTCGCCGGCCTGATCACGCCGTGGAATCTTCCACTCTACCTGCTGACCTGGAAGGTCGCACCCGCCCTGCTGATGGGCAATACAATCGTCGCCAAACCTTCGGAGTTGACGCCGATGACGGCCTCGTTGCTCGCTGAGGTGATCGAGGAGGTCGGATTGCCCTCCGGCGTGTTCAATCTGGTTCATGGCACAGGACAGGATGCCGGAGCACCATTGACGGCGCATCCTGATGTGGACCTGATCTCATTCACCGGTGGCACCGAGACCGGGCGGATCGTCGCCGCCGCGGCGAGTTCGGGCTTCAAGAAACTCAGTCTCGAACTCGGCGGCAAGAATGCGACCATCATCCGACACGACGCCTCAGTTGAGAAAATCATGCCTGAAGTCGTGCGAGCCTCCTTCATGAACCAGGGTCAGGTCTGTCTGTGTGGTTCTCGCATTCTCATTCATGATTCAATCTACGATGAATTCGTTTCGGCATTCCTTCAATTCATCACTGAGATGAATGTCGGCGACCCCTCGGATGAAAGCACTGACCTCGGTGCCCTGATCTCAGCGGAACACGCGGCCAAGGTGATGTCCTACATCGACCTCGCTGAAGAGGAAGGAGGCACCATTCTGTGCGGCGGTGGGCCGCCGGTCGATGTGCCAGAATCATTCGCGGGGGGCAATTGGGTCTCGCCCACCGTCATCGATGGGCTGAGCCCTGACAGCCGCTGCGCGATGGAGGAGATTTTCGGTCCGGTCGTCACCCTGCACCCCTTCGCCGATGATGATGAAGCGGTCGAGATCGCCAACATGACCGAGTATGGTCTGGCGGGCTCGATCTGGAGTTCGAATCATGAAGAGGCTACAGCGATTGCCGAGCGCATTGACTCCGGCATGATCTGGGTCAACTGCTGGCTGCATCGCGACCTCCGCGTGCCGTTCGGCGGCGTCAAGAACAGCGGAGTCGGCCGCGAAGGCGGGCGCTGGAGCCTGTCCTTCTTCTCCGAGGCGGTCAACATCTGCGTCAAGCATTGAGCAGAATTCCCATTGCCAGAGCGCCGAGGTACATCCCCGCAAGGCCCCCGAGACCAATCCAGAAGCCGGTTCGGAACGGCGGCGCATCGAGTTTCCATTGGTAGGTGGAGAAGAAAAGCCAGATGCCAATGATGGCCAGGAACCAGAAGCTGCAGAAAATCAGACCAACCCCGAGAATCTGCGGCAGGAAGGCGAACCCGACGCCGGTCCAGACCCCCATTCGCATCTCTTTGGGATCGCCCCATTCGGCCGGAATCCGATGGACGAAGAAGGCGGTGAACAGCAATAGGAAAGCCCACGATGCCAACAATGGCGCGAGATCCGAGAAGAAGGTCCTCTGTTCAAGGCCAAGCTGCGGCGCAAGGCCAAAGCCGGCCATCGCAGCCCCCAGTCCGAGCAGCGCCGGTGCGGCGAACAAAGCGAGCGGCGGGGATTCCCACTTCATCGCTTGCGGCCCTGCGCTGCCGCCTATCACGCTTGCCTCGGGATTGGTTCAAATGCCGCCTTCCTATGGAAGGCGCTGATGACAGAGGGTCGCATCGTTCTCGGCTGCCTGGCGCCGCACCCTCCGCATCTGGTCTATGCGGACAATCCCGAGCAGAACGAGCCGATCAGCGAGGGGGGTTGGGAGACCCTGCGCTGGGGCTATGCGCGATTGGCGCGCAAGTTGAAGACGATCGATTACGATGCGATCGTGATTCTGACACCGCATTGGCAGACCTATATCGGCACCCATTTCCTCGGGTGCGATTCGTTTGAGTCCCTCTCCGTGGATCCCATCTTCCCCAATCTATTCCGCTACCACTACGACTTGGATGTCGACCTTGCATTGTCCGAGAAGATGTGCGAGGCGGCACGCGAGGTGGGGCTCGTGACCAAGATGATGCGAAATCCCGATTTCCGGGTCGACTACGGCACGATCACCTCCTGCCATCTGCTCAATCCGGATTGGGACAAGCCGTTGGTGACGATCTCGAGCAACCGAAATCGCCACTATTACTCGGTCGAGGTGATGAATGAGCAGGCCAGCGCGCTCGGCGCGGCCTGCGCCAAGGCGATCAAAGACAGCGGCAAGCGGGTCGTGCTGGTCGCGAGCCATTCCTTGTCCCATCGTCACTTCACCATCGAGGCGCCATTGCCCGAGGACATGAGTCGCGAGCACATCTACAACCACAGCCAGTATGTCTGGGACATGCGTCTGGTCGAACTGATGCGCGAGGGTGATATGCAGCAGGTCATCGACCTGATGCCCGAATTCACCGAGCAAACGAGCGCAGAGACCGAGGGCGGTGGCCTGACCTGGATGATGGCGGCGATGGGCATGCCCGATTATCCGGCCGAGATCTATGGCTACCAATCTGTAATCGGTACGGGCAATGTCATCGCCTGCTGGGACCCGGATGAAGAGACACGGGAGGTCGTGTTATGAGCGACGAGAATCCCGTTCTGTTCGGGCTCTATGTCCCACCCCATCCTCACCCTCTTCTTGCGCCCAACGAAAACAAGGGCTGGGGAGAATTGCGCGATGCCTACGATGAATGTCGCAAGCGGATCGAGGAAAGTGATGCCGACATCATCCTGGTCTATTCGACGACCTGGCCCTCGATTGTCGGTCATCAGATTCAGGTCCAGCCCGAGCCGGAGTGGGTCCATGTCGACGATGATTTCCACTTTCTAGGGTCGATGCCCTACAAGTTCCGCATGGATGCCGAATTCGGCAACGCCTATGCCGATACGGCGTCAGCTCGCGGTCTGCACTCGCGTACCGTTGCGTACCACGGATTCCCGATCGACACCGGCTCGGTGGTGGCGCTCTCACTGCTCAATCCGGACAACAGGCTGCCGGCCTGCATCGTTTCGAGCAACATGTATTCGAATCGGGCCGAGACCATTGTCCTCGGCAAGGCGGCCCGAGACGCGCTGATTGAGCAGGGCAAGAAGGCGGTTGTCGTGGTAGTGGCGACCCTCTCGAACCGCATGTTCACCGCGCATATCGAGCCGAGTGAGGACCGCATCCACTCACCCAAGGATGAGGAATGGAATCGTAAGATCCTCGAATTCTTCGCCGATGGCCGGCTTGAGGACATCAGCCAGTTGAGCCGAGACATCCACGGCCAGATCCGCGTGCAGAAAGTGGTCGCCTACAAGCCCGCTTGGTGGATGGCGGCCGTGATGGGCCAGCACAATCACTACGATGGGGAGGTGCTGGCCTATGCTGCACTGCAGGGCAATGGTGGGGCTGTGATCCAGTTGACCCCGGCGAAGGGTTCGGTCGGCGACAAGGAATTCGACGAGGACGATGTTGAATTCTACCGCGGCGATCGCAGCGTGTTGGAGAGCGGGGCTGAGAGTGTACCCGTGGTCGAGGATGTTCCAAAGCCCACCATCTCGACCCGCAAAGCACCCGATCCCGTCGGCGCCTATCCGCACGCCCGCGTGGAGGGCAATCTGCTCTATCTGTCCGGAGTCGGACCGCGTCAAGCCGGAACCGATGCGATTCCGGGTGGGCCGATTGAAGATGAGGAAGGCAATGCGCTGGACTATGATATCAAGAAGCAGACCGAGGCCTGCATCCGCAATGTCAAGACGATTCTCGAAGCCAGCGGATCCTCTCTCGAGGATGTGATCGACGTGACGGCCTTCCTGATCGACATGAAACGCGACTTCAAGGGTTACAATTCGGTCTATTCGAAGCATTTCGAGCCGATTCAAGCGACGCGGACGACATTGGCCATCCAAGCGCTGCCAACCCCCATCGCCGTTGAACTGAAAGTCATCGCCAGAGCACCCTAAACGCATCACTACAGGTGCGCATCATCTTATGCCCCATCGGCGGCCCGCCGCATGATGCTGGATCCGAGTGTGCTGAAGAGCCTCATGATCGTCATGCTCGCATCCTTCCTCGTGCCAATTCTCGTGTCGCGTGGAAAGCGCATCGCGGTTCCGATTGTGGTCGGCGAACTGGTCGCTGGCATCATCATCGGACCGAGCCTGCTGGGCTGGGTGGCCATCGAGGGTCAGGCGATGGAGTTCCTGCGCGATTTCGGTCTGGCCTACCTGATGTTCATCGCGGGAATGGAGATTGATTTCAACATGCTCGGTCGCATCGCGCGCGAGAGTGGCCAGAAGGCGGGGGGTCGATTGCGAAACCCCATATTCCTCAGTTCGATGTCCTTCCTGCTGACCCTCGGTCTTTCGTACGGAATATCCTACCAGCTCATGAAACATGGCTATACGGATTCACCCTGGATGTTCACTCTGATTCTGTCCACAACCTCGCTCGGTGTCGTGTTGCCCGTGTTGAAGGAGCGCATGCTGTCGGACACACCCTTCGGTCAGACGATGCTGATGACCGCTCTACTGGCGGATTTCGTCACCATGTTGCTGATCTCTCTCTATGCCTCCTTCATCGTCGCGGGTGGACTCGATGTGGAGATGCTGCTCGTCTTCCTGCTCTTCCTCGCCATGGCATTCCTGCATCGCACCAGCCGGATCCTCAGCCGTCTCCCGTGGATCTCAGAATTGGTCGAGGAACTCTCACACGCCACGGCTCAGATCAAATTGCGGGCCTGCCTTGCAATGATGGTCGGTTTCGTCGTGCTCGCCGAGATGCTCCACTCCGAGATGATCCTCGGGGCGTTCATCGCAGGTGTGATCGTCTCGATGTTGACGCTGTCTGAGGACCGCCGTGTCGAGAAGGATCTCGAGGCCTTCGGATTCTCCTTCTTCATCCCGATCTTCTTCGTTCTGGTCGGCGTCGGATTCGACCTCAATGTGCTGATGTCGTCGGAGCAGGCGATGTTGCTGGTACCGATTCTGCTCGCCGCGGCGGTTGCTGTCAAACTCCTGCCTGCTCTGCTATTCCGCTTCGCCTTCAGCTGGCGAGAGACTCTCGCTGCCGGCTCGCTGCTCTCCGCTCGGCTCTCGCTGATCATCGCAGCCTCGCTGATCGCATTGGAACTCGGCCTCATCGATGATGCGACGAATTCAGCAATCATCCTCGTCGCCGTGATCTCGGTCACCTTCGCACCGCTGTTGTTCAACGCGATTCTACCCGATTCTGGCGAACGTTCCGTGAGTCGCTCCGAACGTGGAGAGATGGCTCTCCACAAATTCCTGGTGACCTTGGATCAACTTGATATCGACTTCAATCGCGATGATTTGGCGGCGATGTTCGAGCACTTCGACCTCGACCACGATGGTCATATCGCCATCGATGAATTCATCGGCGTGCTCGAGGGAACGCACGCCAACGAGGATCTCGAAGTGCTCTGATCGGGGTCGTTGCGACGGCGACGGCTTGAAGCAGGGTTCGCTGTTCCCCGGGTCGGGTGAAGAGATGTCCGTCGCAGGGAAGGCGCAGAAGATCACCACCAATACCCTGCTTGAGATGAAGCAGGCCGGTGAGAAGATCACCATGCTCACCGCATATGACTTCTCGATGGCGCGTATCCTCGATGGCGCGGGAATCGACGTCCTCCTGATCGGTGATTCCGCATCCAATGTGATGGCGGGCAACGACACGACGGTGCCAATCACCCTCGACCAGATGATCTACCACGCCCAGTGCGTGGTCAAGGGGGTCGGGCGCGCGCTCATCGTCTGTGACATGCCCTTCGGCACCTACCAGGGAGATTCACTGGGCGCGCTCAACAACGCGATTCGGATCATGAAGGAGAGCGGGGCACACTCGGTCAAACTCGAGGGCGGTTCGGAGATCGTCGAATCCATCGAACGTATCCTGACCGCGGGCATCCCGGTGATGGGCCATCTGGGCCTGACCCCGCAATCCATCTACAAATTCGGCACCTACTCCGTGCGCGCGCGCGAGGAGGAAGAGGCGGAGAAACTGGTCGCAGATGCGCAGTTGCTCGAACTGGCAGGCTGCTTCGCCATCGTTCTCGAGAAGATTCCAGCAGATCTCGCGAAACGTGTGACCGCAGCGGTGAACATCCCGACGATTGGTATCGGTGCCGGCGCTGATGTCGACGGTCAGGTCCTCGTGATCCACGATGTGATCGGCCTCACGCACGAATTCAATCCACGATTTTTGCGCCGATACCTCAACCTCCATGAATTGATGACGGAAGCGGTGGGCAGGTACATCGAGGATGTTCGCAACCTCGACTTTCCCAATGAGGATGAGCGCTACTGCTGAGTCCAACCCGAATTATCGGAGTTGTGCCATAGCGTCGGGCGTCCTTCGCGATCGAAGTACCAGCCATCTTCGCCCTCGGTGGTTCCCGGCAAGGGTCGCAGCGCCTGATTGGCAGCATCGCGTGGCCCTTCGCCGCGACGGTGTTCATGCCGGGTCTCAGCCGCGGTCATCGTGGCAGAGGTCAACGTCTCGCCAGAAACATCCCAATCGCCAGTCATCTCCCCCCACTCCTCATCCCGAACAGGGATGGGTTCGGGCTCAGGTTCGGACTCTGGCTCGGACTCCTCAACCCAACCCTCCTCCTCGGTATGGTCGATCGGTTCGGCCTCAGGCAAGGAGAAGGGATTCGGCCAAGGTTCGATGTCAGGCTTGACGACAGGCTCTGCGGGGGGCGCCGGAATCGGCTCAACCTCAGTCGCCGGGGCCGGCGCGTTCTGCACCCAGCCCAACGGTGCTTGGACGACCGGAGGGAAGGCGGGGGGAGGTGGCGGGGTCGACGGTGTGGGTTTGATCGGCAAAGGTGGAAGCATGACCGCGGCCAGACCATGCGGCACGATCTGTGGAATGACGGGAGCCTCCTCCCCTTCGACCTCCTCATCTATGGCCTCAATCTCATCCTTGATGCGATGCCCGAGGTGACGGAACAGCAACACGAGAACACTCGAGATGACGGCGATGATCACCAGACTGCTGGCGATGATGACCTCTGTGTCGTCACCCCAACCGAACCAGGTCGAGTGCACATCGATGAATTCACTTCCCTCCGCTGAGCCGATTCGGGCGTGGACGACCTGTTCACCAGCCGAATCCATCTCGAGAGTCCAACCATCCTCATCGCAGGTCGCCTTGCCGACATCGGTTGTGATGATGGCCGAACAGGGGTGGATATCCACCACATTGCCTGAGATATCGTAACCACGAAGGTTGAAGTGAACGGTGTTTCCCTGATTACCGTCGCTCGGCAGCAGCACCTCGATGTGGTCGATTTCCCCGACCAGAACCTCGAAGATGAGGGTGCCTTCAGCGCCCTCGAGCGAGGCTGACAAGCTGACGAATCCAATCCCTCCCGCAGTGTAGGTATAGTGCCCGATGCCTCCAGCGCTGGCATTGATGATCGTGCCGAAACCGCTCTGGATGTTCCACAGTTCAATCGGCACATCGACTGGATTTCGATTGCCGTTCTCATCGACGCCAAAGACGAGGAGGTCGACCGATTCACCGGTGACGATTCGAGGGGTCGCATCGTCGAGGATCTCGAATTCAAGGAGGGCGTTCGCACCCGGATGCACCTCGACGTCGATCGCCTGTACCCGGCCAGCAGCCATCACCTGGATTGTGTGCTGGCCAGCTTTGTCCGGCACGAATTTCGCACCACCTTCGTCGAGGAGGATCGCGTTATCGCTGGGGCCGTCCGTCACAGACCAGTTCCAACCGGCCACCGTGACGGCATTGCCTGCGGCGTCGAGGCCAATCGCCACCAGTGGGTAGGGCTCACCAATCTGCATCTCAGTGGGCAACCCGTCGAGACGAATCTGGGCGAGGCGACCTTCGGTGACAGAGAGGGCGAGGCCAGAGGACATGCCATTCTCGGCCTCGGCGATCACCGTCCAATCCCCGACGGGGCCCGCATCGAAGACGGTGCACCCCCCTTGCATGGCGGACAGGGAACCATCGGCCAATCCATCGTGGGTCGACCAATTCACCACGACATCCCACGTATTGCCTCGTTGATCGAGCAGACGTGCGCACAGGTCGAGCATGTCATCTGAAGAGAGTGATGAGGTATCGTGTTCGATATCCAGCGCGACCGGCGCGCCGATTGTGACATTGAACGTGGCCGACGCGCTCCACTGACCCCAGACGATGTCGACCGTCATCGGGCCAGTGGGTCCGGGGGTGAGGACCGGCGAGGTGCCATCATTCGGCAGGGTGATGCTCGTGCCTTCGGGCAGGGTCCAATTGACGAAGGGGATGTTCGGAATCCAACCATTTCCATACATGTCGACCAGTAGCGGGGTCACTTCGATCGTCTGGTCCGCAGTGATGTTCTCCTCACCACTGACCAGATCGAGGGAGGTGGGGGCGCCGGGCTGTACATTCACCGCGAGCGTAGTGACAATCTCGCCGGTGCAGGCCGTGATCGTCTGGGCGCCCATAATCTCTGGATACCAGCGAGCGGAACCCGCGCCGAAGTTCTGCAATGTGCCATTGGTCGCGTTCCATGAGATTGGTACATTGAGTTCAGCCCCCTGCGCATCATAGGCGATTGCCGTCATGTCCAACGCCGCATCAGCAGGCATGGAGATTGGTCCACCCGGGCTGATCTCGATATGATCGACGACGGTACCTGGCGGTGGATTAACCGAGCAAGCACGTCCGCTGGTCTGGCTGACTCCATTCGAGATCAAAGCCAGCGGAGAGAGCAGGATGATGATCAGAAGTATTGCTCGTCGCATGGTCTCAGCCCTCCCGATTCCATCCACCGTCGCCATCAACCTTCCAATATTGAGGTTCACCTGCTGCGGTTTGATACCAACCGGTCTGCCCCTGGACCGTGCCAGACATCGCTGTGAGCACGCCTGAACCGATCTTTGTAACCGTTTCGTCAGCCATCGCCTCGGTCGCCTCCTGCAAGGATTGCGTTCGCTGTTGCTGGCGCTGGTGGCTCAATCGACGCCGATCACTGCGCGATATGTGTGCGGGCTCCGTGGGCGTGGTTGGAAGCACTTCGGTGACAACCGGTTCTGCGGGTGGGTCGGTGCCGCTCCACTCGTACTCCGCATCCCAATGCGCTTCACCCCGGTTGTTTCGACGGACGATTAGGACCAACAGGCCACTGAGGAGAATCGCAACGGCGAATCCACCGAGCAGAATCTGTCCGCCCTGGCTTCCCGTCAGCCGATCGATTCCGGTCGCTTCGACACCGACGAAGGTCTCAGCCTGTCGACCCTCGTATCGGACGATGACGGATTGAGATTTACCAGGCTCGTCGAGATGCAGAAGCCAGTAGGGGCCACCATCATGGGAGACACGACCCACGTCTGTCTCAAATTCAACATTCGCAGCCTGCATCGGCAGAGCGTTGCCCCCATAGTCGGCCAGATTGACCGTCAGAGATACCGTCTCACCCTGCGACCCCCCGCCGCTGTGCTGACCGATTCGGAGTGCGAACGGTTCACCGATGCGGACCTGGAGCGTCAGTCGACCCCAAGCCGTACCATCGTTGGCCTCGAGTTCCCAGATGCCTTCCCCGCGACCTCTGGCCTCATATTGACCGAGCCACGAGGTCTCTTGGATCTCAACCGAATTCTCGGGCACCTGCCAGTCGACCGCCCATGGTGCTCGATTTCCATCGAGATCCTCGGCGAACGCCAGAATCAGGAAGGACTCACCGCTTCGGGTTGAATCGTCCTGTGCAAGGTCTGTCTCCAGATGGATCAGATGGGGTGCACCTTGTAGCACGTTGATGCGAGCACGCGCGGTTCGTCCCGCAGCGAAGGCCTCGATGAGGTGATCCCCGGTGGTCACGGGCTGCCAGACACCGTTTGACATGCGCAGCGTCTGGGTCTGATCCACGCCATCGAGCGTCCAATTCAACTGGATGTCATCGATGATGTTGCCGTCAGCATCGGTGAGCAGTGGAGAGAGATCGAATGAAATGTCGCTCGAGATGGTGGTGCCGTCCCCCTCCACCACGATTCGAGCGAGGCGTCCGGGCCGAACTTCGATCGTGAGCGAGGCAGTCAGGTCACCCTCCGGTCGGGAATGCACGGCTTCGACGGTCCAGAAACCGGCGAGCCCTCCAACGAATCGGGTGCCATCGGAATCTGAGACCAGTGCATTGGAAACCTCGGATTCAACCACCGACCACTGCGCAGAAATCGGCCATCGGTTGCCGTGAGCATCCTCGGCCTGAAGCAGCAGAATGGTCTCATCATCTGCTGACAGGATGTCATGTTCGGCATCGATCCACACTCTGGCGACCTCCCCGTTCATCACGGTGACGTCAATCCAGGTCTGCTCGTCTTCCGCCGCTGCTGAGATTCGCCAGGTCCCCTCCTCGCTCGGCAACCATTCGACCACGCCATCGCCGACCCGGAAATTTCCGTTCTCCGCACTCCAATTCCCCAATGGTAAGAGCACGGATACGTTGTTGCCGACTCTGTCATGCCAACGAAGGTCGAGTGGGATGACCTCATCGGCGCGCACGATGCGGCCGGGATGGATAATCTCGAGCCAATCGACGAGTCCTGGACCGACGGTGATCCAGCCTGTCCCATTCGCCCCAACCCCGCTGGTGATGTCGATTCGCCATACGCCGGTCTCAGCGCCGACATAATAGCCAGCAGAATCAATCGAACCTCGTTCCACCGTCCAATCCAGACCTGCAGCGGCGGCGAGTGGCAGCAGATTGCCGAGCCAATCCTCGACCGTCACGAATATCTGGGTGCCGACACCCGCTCTGGCGACCAGTCCCTCAGGCACGATGATTCGATCGGCTGCGCCGACGCTGACGGTGATGTTGGCGACGACGACGTGGCTTCCCCAACTCGCAGCGACGGTATGGGTTCCGAGTTCGGTCGGCGTGTATCGGCCCTCAGGGGTGATTACACCAGAGGAGGCCGCCCAGAAGATCGGCAGATCGGGCACGGGATTGCCGTGTTGATCGAAACCGTGGGCTTGGACGTTGATCGTATCATCGACGGTGATGCCAATCTCGGTGTCGGGCATGGCCAGACCGAGCGCAGCACCTGCGCGAACCCAGACATCCCTCGTCCCAGTGATACTGGCTCCGCTCGCATTGACCAGGCTGAATCCTGCAACCCCTGGGGTGAAGCGGCCGCCGCCATCGATTGCACCGCGGTCGACAGCCCAGGAGACACCCGCGACGATGCGCACGCCTCGCTCAGAGCGAATGCTCGCCGTCAAATCGAGAGGGCTGTCTGCATCGACGGTCGCCAACGGTTTCGGATGGATGTCGATCCAAGCCGGTTGGCTGGACAAGGCCGCGGGTGCGCTCCAGCGGAAGGTGATGCGCCAGACCGGTCGATCCTCGACTGCAGCCGCATCATTGGCATGGAATCGAACATGGGCATCGAGGCCGAAACCATCACCGGTCAGCAGAACGCCGGTCCGGGCATCCATGCCATTGATTTGGCGATATTGGCCGATTCGAATCGCCCGACCGACGTCGAGACTGACAATCGTGTCATTCTGCTCCACCGTCCATCGGTCCATCCAACCCCCGCTGTCGGCATTGCCCATACCGCCGGATCCCTCCCAGCCGGTTCCGCTGCGGCGCAGGTTCCAAGTGGCCTCGTCGATGGACCAATCGTCGCGTAGAATCATCCACACCTGTAAATCGGTCGTCCCGACCTGAGAATCGAGGGACAGGTCCAGACTGGCATTCACAACCGTCGCATTCGTCCAGAATCCAACATCGGCCAGGTCGAGCCCGAGCAACCCGTTGAAGCGTGCGGAGGGGCTGGTCTGATGACCCACCTCGAACCAGGCATCAGAGCCATGTGGCGAAGCGGCATCCCCGCTGTCGAGTCGGGTATCTCCGAGCGCTCCATCCTGTGCGGAATCCATCCGATAACTGACAGTCCAGGTCCCATCCCCGTTGTCGACCAGCGTCGAACTAGCATGGCTCGGCTCGCTCTTGGATGGCAACTCCATCGGAGCGGGTGTGACACCCGCCAGAACCTGCAGCAGCAGCAAGATCACGATGGCAAGGGGTGCTCCCATTCGCCAAGGCTTCGCCTCCATCGCCCAGCGGAGTGCACTCATGGGACTTGAATGACGCGCCGTTCCGTCCGCCTACGGCGGACGGAGTTCAAGCGAACCCGGGGTGGATCAGTCCACCCACTCTAGCCAGTCTTCCATGCCCGAATCGCGGTACCACCAGGCACCTTCGTCGTCCTGCCACCACTCGGTCCCGTCCTCATCGACGCGGTAGTTGGAATCGGATTCGATATCGTGCTCCTCCTCCACGTGTTGTTCGGTCGATTCGTAGCCATCGCCCTGTTCGCGTGCCGAGACATCAGACATCTGTTCCTCCTCATCATCCTCAAAGAGGTCCTGGTCGTATTCCTCATCGTCACGATCCCCACGGCGAAGCAGGACGACGACGACTAGCACCACTCCGAAGAGTAGGAAGCCGACGAATGAAAGGCCAATCCAAGACCAAGGTGAGTTGGCCTCGAAGAAGCCCGGGATTGTCCCATCGACGGTGATCTCAACCGAGTCGCTCTTCGCCCCATCGCTGATGACGATGGTGTTCAGGCCCTCATTGAGCATGTAGATCTCATAGATCGTCTCATTGATTTGATCCTCCTGATTCAGACTCTCCGAATCCTCGTGGATCAGGATGTCCGTGATCTTCACAGGCACGGAGTTGCCGAATCTGTCTTCGCCGGTGACCGTAATCGTCACCATCGTCTGCTGTTCGATTGTGAGTTCGGACCCACTGACAGCACCGGGCGCATTGGCCTCGGCAATCAGCATGAACAGTTCACCATAGGCCACATTGACGGTCCAGACACCTGTGCATCCATTGCATGATCCAACATTGTAGGTGAGAAGGTAGGTCTGGTTATTGGCGCCGGTGAAGCTGAAATCACCCATCCCCGTTCCCGCGGCGCGGAAGTGTTCCGCCTCGACGAATCCACTTACGCTATCACTGCTCCAGGTGACCTCCGCAAGGAAGGGGTTGCCATCTGCATCCGCGACTCGAATCTCGACATCCGGCTCATCTCCAGCCGTGACCGAGGTGTCGCTCATGTTGAAATAATCCGAGGATTCATCGAAATTCGGCCAAGCCCTGTGCCAGACCGAAGCGATCTGGCCGACGGTCACTGTGATCGTCGTCATGTTCAGGCGAATGGTATCGGTGGCACAGATATCATAGGTTCCGACAACGGTCGCATCCCAGACATAACCGGTTGACCGCATCTCAGTGGTGATGTTCTTCCAGCCCAATCCCTCCGAACAGGAGACGGGGGTGACTCCGTCATCCATCTCCCATTCGAACCAGAGAAGATTGCCGACGGGTAGGTCGTTGAGGTTGTCATCGGTCGCGCTCGGTGTGAGATCATAGTCCTCATCCGCGGTGATTTGCGCCGGCGGCGCGGTGTGAACGTAGCGTATTTCACCGGCCAGAACGGTGAAAATTACATCGTCGTAGTGGGAGGTCTGACCGCCCACATCATCGTTGAAGGTGTAGACCATGCGGACCGTCCAGTCACCCACCCGAATTGGCGCGAAGCGAGCGAATGAACCGATGCCATCCAGCCACATCTGATCGGCGTCAGGATTGGTGATGGTCCAGGTATCGGCAGAGATTCCCCATTGGTTGCCATCCGCGTCAATCGCGTAGGCATCCAGATTGGTTGGTGAATCGCCACTGGTCAGCGTCGTGACAGCCGTGCGAGCCTCGACCTCGACCGGGATGCCATGCTCCACGGACAGCGACAGGTCGACTTGAATGCCCTCGAGGACCGCCCTGACCCACTGCGAACCGGTGGTCTCCGCATTCCAGGTGGTCGGTGGCCCGACCTCGAGAACACCGTCGCTCCAGGTCCAGGCGGACAGGGGCAGGTTGACAGACTCCTCATTTCCTTGCACATCGATGCGCAGAATCGTGAAGGTCACGAGGTCGTCGGCGGTCATCGAGATGCTGTCCAAGGTCGGCGCACTGCGAACCACGATTGTGTTGGTGGGCCCCACAGCCGAGACCTCGAGATCGACGATGTCGCCATAGACGACCGTGACCTCGAATTCGCTGTGGACGCCGAGGTCACTGTCGAGCCAGATCGTCCACTGGCCGACCGAGTCGCCCATGAAGGTGCCCGTGGCATTGCCCATCGCACCATTCTGCGCACCCCAGGTGAGACCACCAGCTGTGGCCGAATCCATCAGGTTGCCTCGCTGATCGTATACGGTGAAGTTGTAGGTTGTGAAATTGCCCGCCTCGATCTGAGAATCTCCTGATATCACAAAGTAATCTGGAACGCCGACACTGACGGTAATCATGATCGAGATCGTCTGTGTATTCCAAGTGAGATTGAGGTACTGGACACCGGCTGTCCACGGCTCCCAGCTGAGGCCGGCCACCGGGGTGGTGACCGAGGGACCTGGCGAGAGGGTACCATTGCTGATCGTCATCGTGATTGTCTCACCCGGCACCATATTTCCATTGGCATCGATGACTTCGACGATGTCGAGATTGAAGACACCGTCCGCGGTCATGAGGTATCCTGCAGGCACGACGACCAATTGCACAGGTGCGCCCGGCGTGACCGTGATGCTGTGGGTCTGAGAGACCTGGCCATAGGAGGCGACGATGTCGATCATGCCAACCTGATTAGGTGTGAATACCCCGTTTTCATCGATCGAGCCGCTGCTTGAACTCCAGCTGACGACCCCGAGTAACGTATTGCTGTCCGCATCGAGCAGGTTCGCGGTGAAGGTGACATTCGTGTCGGCATCGGTCGTGGTCGCGCCCGAGACCGTAATCGCATCGACCACAGTGTAGTTGAAGTGAACAACCGGGCGCAGGGTGTCATCCGCTGCCTCGCTATTGTCCACACGAATCGCCATGTGACCAGCATTCACGGTCGGGATGATTACGATCGTCAGCGTTCCATTGGTACTCGCCATCGCTGCGCTGATATCGAACTGCAGCCAACCCGTAAAAACGCTGGTGGAGATGCGAACCGTGTCGAGCGGAGTCGTGGCATAGTCGATTCCAGGCTGTAGCCCAGACGCGCCCCAATTGATTCCGGTCGCGGCCTGATTCCAGGTCGCGCCATCCTCGTCGAAATTCGGGTTGATTAGAGCATAGGCCGTCAGGTCCAGATAATTCGCCCCGCCGTACTCGATGATGTTGTTCATGTGGATCGAAAGCGTCGCGGAATGTGGATTCACATCCGGATGCAGAGGCATCAGACCCATGTCGATCTGATAGAATCCGTAACACAGGTAGGTGCGATTCAGCGTGATGCCGGGATCGCAACCCACACCGATCTCGATTGGGGACGAACCATGTGCGGTGTCCGCCTCACCTTGACTGATGTGGGTGTCATCAATCGGCATGTGATTCAGAGCCGGAACATCTGCACCCTCGCGAATCTGCACGCTGTAGACGTGGTTGCCCTCGTAGGTGGAACTCGGGTTGCCGATTCCGAAGGTCCATGGGACCGAGCGAGCACCCGGAACCGAATCGTTCAGCGCCTGTACGGACCAGGTGTAGATCTCCCCCGCGGCGAGGTCGAAGTCGGGGGTCCAGATCGAGGTGCCTGCGCCAATGGCGAAGCCTGCGGGAGCTGTGTTGTTCGCACTCTCCCAGGACTTGTAGGCATGCGTGCCACTGCCATTGGATAATCGCAGGATGTAACCGGTCGCATCCGAGAGGGAGGTCCAGGTCAGGTCGGGGCGGGGATCGACATCGAGAAGATACTCATTGCTCGCATCCTCACCATAGACCACGCTGAGGTGATCGGGCCAGACCAGACCGACCTGTGCTGGAGGGGTCGCCCCATTCGGGTTGTCGACATACTCGACGATGAGTTCGGGGGCATAGCCCGAGGTAGATCCCTCGGCAGACGTCAGGTAGATCGTACCTGTCCAACTCGTCTTCAGCGCCATCGACATCACACCATTTCCAGCCCATGCAGATCGTGCAAGGCCCGTGACATCCCACTCATACCAGACACCACTCGTGGTGGTGGTCGAGGTCATTGAGGAGGTTGCCGTGCCATTGCACTGGGTATTGGGATTGTAGCTGTTCCAAGTGACAGAGGATTCTGTCCAACTGCTGCAGTCATGGATCGCGATGCTGTGTGCGCCGTTGCCCGTGATGGCTGCGACATACATTCGCAATGTCACGGCTGTGGGCAGCATGGTTGCAGGGTAGGGGTACTCCGCCAGATCCACAGCGATCAATCCGACCGCATCGTGGCCGGATTGACCCGGATCAACGCCGATTGCGATGAGCGTCGAAGAACCGTGGTTCTGGTACTGGCCGCTCGCAACGCCCGAGCCGATCCAGGTGTCCGGCATCGTCGGCAACAGACCGCTGTCGACGAAGACCGCACCTCGCTGCATCGTGACGCTGTAATTGCCCCCGCCATCATCGCTTCCCTGTTCATCCGGAACGCGGAAGGGGCCGCCGTCGGTCCAGTTGCTGTAGGTCCCATCGATGATTGCTCGGACCCGCCAGAGGAACCACTGATCGCCCCAATCGATGCCGCTCGGTGTGGTGTAGGTGAGGTTGGCGATATCGAAGGTGCCATTGTAGGAGTTCGAATCGCTTGAATCATACAGCCACCAGGTCGAGGGTGAACTGTAGCGCGGGTCGATCGATGTCTGAATCTGCCAAGCATCGACATTGCTTGGAGCCGGATGATTCCAACTAACGGTGATCGGGTCCAGTGGGGTCGGCCGCATCGCGGCGGTGTTCCACATCGTCGTCGGACTGGAGGGGCTCAGGCCCGTCGGATCTGCGGGTACGGATTGAGCGCCGCTCCGATAGGTGATGCCCAGGGCCGGCCGGCGGTCGCGGTTCGCGGCACCGGAAGTCGAAGCCTCATTCTCATCGACGAATGAGTGGCGGACAATCAGCGCGGGATCTTCGGAACGCAGCAGCAGACTGAGGGTATCCAATCCACTCAGGCGGGCCTGCTGAAGCAGCGGCGTCACATCCCAAGTATACCAGCCATCGCCGCTGACATTGGTCGAGTCGATCGGCAGGTCGGCATCGTTGGCTCCGCTCGCGCCACCGGATTGCCAGGTATTGTTGGTGTAGCAGGAATTCCACGTCACTGTGGTCTCACCCCAGTTGCAGAGCACGTTTGCGACCGAGATCTCGGAGTTGAGCGTGCTCGATCCCGAGGCACGGAATAGCTTGAGCTGGGCATCCATCACCTGCCAGGGTGCATTGTGGTGAATCGGCACATTCGAGATGTCGAAGCGCAGCAATGAACGAGTTTCGTGCTGATTGCAACTCGGACCGCCGTTGGAGGAACCGACCATCAGGCCGGTCACGGTGCTGCCATAGTTCACGTTGGAGGCACAGGAGTCGATGTAGCTGCCCTCGGCGACGTCGTAGGCCGAGGTGTTCCAGTGGGCATTGCCGTTGGCGATTGTAACCCAGGCATCCGTGCTGTTGACCTCACCGCCCATGTCATCGGGGACGATGAAGGTGCGAGAGGCGGAACGAGGTCCACGCATGTCATCATCGACAGGCTGGATGAACCAGCGGAACTCCGCATTCAAATCCAGAGGTGTCTGCGCGGTCCAGGTCAGGTTCGTATGATCGAATCCAGCATCGGTCCGACTGTCGAAGATGTCGTAGCCGGCGCGAATTCCATCGACCTCGTCGTAGATGAAGACCCGCCAATCCGAGATGGCCGCTCCATTCGAGTGGGTCCATGAAAGGATTGGCATGTCTTCGCCGATCATCGCATGGGTCGCTTCGATCCACTGCAGACTGCCGTGGGCTGGGGTGGCGAGGGACCCGGAAGTACTCGGTACCGTGCCGGAGCCATTGCGCCAGGTCAACTGGATCGTTGGACGATTCGCCGCCCATTGATCCTCCACGCTGCCGAGCACGATGCGCTGGTTCGAGTTGGCATCGACACTCAGCATCAGGCTGACGAAATCGTCGCCACGGGCGATTGCAGCCTGAGATATCTCGGTAATGTCCAGACTGATGCGGCCACCCGAGGGGATGTTGGAGATCACATCGACGAGTTCCGTGCGATCGGCTGCAGCCGAACCTGCGGCAGCGGTCCAATTCGTCGTACCATTGTAGGTGACACCGGTCGCATCCGCCGCGGTCCAAGGCATGAGAACCTCGTGAACCGAGAGACGCGGGGCGCTGTTGTTGGTGGAGAATACGTGCAACTCGATCTTGGCCTCGACGAGGCGGGCGCTGCTCGGGTGTGGCAGCGTGGTATTACCACCGACTGGGATTCGCAGCAGGGCATTGGCTGGCCCCGAACCGGAGACGAACAAGGTGCCGTCATCAGCATGCGTATCGTTTCGATGCGCGGCGACGCCAGTCACCCACGTATCCTCGAACAGCGGCATGCTGCCGTCCGAGAGCACGGTGCCATGGCCAAGATCGACCATGTAGGTATTCGAATCGACTTGGGTGACATCGATGTTCGGTAGAACGAATGTGGTGCTTGCGGACCACAATCCGACTTGACCGGTCGCGGAGATTCCACGTGCTCTCCAGTGTGAGGTCTCGCCCGCGGTCAGGTTGTTCGGGAAGGTGAAACTCGCCCCACTGAAGGCACCGGTGTCGATCCACGAGGCGAAGGTCATCAGATTGGTTGTACTGAAGCTGGAATCACTGTCGAGCTGAACCTCCCAGCCATTCGCAGGAGGCGTGCTCGTCCCATTCCAGGTTAGAGTCGGAGTCAGGTCGACGCCGAAGGTGACGTCGCCCGTGAGAACCCAATCCCCATTGCTAGGCGCGAGACTTGTGGGGGTCGTCGGCGCGGCGTTGGAGCCGTTGGTGTAGATGATGACCAATTCGGGCATCCCGCCGTTCTGACCGCGGTCGTAGAAGGTGACCGGGGTCGTGCTGGAGGATGTGAGGATGAAATCGAGCGATGTGCCCGCCCTCGTCGCGACCTGAGCGGCAGCTGTCACGTTCCACTCGTACCAAGTCGAATCATATTCCGCATCGGTCGTGTCCAGACTCTGGACCCGCTCAGACCCGCTCGCACCCACACCATTCCAGGCGGTCGATCCATCCGAGGTATTCCAGGTCGCACCGGATTCGGTCCAGGCGTGCTGGCCATTCTCATGTGCCGTGACCGGAATCGAGAATGAGGTGCTGTTCAGACCGGAATACTGGTGGGTCTTCATCCTCAGTGTGGCTGAGACAACGGCGAGGCCATCGGCCAAGGGATGGGTCGTCAGGTCACAGCCGACGAGCACGACTTGGCTGGTAGAAACCGTGAGATCCTGCCCCTCAAGATTCAATCCCGAAGAGGCGCCACCTTCGATCGTCGTGTCGCCGCAGGCGGGCAGGAAGAGACCCGGGTTGTTCGAGGTTGCGTTACCATGGCTGAAACGCAATTCGTTCTCACCATTGCCGAGGTCGGTCGAGTTCATCTGCGAGACAACCATGAGCTTGTGATCGAACGGTCCGCGCTCATCATCCTCAACCATCTGGAGGCGCCAGAAGTAGTCGTAACCGAATTGCAGGTTCCAGGCGCCCGGCACCGTGAATTCGCCTGCAGTGATGTCGAATCCATTGTCCGTGCGGCTGTCTGCGGTGAAAGGAATCGCTTCACCCATACCCGCGGAATCTGGAATCAACTGAATGAGCACATCCGCTGCGCCACCGCCGCTCTGACTCGCTGCACTCGGGTCCCAAGACAGGGTCGGCGTGGTGCTGCTCGTCAGGTTCCATCCGACGAGGTCCCAAGCCGCTCCGCCAGAAACGGGGGTCACATCAGCGGGGGGAGGCGTGGGCACACCATCACCCCAAACATACTCGATGTCGAGGTGAGGCCGGTAGGAGTAAGGCTCGTCACCAGTGGCGAATTCAGCTTCCTCACCCGGCAGCCCGAACGCCGTGATCAGGAAATCGAGATCACCCGAATGCCCGTTGTGAAGATAATCCTGAACGCTTCCTGTGACATCGAAAGACAGCGTGGAGTAGGTCTGATTACCATCGACGGTGCCCATCAGATCCTCAATGGTGACGGCATCCTTACCGCCCCCATTCCAAGTTGCGGCATTGCTCGCATTGGCGTAGGTCAACTCCTCGAAGACGTGACCCGTCGCCGGGTCCATCAGCCAGGCTGAGATCAAGGGGTCACCGGTTCTGTCGGTACGCCGCAGGTTCAGCGTCGCCTCGTAAACTGTCACGTTATCGTGTATCGCGACACTTTCCATCAGCACTCGGATGAATCCCTGCATCTGGCCCTCTGACGAATTGTTCGAGTTCCCGACACGGAAGCGAAGGTCGTCATTGCCATTGTAGGACTGGTTGCCCGACAACACCCAGGTGTCGTGGATGGTACCCAAGCCGAGTCCAACCGTATCATTGCTCAGCGCGATTTCCATGCGATTCTGCACGTTGTAATCACCGAGTTCCCCGGGAAGAGCGAAGTATCCCGAGACCCAAGCGCCGAGAATCGAACTGTTGACCGAGCGCATCCGGAAGTAGACCCAGGTGCCATCCGACAGGTTCGTGTTGGGGGTATCGAATTGGCCGCTGGCCATCGTGAATGCACTCGAATCGTCCCATGATGTCCAATGCCAATCCCCATCCGAGATGGCGCGGAAGTCCGGCCCATTGGAGAATTGGATATCGAGATCAGGGCCGGAGAGGTTCGACCAAGTGATGGTCGGGTTCAGATCGGGCATGATGGCGAGAACGGTCGGATCGGCCAGGATTGAGCCATCCTCCGGTCCTTGGATAATCAAGGTGCCCTGACTCGCAGCAGCGCCGAACGTGTAGGTGAAATCGAGGCTCGGCCGGGTTGAGGTTGTCGTATGCTCAGAGGACGAGCAGAAGACCGGTTGGCCTACACCAGAGATGATTAGACTCATGTTCAACTGGCCATTGCGGAGCGCTTCCTGAACGAGTGCAGTGATGTTGAGCGTGATCGTGGCGCTGGAGGAGATCGTCGCCATGGTGCCGGGTTCCCAGGGTCCACGGTCCACGCCGACACCCTCGACACCGGATACATTCCATGGCGTGCTGGAATTCCTCTGATTGTGATTCGCGTTGCTCTCGTTGAAGTCGGTCAGCAACAGGGCGGGATACAGAATCGTGCCGCCGGTCGGGAAGAAATCGAACTTCGTGCAGTAGAGATCGAGCGTGGCCTCGGAGATGACCGCCGTGGAAGGCAGAACGCCGCCGCCCGGGATGGTCAGGTCGAAGGCGACGAGCATGCGTGAATCAGTGAACGACATGTCGCCGATCATCAGGTTCGGAGTGCTTCCATAGGTCATGTTCGGAAGACTTGAATTCGTTTGTGTATCCGCTGTCAGGCTATCACTCGCAGTATTGAATCGGGGCGCAGGAGCCTCTTCCAACCAGGCATCGCTGTCGATTGCCTGCATCCAACTACTCAACAGCATCAGGCCCATCATCAGGACTGAGCCTGCCGCGGACCCCCAGTTTCTCTCTCCGCTCGTCATGTGCCTCGTCGCGTGACGGCCCGAACTGCCGTTAATGAGTTGTGGTGGGTCGACCATACTGCGTATGGTCAGAATGAGGGCCTGTGGGGAGCGAAATTGCGATGGGATAGGTTCATCGAGGCCCGCTCGGCAGGGGGCCTTGATTCGAGATGTCGATGATGTGGGTGGAGAAGCATCGACCGCGCACGGTGCGCCAGATTCGAGGTCAACAGGCCACGGTCGAACGGCTCGCAATCTATGGGGAGAAAGCGACATTCCCCCATCTTCTATTCGCTGGACCCCCGGGCACGGGAAAGACCACTGCGGCGCTGGCCCTTTGTCGAGATGTGTTCGGTGAAGATGCACACGACAATCTGCTCGAGATGAATGCGAGCGATGAACGAAAACTGGAGAACATCCGAACCAAGGTGAAGCAATTCGCTCGCACAAGACCTCTGGGAGGCGCCTCGTTCAAGGTCATCTTCCTCGATGAGGCCGACTCCCTGACCGCCGATGCTCAAGGTGCGCTGCGCCGCATCATGGAACAGTATTCGAACACCTGTCGGTTCATCCTGTCCTGCAACTACTCTTCCAAGATCATCGAGCCGATTCAATCCCGTTGCGCGGTCTTCCGATTTCGTCCATTGGCCGACGATCAGGTCCGACTTGAGATTCTCGCCGTCGCCGAGGCTGAATCAGTTCAGTTGGACGATGAGGCCTGTGAGGCGATTGTCCATGTGAGCCTCGGCGACCTGCGCCGGGCCATCACGGCGCTTCAGGTCAGTGCGAGCCTTGATTCTCACGTGACTCGAGCGCTGATTTATGAGACCACTGCGACCGCACCACCCGAGGAGTTGCACGGTTACCTGCTCGCCTGCCGTGAGGATGGCTTCCACCCTGCCCGACGCCGCCTGCGTACGATTCTCGACATGTTTGGGCTGGCGGGAACCGATCTCGTGAATCAGCTCCACCGAGCGCTGTACGATGCGGAATTCCTCGCAGAGTCCCAGAAGCTCGACCTGACCGAGACCATGGCGGAGATTGATTTCCGTCTGGTCGAGGGCGGTGGTGAGGCGCTGCAGCTGGATGCGTTGACCGCTTCGATCTGCTCTGCTCTCGCGCCGTAGTGCGCTCACGACCAAGCGGGGATGAGCAGGTCCGCGTGTTCTCGCCGCACCTCTTCGCAGAGTTCAGCCGCATGCTGTTGCATGCGGAGTTCGCGGGTCTGGGCGACGATTCTTGCGCGTCGCGCGGCGCGAATCATCGGTGCGAGTGGGGTCCAGCAGAGCAGGTCCCCCGCCCGGGTCAAGCGGCGCCGCATCGAGCGGGTCGCGAGTGTGTCCATCATCTGTGTCAACTGGTCCAAGGTATTCTCATTCAGCATCGTGCATCCCTTTCCAGCCTGAGGAGGCTGGGCCACCTCTCCACCTGTCTTTGCAAGGGGGAGGTCGACGAATTGAAAGTGAAAGTGTTTCAGTTGCCCGATTGGGATGTGAAAGTAAATCAGAGAACCGGACCGACCTTGAACTTCCAAGACACCGTCTCGACCAGTTCCCAGGGCTCGCCATTCTGGGACAAGGTGACCTCAATCTTGTAGGTGACTCCGGGCTGGAAACTCTGGTTCAGATCGACCAGAATCGGCACATCGGTCGCCTTTGTTTTCACTTTCGATACATTGGCGGACACCACATCCCAATCCCCGCGCAATTCGGACGCACTTCCCTGTGCGATCGTCGTCGTGTTGCTGCCGACCGTCAGTCTGACCGTGACGTATACATCCTGTGCATCGATATTGTCACGGACTGCGAAGGCAAATCCGATGTGCTCCGGAAGATCGCCGGTATCCTCGACATAACCCACCCGCTGCTGCCATGCCTCGGGGTCATCGATGTCGAGCAGGACCGCTCTGCCCGCGACCTCGGGGGGTGAGATGTCGGCAAGTGGTGGATTGACGACGATGAATGAGACTGCGAGCCAGGTGAAGGTGTAGAGGAAGCCACCGCGAAACCAATTTCCAAAGGTGTATCGCTCGGAAAATCGTTTGAGGAACTGGCGATGAAGGGTGGGCAGGGTCAGGATCAGCAGCAGTGGCAACGACCACAGCACACTGGCGGGACCGTCCATCTGCGGCATGATGACATAGCGCATGAACAAGGCGATTCCGGTACCGAAGAGGACGACGAGCCACATCGAAGCGGTGTCTGCTTTTTCCTTCTCGACGTGATCGACCGGGTCGAAGGGTTCGGTTCCAACCTTACCTCCAGGCCGCTTCTTGTCATCACCGCCGCGACCGCCACGACGTTTGTCGCTGGCCGCCGCCGCAGCCATCGCCGTAGAGAGATCGACCATGGTCCTCACCCCGCTGGGGTGGCAATCCGCCTATCATGCGTTCGGCCCGAACAACTGGGGATCGAATATGGCTGGTGCGATTCAGTCCATCAAAAAGAATCACTGAAACGCACCAATGTCCTCGAATAAACAGTCAGAATCAGCACTGTTCGAAGTTCGGGAAACCTGCCCGGCACGGTACCGATTCATCGCGTTCAAAGTGCCGGGAAGGGGGCTCGAACCCCTGACCTTCGGATTATGAGTCCGACGCGCCACCAACTACGCCACCCCGGCTTGGGCGACCGGTCGACCGACGAGGCGGATATGAGCATAT
>Ga0114996_10001673_pt1 | contig 29503 bp, 27 predicted proteins | sample ArcticOcean_MG_C_4_FD_87039 | JGI IMG/M metagenome (GOLD analysis project Ga0114996, IMG submission 87039) | Marine microbial communities from western Arctic Ocean - ArcticOcean_MG_CB4_134 | ecosystem: Environmental > Aquatic > Marine > Oceanic | place: Arctic Ocean: Canada Basin | collected... | reverse complement strand
TGTCAAACTCCAGAAGAAGCGCTTGATCTTTCGGGCGCATCACCGAGTAAATGAAATCAGTGGCCGCTTCTTTCTCAAATTCCATTTTGACCCGCACACTGGAACTGGTGTCAATGCAGAGGGCGATCGAAAGCGGGAGATTAGTCTCCTCAACATAGTTCGTAATCGGATTGATGCGACCACCCTCATATACCTTGAAATCCTCTTTAGTTAATCCTTTTACAAACTCTCCTGTCTCCTTATCGTGAACCGAAACCAGGATGTTTACAGTCTTCACCTGGACACGTATTGGGTCGTCCTTCTTGGTTAACAACTGCCCTGTGACGAATGAAACGGACAACAGCCCGATCAAGAGAACAATATACATCAGTGCATTCCCAGCATCTCATTATTCCAAAAGTTTCAAGATTGCATCAAGATTTTCAGGCAGTTTAGATCGGAATTCTACGAGATCGCAACTAGTTGGATGCTTGAAACGCAAGTAACTGGCGTGAAGGAACTGTCGCCCCAGACTTTCAATAGCCCTTCTCACAGATAGCTGCATAACCTGCTTATCTCTACCTTGCCCATATAAGGGATCTCCTGCTATCGGGCAGCCAATCGAACCCATGTGCACCCTTATTTGATGTGTCCTGCCTGTGTAGAGTTCCACTTTCAGAAAACAAAATTCGGAGAATCTTTTTTTAACCAGAAACTTTGTCTTTGCAGGACGGCACGCATGTCCTCCAATAGTCATCCTGGTTCTAGCTTTAGGATGCCTGCCAATCGGGGCATCAATCTCCCCAGAGTCTTGCAGTCGAGTACCATGCACCAATGTTAGGTATACTTTTTCAACACACCTTTCTCTGAACTGCTGAGCCAATAGGTCATGTGCTCTGTTATTCTTAGCAACCACCAAGAGTCCCGAAGTGTCCTTATCTAATCGATGTACAATCCCAGGCCGTACAGACTGACTATGGCTTATTTCCTCAAAGTGATAAAGAAGACCGTTCACGAGGGTGCCGGACCTATTCCCAGCACCGGGATGCACCACAAGCCCAGGCTGCTTATCGATCACTACAAGGTCGTCGTCCTCAAATACGATGTTCAAAGGGATTGGTTGAGGTGAAAGGCTAGAGATCTCAGGCGCGACCCGTTGTATCGTGATTAGATCGTTTGACTTTAGCCTATACCCAGCCTTGACTGACCTATCATTGAGCAAAACATAGCCTTCCGAGATCCACTTCTTGATAAGGCTACGACTTTCCTCTAGTTGGGTATTGAGGTGATGGTCTAGTCGTTGCCCTACACCACGCGAGCCCACCAATATAGAGATCTTCTCAGGCACTACGCGACCCAACGGGCGTCACCCGATTTTGAAAAATAAACACACCTGCCACTAGAATCAAGCTGATACTTATAAGCTGGTGAATGGAAACCTGGCCATCAAAGAAGAGGCCTCGCCCCACATCACCACGGAAGAACTCATTCGAAAAACGAATCAACCCATATCCAACCATATAACAGGCAAAAACTTGGCCTTTGAAACGGCGTAATCTGTGGATCTTGTAGAGCATTAAACACAGCAATAGAGTGGCGAAAGATTCATACAGCTGGGTCGGATGTAGAGAAACATTCAGAGGAACTCCGACATTTCGGCTGGCATAGTCACTAGTGAAAGTTACAGCCCAGGGTAAATCACTAGGTTTCCCATAATCACATCCAGCTCCGAAACACCCTAACCGACCAATTGCCTGCCCGAGGGCTATAGCTGGCGCTGCAGCGTCAGCTATAGCCCAGAATCGCATCTCAGGGGTACGAGAAATATACCAGTAGCTTCCTGCAACAGCACCGAGAAAACCACCAAAGTAAGCACCTCCTGACCTCCAGAAACCTAGACTCAAGAATCGAGATGGCTGACTCGCATAATAATCGAAGTTAGTCAGAACCATCAGGAGCTTAGCTCCCAACAAAGCCGAGATGATCACTACAAACCCCAAATCCCAGATCTTGTTCTTGGACACTTCGTCAGATTCAGTCTGGCGAGCTAATAATGAAATGGCCGCCAAAAATGCTAGTGCCAATAGAAGCCCGTATGTATGAAGTGTGATAGGACCTAGTTCAATTATTTTCGGATACATAACCCTCCCAAAATCTCTTTCCCCATATTAACTCTTGCTGTCAATTTTAGTCTCAAGTAAAACCTTATCAAACTGAGATAGTTGATAGCCACTAGATTTCTCTCTAGAAAAGAATCCCGCAAAGAAGAAATAGAAATAGGGCTCCTGAAGCGGCCAGCAAAGCATATGGAATCTGCGTCCTGACGTGGGAGATGTGATCTGTAGCGGCTGCCATCGAAGCTACAATTGTGCTATCGGAAATCGGAGAACAATGATCTCCAAAAATTCCTCCTCCTAGTGCAGCTGCTAATGTCAGAGATGGGTCTAGTCCCAACATCTCCGACATGGGCAACACAATCGGTATCATGATAGCAAACGTTCCCCAAGAGGTCCCAGTAGAGAAAGCCACGAGACAGGAGAGCAAGAAAATAAGGGCCGGCATGAGCTGAACGGGCATCCATGAATATATTGCCTGTGCAATAAATATGCCTGTACCTAGGGCTGTTGTTGTCGTTGAAATAGTGAAGGCGAGAGCCAATATTATCAAAACAGGCATCAATCCTTTGATCCCCAGGACCAAGTCGTCAATTAGTTCCGTGACAGTCAAAATACCCTGAATTCGGTACATGATTGCAGCCAGGACAAGCGCCGCAATTACGCCCCATAGGATGGCGGCGGCTCCGTCTCCCCCCATTAGATCCCCCTCCCCAGTTTCCCAAAGCACCCAGGGGACAACACAGATCATGCAAAGAATAGGTCCTACCATATTCAGGGCCCTGCTTGGAATTCCTTCTTTTTTGGATACTCCACTAACCTCTTCGGAAATTAGCGGGGCACCTCCTTTTGGAAGTACCTGTCCTGACATCCGGACCCGTTCTTCAGCCTTACCCATAGGACCAATGTTCCAGTCAAATACAGCAACCACCAGTGCTAACCCCAGGGAAAGGATGGCGTAGAAGTTAAGTACCAACGTAGAAAGAAGAAGGGCTGTCGGACGGGCCACCTGCTGTGCCGCAAGCAGCCCAATCAAATAAGCCCCCCAGGCGTTCAAGGGAATCAAAATGCATTTGGGGGCACACGTTGAATCAATAATATAAGCCAGTTTTTCACGAGCTACTTTCGCCCGATCGAACAGAGGCCTGGAGACAGAGCCGGATACCAGAAGTCCAAAGTTAGACTCAGTGAAAATAGCCATGCTGATCAAGAGTGTAAGGATTCGGACAGATCGTTTGGAGGTAACCGCATTGCGCTCGTCGACCCAATCGATAAATCCCTCCATACCGCCTGAGCGTTGGGTGAAAACAATGAGGGAGCCGATTAAGCCACTAAAGACTAAGGTCTTCAGGTTGTTCGGTTGGCCGACTGCCGCCAAAAACGTATTTAGAGAGTCCACCAATCCTAGGAATGGATTGCCACCGGCAAGAAGCGTCCAACCCAACCAGATATAGATCCCAAGTGAAACAATTACCTGACGTGTACGGATCGCCAAATATATTGCTACTAAAGGAGGAAGTGTCGAGAGCCAGCCTATTCCTTCCATGGCGGATAGCCTTAAAATTCTTTTTGAAGGTGACGGGCCATGTTTCGGACTCTTTCCAAAGATACCAGCATGTTAGCTCCCTTTAATTGCTCGATGGAAACGACGTTATCACGTGCAAACACATAACCCCGTACCTTTCTTTCTGCTGAAGAAGCCTCCCTGCCAAGAGTTTCAACGGCCCTATAAAAGTCAGCAGGACTTTTAAGTATAGGTGCCTTGGGTCGACGGACCTTGATATTTCGGTTGATGCTCATAAACACAGGATTCAGCAGCTTCCTTAGTTTATCAGAGGCTTTTTCGAGGCCGACTAAAGACTCCCGGAATTCCTCCAGAGGGGGGCTACTCTCTTCCCCGGTGAAGAGAACAAGGCGTTTAGTGTTCAATCTAAGTAACTCGGTCTGAACTTCGATCCTCTGGAGAAACGACCGTATCAGATTTCCGGTCCGGTGTTCTAAGCCGAAAAAATCCCAAGGTTCTCTGCGATGGCGACCGAGATCGAACGCCGATCTGACACCAGCAGCCAATCTACTGAAATACTTCCACAGGATAGGATTATTCATAGCGAGTTCCCGCGAGCGGTCATCCGAGCCCCCCCAGCTTCCACCTACAGGAATCAAGAGGGCGAATACGAGCAGTTTCTGAACCAGTCGATGCATACCGCCTTCACCATTATTATCTTGCTTGAAACTCACTTTAGGGCAAGAAAATTGACCTCCCTAGGATATCAGGCCCGCAATACTCAAGACCATACAACTGAAGAAGTCTGGACGAAATTTCTAGGGAATCCAAGGTCGTGTAAAAGCCCCGTCTCTAGATTACTCCTCAGACTGAAGGCTGTCTTTAGCCCAGCTCCCGCATTGCTTCTTCCAGTGCTTTCCTGGGAGGTCGAAGCTGTCTCTCATCCATCTGGTGGAGAGGCTTCTCGGTAAGATTAAGCCGATCGAGAAAGTTCTCACCCACTGGGTTCACGTAAATGAGGCCTGTCAAAAACTCCCCAGCATCGGTTGACTGGCGCAAGACCTCGAGAGCCCGTGCTCTATTCATGGGATCGAAATCGCGGTCGACTTTACGTAACCGTAGATGGGATCCGTCATGCATTTCGACATCGGTAACGGTGCCATCCTCATAATCGACGGGCTTCAACTGCTCAACGTAGGGTACAAAGTCGATCTCGTGCAGGAGTTCTTCGTGCTCCTTGGCCCAAGCATAGCTTTTGGTCGAGTCTGGCTGATTGTTGAAAGTAACACACGGACTTATAACATCTAGAACACAGCTACCACTGTGACTAAGCGCCCCCTGTAGTAACGCCACCAATTGTTTGGGATCGGCGGCAAAGGACCGGGCCACATAGCTACAGCCGAGCTCGATTGCCAATAGACATAGATCAATGGCAGGAAGATCATTCGCTACGCCGGTTTTCAGCTTCGAGCCAATATCCGCGGTTGCCGAAAACTGACCTTTAGTCAGTCCGTAGACACCATTGTTCTCGACAATATAAACCATTGGGACATTCCGACGAAGCATATGGCAAAATTGTCCAATCCCGATCGAGGCTGTGTCTCCATCTCCACTAACACCAACACAAACTAGATCACGATTAGCGAGAATAGCGCCGGTCGCTACCGACGGCATTCTTCCATGTACTGTATTGAATCCATGGGCTTTATTCAGAAAATAGGCAGGGGTCTTGCTTGAACACCCAATACCGCTCATTTTGGCTACCTGGTAAGGGTTTACCCCAGATAAAAACATTGCCTTGATGATTTGGTTTGTTACCGCATCGTGACCACACCCGGCACACAAGGTCGAGGCCCCTCCTCGATAGTCCTTAACTGTTAACCCAATCTGATTGGAGCCCTTTTTAGATCCAGTAGATTTGGAATCGGTACTTTCGATACCCATCACTCATCCCTCTCTGCAGACTCAGCCTTACTTACTACATGTTCAGTGACAAACCTCGCTGAGACGGACAACCCATCGTAGTTGAGAATTTTCCTGATCTTGTCCTGTTGCCTGCCGACTTCTAATCGAATAATGTCGGCAAGTTGACCATCTCTGTTTTGCTCAATTACAAACACAGACTCATGCTCCTTCACAAACTCTCGCACCTCAGATGTCATCGGAAGAGCTCTCATCCTCAGGTAACTGCTCTTTATCCCGTATTCAGACCGCAACTGCTCTCGACACTCCTCCATGGCAGCGTCAGTAGATCCATAGGCTATAAGTCCAACCGATGCATCCTTTACCTGTTCGATAACAGGCCCAGGAACATACTTTTTAGCCGTCTCATACTTGACCAGAAGACGATCCAGATTGGCCGTATAGTCGTCTGGCTTTTCCGAGTAAACCGCGTCCTGATTGTGTCCACTCCCACGAGTTAAATAGGCCGCCAATGGATGCTCTGTCCCAGGCAGGGTCCGAAAAGGGATCCCATCCCCATCCACATCTCGATAACGACCAAATTCTCCCACCCTTTCAAGGTCCTCAGCTGACAATACCTTCCCTCGGTCATATGGTTTTGTAGGATAATCAAAGGGCTCAGTCATCCAGTTATTCATTCCAAGATCGAGATCGCTAGCCACAAAAATCGGCTGTTGAAGACGTTCCGCCAAATCAAATGAAAGCTGAGCAAACTCGAAACACTCCTTCATATTGCCTGGAAAAAGGACCACATGTTTCGTGTCACCGTGTGAGTTCTGGTAAAGCTGACTGATATCCCCCTGAGATGTACGGGTTGGCAGGCCAGTACTAGGTCCCATCCGTTGGATATCAAAAATGACACATGGAACTTCTGCAAAGTAGGCCAACCCCACAAACTCCGACATCAAAGAGATCCCAGGACCGGATGTGGCGGTCATCGCGCGGGCACCAGCCCAGCCGGCACCCACCGCCATTCCCGCGGCAGCCAACTCATCCTCTGCCTGCACAATTGCAAAATTGGCCTTACCAGTATCCTTGTCGATACGAAATCTATTCGCATAGTGGGCGACGGTCTCACAAAGACTGCTGGATGGGGTTATCGGATACCAGGTGGCTACAGTGAAACCACCAAAAACACAGCCAAGGGCAGCAGCCGAGTTTCCATCGATGATTATCTGGCCACTAGTCCCATCCATCCTCTCAATCCTATATGGGTCCAACTTCTCCAAATTCTCTCTTGCATATCGGGCGCCCAAGTGGACAGCCTTGATATTCAAATCGATAGCTTTTTTCTTTTCCTTGAACCACTTGCCAATAGTGGCCTCAACCTCCTTCATTTCAATACCGAGAAGTTCAGCTGCAGTTCCGACGTAGATCATGTTTGCAACCAATTTTCGTAGTCTCACGTCTCGAACGATTTCAGAGGCCAGCTTAGAAAAGGGGACAGAATAAAAAATTAGATCGTCACGTAGTCTCGAGAGATGTAGTTTCTCCTCATAGATAACTACCTTACCTGCCTCCAGCTGATCGACATCCTCCTTTGCAGTCTGAGGATCCATTGCGATCAGGAGATCAATCCTTCTCTTTCGACATGTGTACCCGTGCTTGGAGGCTCTAATGGTAAACCAGGTAGGCAATCCGGCAATATTGGAGGGGAAAAGATTTTTGCCACTTATGGGGACGCCCATTTGAAAAATGGAGCGCATGAGAACGTTGTTCGAAGACTGACTTCCCGAACCGTTCACAGTGGCAACCTGAATACTGAGATCGTTGACCACCTCAACTGAATCTTTGGACTCAACAGTCACACTGTCTGGCATCTGGACCCCACTCAACGGTTGTCACTTTAAAAGAGCCGACGGATCAATAACGCCAGCACATATTAGCAAACTTGTCTGTACGGATTCACAGTTTTATTGCGTGGTCCCAGAGCAAAAAGAATCTCTTAAGTTAAAGACGTGATGCAACTCGAAAATCATCACAAAAGGGACTCGCTGCAGATTTGGTCTCTGTCATCTCAATCCACCCCTGCTCTCCCTCTAATTTTACCCTATATCGAAGACTACAAGATAGATTTACTTCTAGGAATAATCGCTTTCTTGAATGCCGTCGGCTTGGTGGGATTTGTCCTTGGTTTCTCTCATTCCAGCTATAACAAGCAGACTTGCCGAACCGCCTTCAATTTTGCGTTCGCGCTCAGCTTCAAGAAAGACCTCCCAGTTACTGAGCGTCGACTGAGCTAACAGGTCGGATAACATCCATGAAACTCGACACCGAAAACACCGCCTCCCCTATTCCCGGCTGTCCGTAGCCCGGAGGCGAGGGCAGCTCGTACTTTTCTAATAATCGCCTCCATTCCCGCAGGAGCAAGAGATGATAGGCCAGCGGGGCACCCGCTGGGTTTCCTTTACCCAAGGCGCTGATCGGCTCTGGGCACCAGGTCGTAAAACGTGGAAGTATACCTCTGGACATGAAGAAGTCAAGTCCTTGCGAGGTAGACTCTACTGCTTCCTCTGGTGTCTTGAATCCGTGAGGTTTAGACATCTCAATCCCGGCGACAAAGTTTGGGATTACATTCTCCGCCCCGAACACATCCGCCGCGTCGACAACTCTTGAGATCCACTCGTCACGACCGACAAAACGGCTTTTCCCAGCACAAATAATTTCGAACAACCGCCGATCCCAGACCTCGTAGTTAGGATGGTATATATCAACCCCGCAATCCTTGAATCGTTGGACTGCATGTTTAGGCAAGGCTTGTACAACAATTTTACTTATCCAGCGCCCAGGGAAACGTTTCTCAATCGCTTCCGGATACTGTGCATAAAACTCAACTTCACTCAAATTATCGAGAGTGGATGTGATGCTACCCCCCGTCACTGTGTAGGCTCCGCTAATGTTGTCTGTATCGTTGATAATTGACAGGGCCTCCAGAACCTCCGCCACAGTCTTGACAGCGGTATACGAGCGTCCTGTGCCTTTCTGTTGGCGATAGTTTTCGTTAATGTCACAGAACTGGCATTCCTCTTTCTTCCCAAAGTATTGGCAAATACGAAAAACAGTCAGATAGAGAAGATACCCCCATTCGATGGTAGGACAGATGTCCATCAAGGGCTTTCCGTTCGAAAGTACCTTCTTGTAATAATCGGGAACCGCTTGCAAAACAACTTCGCAGATCTCCTCCGATTCCAGCGTCAAGATAAGGCGGCCGTCTTCAGAAAGCTCCACTTCGTACAGAGACGCCGGATTGAGGCGTACCGAAACAATAGTGCGCCGAAAGTTACGAGCACCTCCAATTAGACAGAGCTCTTCGGGAGCCCTCATGTTCTCTTGTTTACCCATTTCGGAGATGGGCAAGAAATCAAAGGAGAAAATGAAATAGGCTTTGGGTTTACATCCTGACGCTATTCTCAGAGCGTCCTCGCTGAAAGCTAAACCCGAACGCAGTATATCTTCTTTAAAAGCTACCTCTAGAGGTAAATCACAAAAGTGCTCAGCCAACTCATTGACGTGGTCCAGACGCGCGCTCATACTACCCCACTCTTTTTCGAAAGTTCCTTCATCTTCTATTCTAGAAGCCCCCGTTCACCCCAGTATAGCCTTTGTTGTTTCTTTAGATCTCCCTCTCCAGAAAGGAATTCCAAGAATGGGGTAAGACCGTATCGTCTCCTAGACTTCAAACGCAATGCACCAACCCCTTGACTAGAGACTCTCCCGACTTATAATGGGGTGCTTTTCCACACCTTTAGCCTAGGAGGAAATCGATGCCAACGGACAAAGGACTACTTAAAAAGTCAAAAGTAATTTCTTCCTATGAGAAAGCCTTAATACTCCTTCATAAAGAGAACTATAAGGAAGCCCAATCAGCCTTTCAAAGTATTATAGAGAAATACGGAGAGGAGAGGGAGGTCGCCTCTCGGGCTAGAGTCTTCCTTAAACTTTGTAAGCCCAGGATAGACAAACAGGGAAAACAGACGGAATTAGACGCGCAGGGATATTACGAACAAGGGATCCTGCACCACAACCGAGGCGAATGGGATGAAGCACTTAAGGCCTTTAAGGACTCTCTAGAAAAAACTGGAAAGGACTCGGGCAGGGATTTCATCTATCGCGCAGTGGCATCCACCTATGCCCGTCTAGGAGATGTAGAACAAGCTATCACTTACCTTACGAAAGCTATTGAGAGTAATGAGGTCCACCGTTTCCAGGCCCAGCACGACCCCGATTTCGAACCATTCATCTCAGACGAACCCTTCCAGACTTTGCTCTGGCCTGATCGGACAGACTAACCGATTTCAAAACTCAGAGTACGTTCTTGTTGCCGAAAAAAGTCCACATCAGCTAAAGATGGCTGCTACCTTGAGAATAAAGGTTAGCTATTTTCTCGTGTCGGGCTTAACCGGCAGAAACCAACCAGCCACAAATACTCGTTGGAGGAGATGACGAATGGACAATAGAGAAAAACGTTGCGCCATCGTCCTCGCCGCCGGGAAAAGCAAACGATTCCAGTCGGAAATCCCTAAATTTCTACACCCGTTGTGTGGCAAGAAAATGTTGGCGCACATTCTAGATCAACTAGCAGAGTTAGACCTCGACACCATTTTCCTAGTGGTTGGAGCGGACTCTTCTCCGATCCGGGAAGCACTCTCTGGTTATCCGATTGAATTCGTCGTACAGGAAAAGCAACTTGGTACAGGACACGCCGTCTCAGTAGTTCTTCCCCATCTCAGAGACCAACGGGGTTCTGCATTCGTACTATATGCAGATACGCCCCTGATTACGGCTGGTCGGCTGGAAAAGTTGGAGGAAATACGCCAGCAATCAAATGCTGCTCTGGCCTTGATCACCAGCCGGCACGATGACCCTACCGGTTACGGACGTATACTTCGTGATTCTGATGGAATGCCCCTTGCCGTAATAGAGGAAAAGGATGCGACTCCATTACAAAGAGAGCTCCAAGAAATAAATCCCGGGGTTTACTGCTTTGATCTAGATCGACTAGCCCCTGCCCTCGAGGTCCTGAACAACAACAATGCCCAGAGTGAATATTATGCTACGGACACAGTCTCAATCCTGTACCAGCAAGGTCATAAGGTGGTCAGTGTAGATGCGCCTTCTGAAGAAGTACATGGTATCAATACTAAGACTCACCTAGCCATTGCAGAGTCGATATTACGCCAGAGAATAAGGCAGCAATGGATAAGAACGGGGGTCAAAATTCTACAGCCGGAATCGGTTCTGATCGACGCAACTGTGAACCTCCATTGTGACGTTCAAATCAACTCTGGAGTAGCTATCTTCGGTGAGTCTCACCTTGCACAGGGGTGTGTGCTTGGCCCAAATACGATACTCGAAGACGCTATACTAGAGGCGGGTGTTAGTGTTGGCGCCAATTGCGTTATCCGAAGGACTAAGATAGGAAAAGACTCAAAAGTCGGACCTCTTAGTCATATAGACAATGCGGCAGTCGGAGCCAATGTAACTATTGGAGACGGCACTACCACCTATAATTCCGACAGGGGTCGGGAAAGCAAGATATATATCGGCGACGATGTTCTAGTCGGCAAAAACTGTAAACTAATTTCCCCAGTCACCATCCAATCTAGTTCGACCGTGGCGGATGGGGCAACAGTCAGTGCCGACATTCCCACCGGATAGTCTAACCTGCCTGGTGATACTCCTGCAGGCTTCTGACGACTATTTTCCCTTTCTGTAGAACCCGCACAGACTTTATGGCGGCTGCAGCCGCGGAAAGTGTCGTTATACAAGGGGTTTGATAATCTATACAGGCCCTCCTAATAGCCTTTTCATCAAAAAAAGACTCGCGCCCCAAAGGGGTATTTACTACCAGATCGATCGCCTCACTCCGAATCAAATCGACAATATTGGGACGACCTTCATTTACCTTGTAAACTTGTTCGACCTCAAGACCTCTTTCTTGGATTTTAGCCGCTGTACCTTTCGTTGCAACAAGCCGGAATCCACCATTAGAAAATTCTTCAGCCAGGTCCGCTATTGAACGCTTGTCACGATCGTTCACACTTAAAAAAGCCACCCCACCCTTAGGAAGAATCATACCCGCACTTAACTGAGCTTTGCCATAAGCCTCCCCAAAGTCGTCTGACACCCCCATAACTTCGCCAGTTGAGCGCATCTCTGGCCCTAAGATTGTGTCCACTCCTGGAAATTTATGAAATGGGAAAACCGGTGCTTTGATAAAGAAATGTTTCACTTCTAGATCCTTGCTAAGACCTAGCTCTCGAAGTGTTCTTCCGATCATGAGCTGCGCGCCAATCTTCGCCAAAGGGACACCAGTAGCCTTACTCACAAACGGCACTGTCCGACTAGCTCGGGGGTTTACTTCCAACACATATACTCTATTATCCGCGACTGCAAATTGCATGTTCATAAGGCCGACAACCCCCAGCCTTATACCAAGTTCTCTGGTGTATTCCCGCATTACCTTGAGATGATGCTCATCGATAGAAACAGGAGGCAGAACCGAAGTACTATCCCCTGAGTGAATGCCAGCTTCTTCGATGTGCTCCATAAGACCACCGATGATGACCTCTTTCCCATCACAAAGAGCGTCGACGTCAAACTCTTGTGCATCTTCCAGAAACCGATCGATGAGGAGCGGGTGGTCTTCCGCAAGGTCTACCGCCGCTGACACATATTTCAACAATGATTCATCATCATAGATAATAGCCATGGCTCTCCCTCCCAGGACATAGGAGGGACGAACAAGGACCGGATAACCAATCTTGCTAACCACAGCTTCCGCTTCTTGTACGGAACTTGCTATTCCGTTCTCCGGTTGTGGAATTCCAAGCTCGAGGAGAAGCTGCCCAAACCGACCTCGGTTTTCGGCCAGGTCTATGGACTCAGGAGAAGTACCTATCACCGGGACACCCGCCCTGTACAACTGGAGTGCTAATTTCAGTGGCGTCTGTCCTCCGAATTGGACAATTACCCCAGTCGGTTTCTCGGTAGTAACCACTGCCATAACATCTTCGAACGTTAGTGGTTCAAAATAGAGTCGGTCTGAAGTGTCGTAGTCAGTCGAAACGGTTTCAGGATTACAGTTCAGCATTACCGTCTCAAAGCCCTCCTGTTTTAGGGCGAAGGCAGCATGGCAACAACAGTAGTCGAACTCGATACCCTGCCCAATACGGTTGGGACCGCTGCCGAGAATAACAATCTTCTTAGATTCACTAGGTTCGGATTCATCTTCCTTCTCGTAGGTTGAATAGAGGTACGGTGTGAAAGACTCAAACTCGGCGGCACAGGTGTCAACCCTTTTATAGACGGGTTCGATCCCGTGACGAAGTCGGAAATCCCTGACATCGCTATCTAGCAGCTTGGCACCCACTTCAGATTTCATAATTTCGGCCAACTGGAAGTCGGATAAAACTGCAGCTTTAGCCTCCTTAATTTTTTCCGGTGATACCTCTTCTAAGCTTTGCCCCTGGATCTCCTGCTCCAGTTTGACCACCATTTGGAAGTTGCCTAGGAACCACGAATCTATTCCGGTAAGTTCGTGAATCTCATCAATCGAGTACCCTTGGATAATCGCAAGCCGCAGGTAAGCAAGCCTAGCCGGAGTCGGGAACTTCAGGTTTTCATCCAGTCGAGTGGGGTCGATGGCTTCAGCAGATAATGTTTTGCCTGTCTCCAAAGACCTGATGCCTTTCCACAGAGCCTCTCTGAAGGTCCTGCCAATAGCCATCACCTCGCCTACCGACTTCATTTGTGTTCCGAGCTGTGGTTTTGTCGGCGAGAATTTTTCAAAGTTCCAGCGCGGTATCTTAACAACTACATAATCCAGAGTCGGCTCAAAGCAGGATGGAGTCTTGAGGGTGATATCGTTAGGTATCTCATCCAGGGTATATCCTACCGCCAGCTTGGCGGCAATCTTTGCTATTGGGAACCCTGTAGCCTTAGAAGCGAGTGCAGAACTTCGGCTCACTCGCGGATTCATTTCTATGACGACAACTCTGCCGTCTTGAGGGTTGACTCCGAACTGAATATTGGAGCCCCCCGTTTCAACCCCAACCCTTCGAATTATTTTCTTAGAAAGGTCTCGTAATGTCTGATATTCGGGGTCACTTAGTGTCTGGGCTGGTGCAACAGTAATCGAATCGCCCGTGTGGATTCCCATCGGATCGAAATTTTCGATCGAACAAATAATAACTACGTTGTCATTAAGGTCACGCATGACCTCGAGTTCGAACTCTTTCCAACCGATTATGGATTCCTCTATCAGCACCTCATGGATAGGAGAGGACTGCAAGCCTCTACTAACTACCTCTCGAAATTCCTCTGCATTAAATGCAATCCCGCTTCCCGAACCGCCTAAGGTAAATGAGGGACGAATGACGGCCGGCAATCCCACTCGCTTTAGAATTGACAGCGCCTCCTTCATACTTTTAGCAAAACCTGAGACAGGCACATCCAGTCCAATTTCCTCCATGGCGGTCCGGAACAGTCGGCGGTCTTCGGCGATTTGAATAGCGTCTAATTTTGCTCCGATTAACTCTACCCCGTATTCCTTAAGTACCCCGTTCTCACAAAGTTCCACCGCTAAATTAAGTGCTGTTTGCCCTCCCACCGTAGGCAACAAAGCGTCTGGTCGTTCTCGTTTAATTATTGCGGCTACATACTCCAATGTGAGAGGCTCGATGTAAGTACATTTCGCAAGATCCGGATCGGTCATGATCGTGGCAGGATTCGAGTTCACCAGGACTATATCGAACCCATCCGAGGCTAACGCCTTACATGCCTGTGTCCCCGAATAATCAAATTCGCATGCCTGGCCTATTACTATTGGGCCCGATCCTATAATCAGTATTTTTTTAAGATCAGTCCGTCTGGGCATTTTTTTGTCTCAAGAGCCTCTAAGCCAACACAACCAGTAAGGGGTAGCTGCTGCTTTCCGTAAATCCGTGTACACCGAGATAGATTTGTATTACAGCCACTGAAATCGCCAATTTTCGCCTCACGATTTATCCTTCATCATCTTGATGAAGTCGTCAAATATATATAGCGAATCCCTGGGCCCAGGAGACGCCTCCGGGTGATACTGGACGGAAAAAGCAGGGATCGAACGGTGCTGGATACCTTCCAAAGTTTGGTCGTTCAGGTTGAAGTGTGTGCAGTCGACTTCGGAAGCGTTAAAAGATTCAGGGTCAACAGCAAAACCGTGATTCTGGCTAGTAATCTCGACTCGACTCGTCAGTTGATTCATGACGGGTTGATTAGCGCCACGGTGACCAAATCTCAGCTTAAAAGTTTTCCCCCCGAGGGCCAGGCCCAGCAATTGATGTCCGAGACAGATTCCAAAAATGGGTTTTGTCCCCAACAATATCTTGATCTCTTTTACTATGGCCTCAAGAGGCTCAGGATCCCCAGGCCCATTAGAGAGAAACACTCCATCGGGATTAAGATTTAGCACTTCTTCTGCCGAGGTTGCTGAAGGGACTATCGTAACATCACAATTTCGCTTCGACAGACAATTCAAAATGTTGGTCTTGATCCCAAAATCATAGGCTACCACCTTGAACCTTGATTCCGTCTCGGCCTTTCGCTCATAGGCATTCTCGCAGGTCACTCGCTGGACATAGTCGCTTCCACTCATGCGAGGGTGAGCATTCACTTTCTCTTGCAGTGAATCGTGAGAAAAGTCGGTACTGGAAATAACCCCTCGCATAGCCCCTTGAGTACGAACATGTCTAACAAGCGCTCGTGTATCAATCCCCTGGATACCAGAGATCGAATGCTGCTTTAGATATTCATCCAGTGTTTGCTGTCCTCGCCAATTACTAAATGCCCGACTACATTCACGTACTACAAAACCCTCGACGAAAGGCCGCCTAGATTCAATGTCTTCTTCATTTGTACCGTAGTTACCAATTTCGGGTTGAGTCATCACGACAATCTGTCCTGCATAGGAGGGATCGGTTAAAACCTCTTGGTATCCTGTCATCGAGGTATTAAAGACCACCTCCCCCAATGCCCCATTGGAGTCACCGAAGGAGGACCCTTCGTAGAAAACACCATCTTCAAGATAGAGAATTGCTCTGCTCAAATCCGTATTAAACTACAGCGCGAATGAGAAGATATCAAACCTGTTATAGCAGTTTTTAGAATTGTCGATCGATTAGTCAATCAAGTAGCCCGATTTTGGGAATGGGCCAATACCGAAAAATTGCTCTGCCAAAAATAAATTCAGCCGGTACACATCCCCAGTGACGACTGTCGTTACTGGAACTTCTGTGGTCACCCATTACATAGTAACTATCCTCGGGAACTGTGACCGAGGGATACGTTCGGTAGTCCCGAGAATCGGTTCGTGCATACTCCTCCTGGAGTTGGTTTCCGTTGACGTAGACTGTACTTCCGCGCACCTCGACTATATCACCTGGCAGGCCGATCACCCTTTTGATAAAAGATTTTTTCCGGTCCTTAGGATACCAGAACACCACTACATCCTGGCGTTGCACCTCGCTGAAACGATAGAGGAATTTATTGACAAAAATGCGCTCCTGGTTCACCAGATTAGGCTGCATGCTAGTTCCTTCTACACGCACCGGTTGGACCACAAACACAACAATTAAAATAGCCGTGATAGCGGCGAAAAAAATGTCCCGTATCCACCTTCTTGATTCTCCGGGAACCCAAAGAGAACATGATTCAGGTTGGTCTTCTGATTTTTTTTCGGGTTCTTCCATATTTCCCAAGAGCCCCCAGACCGTCGGATCCCCAAGCCATCAACGTCGACTCTAGCTGCCGCCATCAAGAAGTAATACGACTAGAATTCCAGAATCTCTTTCTCTTTTTGGTTTGATAGACCTTCGACCCTAAGAACAAACTCGTCTGTGACTTTCTGGACAGCAGCCAATCCCTTGAATTCGTTGTCTTCAGAGATTTCTTTATTCTTTAGGGCCTTCTTGAGAGTTTCATTCGAGTCTCGCCGGATGCTCCGCAGAGCTGTTTTATGCTCTTCACTGATACGATGGACCTGCCTAGCTAGTTCCTGACGACGTTCATTTGTGAGGGAAGGAATAGGGACTTGGATTACCTTCCCATCATTAGTCGGATTGATCCCCAGGTCGGAAGAAAGCATTGCACGTTCGATCTCACGGATCTGAGACACATCCCAAGGTTGAACCATAATCATAGTCGGCTCCGGAACATGCAAGGTAGACAACTGATTGATGGGGGTTAACGTCCCATAATAATCCACGAGAATACCGTCAAGTAGATGGACTGATGCTCTCCCAGTCCGAATGACGGAAAGACTTCGAGTCAAATCCTCAATAGTCTTGTCCATTCGACCCTGGGTTGCATCCAACAAGGCTGAGATCATATTTTCCTCGCTTACCTAGGGCTGCAAACTCTGGGTGTCCGGTCCCTCAGAGATCAGAGAGCCGACCTCTTTGCCGAGAACAATACCCTTAATGTTGCCGCTTTGTAGTAGGTTGAAAACAATAATCGGCAGTTTGTGTTCCTGGCAAAGACTGACCGCTGTACCATCTAGCACCTTTAGGTTCTTGCTTAAAACCTCATTGTAAGAAATATGCCGACGAAATTCGGCTTTCTCGTCGAGAGCTGGATCAGAATTAAAGACGCCCCCGACTTTGGTTCCCTTCAAAAAGACATCCGCCCCAATCTCCATAGCACGAAGCGCTGCTGCCGTATCAGTAGAAAAGTATGGGTTTCCCGTACCTGCAGCCAGAATAACTACCCGCCCTTTTTCGAGATGACGAATCGCCCTACGTCGAATAAAAGGCTCTGCGACCTCCGCCATGTGGATCGCACTTAACACTCTGGTGAATGTCCCCATTTTCTCGAGAGCGTTCTGGAGAGCCAGGGAATTGATTACCGTCGCCAACATACCCATATAGTCTCCGATAGCTCTATCAAACCCCGCTTCGCTGACGTTGACACCGCGGATGATGTTCCCACCACCAACAACAATTGCCACCTCGATACCCAGTTGGTGTACTTCCTGGATCTCGGCAGCAATCTCCTTCATCATTACCGGTTCGACACCGAAATCCTGCTCGCCAATGAGAGCCTCCCCACTAAGCTTGAGAAGTATTCGCTCGTATACAGGAGTAAATGTAGGCTCAGACGGTCTTGAATCTAGTGGCTTGCCCTGGTCAGTAACCATCTACCGTCCTTTTTAGTCTCGAATAAATCGAAAACAACAGCCGACCAACTACTCGATAGCTACTCGCCGATCTTGAAGCGTACAAAGCGGCCTACTTGAATATTTTCGCCCAACTTTGCTATTGTCGATTTGATCAGTTCTCCAATTTTCATATCAGCATCTTTTACGAAAGCCTGCTCGTAAAGACACACCTCAGAATAATATTTCTTAAGGCGACCTTCAACAATTTTGTCAGCGATCTTTTCAGGTTTCCCTTCCTGAAGGGCCTGAGCTCTAAAAATTTGGGACTCTCTTTGGGTCTCTTCTTCAGGCACGTCTTCAGGCCTAATGTGCTGGGGATTTGAGGCCGCAACGTGCATTGACAGGTCGTGAACCAGCTCTTGAAAATCTGCCGTGCGGGCGACGAAATCTGTTTCGCAGTTAACCTCTATGAGCACTCCCAGTTTTCCTCCGGCGTGGATGTACTGGCCAACTAACCCTTCCCTAGCCGCTCGACCGGCCTTTTTATCCGCCGCCGCAATACCCTTTTCGCGTAAAAGTCGAGCAGCCTTATCTATATCACCGTCGACCTCTTTCAGGGCCTTCTTGCAATCCATCATCCCTGCGCCGGTCTTGCCGCGCAATTCTTTTACTAGCTGGGCACTAATCCCCATCTCTCCATTCCTCCGGAATTTCATCTGAAGCTGAAAAGGAGTACAGCTTCGAGCGGACTCACCTGTCGGCTAGGCTGGCTCTTTCGAGTCAGCCCCTTGCTGCTCATTGGCCTGATCCACAGCAACAGACTCTTTTGTTACTGCAGCAGCAGCCGGCACCACTATTTTTTTCACCTGATCAACTTCCCGCTTAACCTTCGCTGCCGAACCCGAAGAATCTGAAGTCTTTTTTCTAGACTTTTCAATTACTGGGGCTTCTGCACGATCCGTATCCTGTTTCGCGGCAGCGGCCGCGATAATCTCATCCTTGGCCTTGCGCGCCGCCTTTCGTGCTGCCGCCTCCCTGGCAGCACGCTCTTTTTCCGCCTTGGCCTCTATCTCTATTTCGGCATCGTAGACGGCTCGCCCAGCCCGAATAGCATCTGCTATGGTTGACGAAATCAGGCGTACAGACCTCAAGGCATCATCGTTACCAGGTATAACATGGTCAACCTGGGTTGGATCACAGTCGGTGTCAACAAGGGCTATAACCGGTATCCCCAGTCTCCTGGCTTCAGTCACTGCTATGGACTCGTGGGCCGAGTCAACCACAAATATAGCCCCGGGCAGTCGATTCATTGAACGGATCCCTCTGAAATTCTTTTCAAGTTTTTTCCGTTCACGTTCCAGCTGAGCTGCCTCCTTCTTCGATAACTTCAGATAAAAGTTTTCGGCCTTCATTTTCTCCAGCTCTTCATACCGTTTCAGGCTCTTACGTATTGTCGCAAAATTGGTTAGAAGTCCTCCTAACCACCTATGAGTGACAAAGAACATCCCGCACCGGCCAGCTTCTTCTTCTATAGCTTCTTGAGCCTGTCGCTTGGTCCCGACGAACAGAACCGATCCACCACCGGCCGAAAGATCAGATACAAACTCCACGGCAGTTTTAAAGAGGCGCAAAGTCTTCTGGAGGTCAATGATATAGACACCGTTCCGTTCACCGAAGATGTAATTTCGCATCTTCGGATTCCAGCGGTGCGTTTGGTGTCCGAAATGGACACCCGCTTCAAGTAGCTGTGTTATTGAGATCGCAGCCAAATCGATCCTCCTGAATTATCGTTTGGAAAATTGAAACCGCTTCCTGGCTCCCGGCTGTCCAGGTTTCTTTCTCTCTTTGATTCTAGGATCACGTCTCAAAAATCCTGCTTTTTTAAGTACGGGTCTAAGTTCAAGGTCAAAGTCGATCAGTGCGCGGGACATACCCAAACGAATGGCCCCAGCCTGACCACTGATTCCACCACCTTTGACATTCACATAAATGTCGAACTTGTCTCCCATGTCCGTGAGCGCCAGAGCTTCGAGTGCAACAGCCCTATGGGCACTGCCGGTGAAGTACTCCTGCAAATCCACGCTATTGACCACAAACTGACCAGTACCTGGCATCAGAAACACTCGCGCAGTCGATGTTTTCCTCTTACCGGTACCGTAGTATTGAACTTTCTCCACTTAGTCCTAGCCCTTACAAATATAGATCTAACAACTGTGGTTGCTGAGAGCTGTGTGGGTGTTCTGGCCCCGCATAAACTTTCAGTTTTGAGAACATTTTATTGCCAAGTTTAGTTTTAGGAAGCATACCTTTCACGGCCCTCTTCAGGACTCTATCCGGGTGATTTTTTAGGAGCTGCCCTGCTGACACCTTCTTAATCCCTCCGGGATAACCGCTGTGCCGATAATACATTTTTTCAGCCTTCTTTTTTCCGGTCAGGCGCACCTTCTCGGCATTGACAACAACGACAAAATCCCCACAGTCTAAAAAGTCTGTATAGATAGGCTTCTCCTTACCCATCAGGATGGAGGCGATACGGGAAGCTAACCTCCCCAGCACCAAGCCATCCGCATCGACAACAAACCATTGCTGATCTATTTCCGCGAGCTTGGGAATGAAACTCCTCACTTCTTGCCCCTCAATCCAAAATACTAGCCTAAAACCGAACACAGAAAATACAGGAGCTTACAAAAGAAAGCAAGGTTCGCCTGCCCTTTAGAACCGCCATTTCTCCTTTTCTAGGACACGGGATACCCAACCTCTTCAGCCCTACTTCTCAGGCACTCCTTGTGCTTAAATAAGGCCGCACATGACAACGGATCTTTTTTCTGATCTCAATACCCGTCACAATCGCTTTCTCTCCAAGCTCGAGAATCGTGAACTGGACGGATTTCTTACCTCCAAACCTGAGAACCTCAAATATCTCTTCAACATCGAATGCAGCGTCGGATTTGCACTAACATTTAAGGGAACATCCACTCTGATCGTTGATAGTCGCTATATAAATCAGGCCCAAAATCAAGCATTGTACTGTGAAGTTGAGCTGGCCTCCAATGGCCTGAAGAAAGCTATTAAAACTCAACTCAATGAGAAAAAAGGCTCTCTCGGATTCGAATCAACCCATTTACCCTATGGGACAGCCTCAGGTCTTAAACAATCGGCTCCTAACCTTGATCTGATTGGTCAAGAGCAACTGATCGAAGAACTGCGACAGATCAAAAGCCAAGCTGAGCTAGAAAGACTCCGTTATGCTTTTCGAACCGCCCTGTCAGTGCACGATTCCGTGTTCAGTGACATCTCTCTCTGGGGAAAATCTGAATCTGAAATTGCGGCGAGACTCGACTTCGAAATGCGCTTAGCTGGATCGGAGTGCCCGGCTTTCGAGACGATGGTTCTGTCAGGGACTCGATCAGCCAACCCTCACTCCCGTCCCTCTGGCAATCGGATCGACAATGATTCCCCTCTACTTGTGGACTTCGGGGCTGTCATTGAGGGGTACCGTAGTGATAACACCCGTATCCATCTCCCCCCAGGTTTCGGTCGACCAGAAATCCTAGATATAGTGCAGGAAGCACAAAGTAGAACAATAGACGCCATTAAGCCAGGTATACCAGCCTCCGATTTAGACGAAATTGCACGTCAATTAATTACAGGAAAGGGCTTTGGCAATAATTTCGGGCATGGACTTGGCCACGGCCTAGGCCTCGAAGTGCACGAGTTACCAAGAATAAACGCATTCTCCAATGCCCTACTGGAAGAAGGTATGGTATTCACTGTGGAACCGGGGATCTACATCCCGGGCCTATTTGGAGTCCGTTTAGAAGAAGCTATTGTCGTAACCGCTGAAGGATGCGATGTGCTCCCAGGCTAACCTCGAAAGCCTGGCCAAATTCAGGAGAACAACCAGCCCCGATTTCAGAACATCTCTATCCGCCCTTACCATTGACTATTCATGTACCAGTGAGGAGAATGGCTGGACCCTGGAGGAGCACAAACCAGAATGCAAATTAAGGAACTAGAGGAACTGATCCAACTGATCGAACGGTCTGAGATCGAGGAATTCGAACTAGAACGGTCGGGTACAAAGATCAAAATCCGAAAAGCTCGCTCAGATGAAGACAAGCGGCCAATAGTAGTTTCGGCTCCTTTAACTCCATACACCTCTGCAGAAACCGGGGCTAGTCCTGCTGATACTAGCCCCCCAGCAGTAGAAACTTCTCCTGATTTGGACGAATCCCTGTATCTTTTCAAAGCCCCCATAGTAGGAACTTGCTATCTAAGCTCCAAACCCGACGCACCACCCTTTGTAGAGACAGGCCAACAGATACAAGAGGGGACGGTGTTGTGCATCATAGAAGCAATGAAAATTTTTAACCAGATTGACTCTGATATAGCCGGAGAAGTCGTTAGGATTCTGGTAGAGAGTGGTCAACCGGTTGAATATGGCGAGGCTCTCTTTGAGCTCCGTCTTAACGCCTGAAGTGATGTTCAAAAAAGTTTTAGTCGCCAACCGGGGCGAAATCGCACTCCGAATCATTTGCGCCTGCAAGGAATTAGGTGTTGAAACGGTAGCAGTCTATTCTGTGGCGGACAGTGAATCGCTTCACACACGTTTTGCTGATGAGGCCATCTGTATAGGTCCGGCCTCGAGCTCCGAAAGCTACCTAAATATTCCAAGCATTATCAGTGCGGCAGAGATCGCAGATGTCGACGCCGTTCACCCTGGCTACGGATACCTGGCAGAAAGTGGAGACTTCGCAGACGTATGTGAAACCTGCGGCATCAAATTCATCGGACCTTCTGCTGCATCAATCGAACTCATGGGGGACAAAGCAAAGGCCAGAGAAACTATGCAAAATGCCGGTCTTCCAATTATTCCTGGGTCCGGCGTAGTCGCGGTGGAGCCTGAAAAGATCCTGGCTCTCGGTGAAACGATTGGTTACCCCCTGATTGTTAAAGCCTCAGCAGGTGGTGGTGGACGAGGTATGCGAATAGTTCACCACTCGAACGATCTCATCGAATCCGTTTCCACCGCTCAGTCTGAGGCTCAGAGTGCCTTTGGCAACACCGATGTTTATCTCGAGCGCTATTTGATGAATCCCCGTCATATAGAATTCCAAATTCTGGCTGACGAGTACAACAATATCATCCATCTTGGAGAACGTGAGTGCTCGATTCAACGACGTCATCAGAAATTGATAGAAGAATCTCCAAGTCCTCTGATGGAGGATTCACTCCGTGAATCCATAGGGAGGAAGATTTGCGAGGCCGTTTCCTCCATCGGTTATTCAAATGCTGGAACCGTGGAACTTCTTTTTGACGATCAAGGAAACTACTTCTTCATCGAGATGAATACCCGGATCCAAGTGGAGCATCCCGTCACCGAAACAGTCACAGGTATCGATATCGTCAAGGAACAGCTGCGGATCGCTTCCGGCCAGCCGCTCAAGTACTCACAAAGTGATATCGTACTGAAAGGGCACAGTATTGAGTGTCGAGTCAACGCGGAATCTCCTAGTAGCTTCAGACCCTCCCCCGGAGAGTTAACCGCCTATCATGCACCAGGTGGACCGGGTGTCCGGGTCGATTCGATGGCCCACTCCGGGATGATTGTTTCTCCATTCTACGATTCGATGATTGCTAAGGTTATCGCTCATGGATCAGACCGACGTGAGGCCTTGGATCGCCTCGCCCGGGCTCTGGACATGTTTGTGATCGAGGGAATTGAGACAACAATCCCTTTGCATAAAAGGATCATTGCTGACCCGGCATTTATTAAAGGAGATATCTCCACGTCTTTTCTCGACGACTTTGACTTCTCAGACGTGGATTAGCCCAGAGGAAAGTTAGATAGATTGACAGGAGTAAACCCCTCACGCGGTAGTTGGAATTCACAGCTGGGCTTCGTTATGGCAGCCGCAGGATCAGCTGTCGGCCTCGGGAACATTTGGGGGTTCCCTAATCAGGTGGCTTCTAACGGAGGCGCCGCTTTCCTATTGGTATATATCCTCTGCTGTTTTACCGTCGGCTACCCGGTCATGGTGGCCGAACTGGCTATCGGCAGAAACACGAAGAAAAACCCCGTTGGAGCATTTAAAGCACTGTCCCCGGGGAATACCATCGCCCCTTTAATTGGCATGTGGGGTGTCCTATGCGGCGTGATGATAATGGCTTTCTATATCGTGCTGGCAGGATGGACATTTGGTTTCATCTTCGAGCAATCAGCTGGCCTGATCGGTATGAGCGACCTAAAGGGTCAGCTATCAGATCTGTCTAATGGGCATAAGAATGCATTTTTCTCCTCCCTGTTCATTGTGCTCACCGTTTGGATTGTTTCTCGCGGAGTGAGCTCAGGAATTGAACGAGCAGCCAAAACGATGATGCCTGCCCTTATCCTACTTCTGGTTTTCATGATCGGTTTCATCATTTCCCAGAAGGGCGCGACTGAAGGATTATTGCTCTACCTTAGACCTGATCTTTCCAAAATCAATTCAACTCTCATCGTAAGTGCACTGGGCCAAGCTTTCTTTTCACTCTCATTAGGAATGGGGGCACTCATTACCTACGGCTCATACATGGACCGTAGGCAAAATATCCCTCGAGCTGCCGCATTGGTAACGCTTGCCGATCTGAGTATTGCCTTCCTGGCCGGCCTTTTAATTATCCCGGCCATGTACGTAGCCCAGGCTAACCAAGTCCAGATCCTGGATGACCAGGGTTCACTCATTTCCTCCACTGGCTTGGTCTTCAGTGTCCTCCCTAGTTTGTTTGACTCTCTGGGCTGGTTAGGAACAATCTTCGGGATATTATTCTTTGTTCTCCTAAGCATAGCAGCACTCACCTCTACCATATCGCTGCTTGAGGTGCCTGCATCTTACCTGATCGACGAATGGGGTCTCTCTCGACGTAAGGCTGCGGTCGGTGCTGGTACATGTGTCGGGGTAATCTCTATCTTTGTTGCATACCGTCCGGAAACAATAGGTCTCATGGTAAATGTCTTCAACGACTTCGGATTACCTCTGGGAGGACTGCTAATCTGTCTCTTTCTAGGCTTCTTTTGGACCTCCAAGTCCGCCCTTACTGAAATAGAGAGCGGCCGGCCAGGCTCGCGTGATGGAATTTACGGAAGGGTGTGGTCCGTTTGCGTGCGTTACATTTGCCCCACTCTCATCTTAGTAGTTCTCTGCCACAAGTTTGGCATACTGGCGGTCTGAGATGCCCTCCCATAAAGAGAACCACTATCCTGTCGCTCTAGAATTTGGAACCGGTTTTTATCCTATCTCATCAAATCCCTACTCGGACAAATTGGGTCACCTTCAATTGGCCGATGAATTTCTGAGAGCAGGAGCCCCCATCCTCCAGATCAGAGAAAAACAGATGTCCGACGCAGCTCTAATCCCAATAGTTAGAAGGGTTCTAAGGAGGTGTAGAAACGCCGGGGCCAATCTAATCATAAATGATCGTGTTGATCTAGTCCGCAAAAGTGGCGCCGACGGAATCCACTTGGGGCAATCGGACCTAAGTCCCGCAGAAGCGAGAGACTATCTGGGGGATAGGGTTATTATCGGACTCTCAACGCACAATGAGAGTCAGTTTATGGCGGCTCAGAATGCTCCCGTTAACTATGTTTCCTTGGGGCCAATCTTCAGAACTAGTACAAAGTCCGATAGCAATCCAGAAGTTGGACTTGCACTGCTTCGCCGTTTGGCACCCATTAGCCGGATACCAGTTGTCGCCATCGGGGGAATCCGCTTAAAACACGCTGCCGAGGTCTGGAGAACAGGGGCAGCTGCAGTTGCAGTAATCTCGGACATTTGTAAGGGACCAGGACAGTGTAACCGCGTCCGCAGCTATCTAACACAGAGAGAAAAATTTAATGCCTTCAGCTGAACGCTTTACTTCCCGGTGGGGGCTGCTCCTTGCAGTGACAGGAATTGCTGTTGGCACCGGCAACATCTGGATTTTCCCCAGGGTAGCAGCAACCAATTGGGTGGTTGGTACGAGGTGGCCATCGGATATTTAGTGCTCTTGGAAGCATTGATTTTGGTCGTTTGGTGGTTTGCACAGAATATCGAACAAAATCCTGTAAACTGGCTGAACCATTTTTCGACTGGATCTGTAGGTACTTGCCTGGCACAGTGGGCTTCGCTATAGCCTGTTTACTGTGCTTCAACAATTTTATTGTCAAGAGAACGACGCAGCCATGAACATCGAGGCCCTGATTACAATGGTGATAATACTAGCTCTGGTTTGGGGCGGTCTTTTCCTTTGTATCATCCGCGCTGTGAATCAAGAGAATAAGCATAGAGAGACATCGGACCAATGAATGTTCTCTGGATAGATTCTGGCGCTAAAGGAGGTTTCTTTGCCTTCGAGGTGATCTCTGCCCCTTCCGCCAGTGATATTCGAACCGGTCCCTGGAAAGGGCTACGCATCAAGGTTATTAAATGGTTTCACCGTATAATGGAACGCTTCGATCATAGCGAGCGACTTTTCACACAGCTAGGGTATGCCCGTCAAGTAAACCTGATCCACTCGACTCAGCACACGGGAGAAGAGATCAGGAAAAGACTATTGCGAATGGCAAGGGCTGCTCAGGGGAAACATACGAGTTGGCTTGTGGTAGACACCTTACTAGCTTGCCTTGGAGGTATATTGACACCTCTTCCTGGACCAAACATCTTCTTTTTTTACCCGGCAATCCGAACTTTTTCACATTACCTGGCTAGGAAAGGAACACTAAAAGTCCAGGGGAAAATCATTTTCCATTTCGAGACTGATGATCTTATAGATCAATTAGAAATTGGTTTTGTGAGGGGAATTACACCCAAAAAAGATGTTCTCCTGGCCCTTGAAGCAAACTATAACCTCAAGAACTTGGAAGGGTGCTTAGAAGGCCATCACTAGTGTAATGAGTATAGGGGATGCCCCCAAAAATAAGCCTCAACACCTAATCCAGATCAGATCAATTGGCCCTCTACAACTATGTCATCCCCCAGACGGCGGACCCGCTGGACTTGGAGGCGTGGCGCATCAGCCAGCCTCAAGAGATCGAGAGAGGCGATTGCAGGCACACCCTCGCCACCGATGAACTTGGCTCCATAAAACAATTTAAAATTCTTCACCACCCCGGCCCTAAGTGCAGAGGCCGCAACGTGACCACCGCCCTCGATAAGCAGGCTTGCGATTCCCTCTTCACCAAGCTTCTCAAGGATCTCAGCCCAGAGAAGGCCAGTCCGTTCCCGTTTTACCCGGATAATTTGAGCCTTTTTCGCAAATGCATTAGCGCGTATTCGGGCTGCCCGATGAGAACAGAAAACAATAACCCTATCGTCCGATTCAAACAGCTTAGCTTGAAGCGGAAGCCGCAAGTCACTGTCGAGGATAACCTTAACGAGGGAGTTACGCCTATACCACCGAACATCCAATGATGGGTTGTCAGACAATACCGTCGAAATACCAGTCAGTATCGCATCGCTTTCGAAACGCAGGCGATGTACGGCTTTCCTTGCTTTCTCACCGGTTACCCAACGCGATTCTCCCTCTTGAGTGGCTATACGGCCATCCAGAGAAAGCCCCAATTTCAGTGTGACTAAGGGTTTCCTCTGCTGCATTAGATGGAAGAAAGCAGAATTAATATGCAAAGCCTGCTCAGCACAGAGCCCCTCAGATACTTCAATCCCAACCCTCCGTAGTTGGGACACTCCTTTTCCTGCAACCAACGGATTAGGATCCAGGGTTGCAACATAGACTTTTTTGATGCCCGATTCCTGAATCGCATCGACGCAGGGAGGGGTCCGTCCAGCATGACAACAAGGCTCCAGATTCACGTAGAGTTCAGCTCCACGAGCCTGTGTACCAGCATCCTCTAACGCGACAACCTCAGCATGGCTACCATCAGAATAAACATGATAGCCTTCCCCTACAATCCGTCCGCCTAGGACGACAACTGCCCCAACCATAGGATTCGGGGCTGCTCGACCTATCCCGCGAGCGGCCAGTGCAAGGGCACGCTGCATGTTAGCCCTATGTGGATTTTGGGTGGATTTTGGGGGCATTACTGGGATTACCGAGTGCACCTTGGAGCAGTCAGCTGATCTCCTTCTTTTCAGTGGCCCCTTCATCACTGACGGACCACACCCTCATAAGATTGATTCTCTTTTTATCTGAGGCGAGAATTTTGACAGCCAAACCATTGAGTTTAATTTTCTGACCCGCTTGAGGAACTCTTCCTAAATGTCTAACAACCAGACCGGAGAAAGTCGTTGCGGAACTGTAGCTCAGGTCATGGTCAAGAGCTTCCTCCACGTCTGCTAACTCCCTCCATCCAGCAACCTTAAAAGTTCCTCGACCTTCATCTACCAGCCCCGTATCCCTAAATTCATCTTCATCATATATCTCACCTACTATTTCTTCGACAAGATCCTCGATGCTTACAACGCCAGAAACCGCTCCAAATTCGCTAACTACGATAGCAAAAGGCTGTGATTCACGCTGCATCTCCTTGAGTAGGTCCCTTATCTTCTTAGTCTCTGGTACAAACCATATATTCGTGACAAGTGGGGTGATAGACTCCGCACCTTTACCATCAGATAGATGAGATAAAAGAGTTCTCATGTATACAACTCCAACAACGCTATCCTGATTGTCTCGGTATACTGGAATTCTAGAGTGTTTACTGGACCCCATTAGCACCGCAAGCTCTGCGACAGTAGCCGACTGAGCGATAGAGACTATCTTTGACCGAGGTGTCATAATTTCTCGGACGAGAGTAGCTTTGAACTCCAGTGCACTCTGAATCAATTCGCTCTCCTGCTCCCTAAATATGCCCTCCTTCTCACCCATGTAAAGATAAGCTTGAATCTCTTCCTCAGACACCTCATCTCGTTTTCCCCCGTTCCGTCCCTCAGCGACAAAACGCTCCTTTTTTTTGCACAGTAACCAGAGTATCGGAGAGATCAAGAAAGCAACCAATCGATAAGGCACTCGCATTAAGGGGAGCAGTACAAGGACGAAGATCTCGGGTCTGTTTTGAGCAAGCCAATTCGGGATCAGCTGACGGACTATTACTATCATTAAGATCATAATTGCAATGGGCCACAGGATGGAATTACTGAGCCCTGATATCAGAAGCGTCCGCGTCACTAGGATAGCGCTAACGGCCATCAGCCCCTGGATGGCAAACTGAATGGGAAGAAAAAATCCGGTTCTGTCCTGTGCTAAACCTTCGAGCAGACTAATCTTATGATTAGATTCACGGTCGAGTAGTATTCGCAGACTTACCCTGGAGAGACCTGCCAACGCAACCTCCAACAAGGCGAACAAGAAAAGGCATCCCAGGAGTGCAATCGAAAAAACAACCTGCAGAATCATTGGTGTAGATTAAATTCCTTTCTAAGCTGACTTTCCATCTTGTTCATCTCCCCAGCGTCCTGCTCATGATCGAACCCCAACAGGTGGAGAAAACCATGCAGAGCCAAACCTTTCAATTCAGTCATTAGTGCACCTCGACTTTGTCTCTCCGCCGTTTCTACTGAAATCAAGATATCCCCTGCATAGGGTTTCTCGATGGCCCAATCCTGAGTCGTAGGAAATGACAACACGTCGGTGGGCACATTCTTGCCCGCAAACTGCTGGTTATATCGCCTCATGACTCCATCATTTACCAGCCGTACGGAAAAACCTAAACGGACCGACATTTTCGCGGCCAGACAGTAAAGGAAATCTTCCAATAGGGAAACCTCAAGACTATGCTTTCTCTGGCTATTGAAGACTTTGATTTCGAGGTTGTTTTTTCTCACCTTTTTTATT
>Ga0114996_10001672_pt1 | contig 29504 bp, 29 predicted proteins | sample ArcticOcean_MG_C_4_FD_87039 | JGI IMG/M metagenome (GOLD analysis project Ga0114996, IMG submission 87039) | Marine microbial communities from western Arctic Ocean - ArcticOcean_MG_CB4_134 | ecosystem: Environmental > Aquatic > Marine > Oceanic | place: Arctic Ocean: Canada Basin | collected... | reverse complement strand
TGCCCCAGAAATTCCCCGTGGTTCAGTGGTCAGATGTCGGCAAAGACGTTCGGCGTATTCGGGACTACGTGAAGAATGGGATCGCAGCAACGGCCTACGCCATCTTCATCGACGAAGCCGGCCACTTCCAAAACCATGAGCCACCCAAGGGCAGCCAGTGGATTGCCTGGCACAAGGACGTACGGGTGCTGTGGACGGAGGTTCACGCGTCATGACTCAGCCCCTTGAAGGCGTTCGCATCATCGACCTGACCCAGGTGTTGGCGGGCCCTTTCGCTACACGCCAACTCGCCGACTTGGGCGCTGACGTCATCAAGATAGAACAGCCCGGCACCGGCGACCCAACAAGGACATGGGGCCCCTATTTCCTCAACGGGCACAGCGCCTACTTCCTAGGCGTCAATCGTAACAAGAAGAGCGTAACGCTCAACCTGCGCCACCCCAAAGGCCAGGAAATCCTGCACAAGCTGGTGTCTAACGCCGATGTGGTGGTGGACAATTACCGTCCCGCTACTGCAAAGCGCCTGGGCATCGCATATGAGGCTCTGAGCGCGATTAACCCTCGCATCATCTCCTGCTCCCTGTCAGGCTTCGGCGACGTTCCCGGCTACGAAAGCAAGCCAGCCTTCGACTCTATCGTTCAGGCTATGGGCGGAGCGATGAGCGTCACGGGAAAGGAGGGTGGGCCACCAGCCGTCATGGGGTTCCCTCTTGGAGACCTTGGCGGCGGTCTGGCCCTTAGCCAGGCGGTGCTTGCCGCCCTTTATGCCCGGTCCCAGACAGGCAAGGGCCAAAGGGCAGAACTCAGCATGCTGGACATGCAGGTCCAGTTTCAGGCACACCTGGGCCAGTTTCACCTCGTCTCAGGGGAAGAGCCTGGGCCTATAGGCAACAGCCACCCGCACAACGTCCCCGTGCGAGCCTTCCTTTGCCGGGACGGACGCTACATCCAGGTCCATTCCCCGACCAACCCGTCATACCAGGCGTTGGCGGCAACCGTGGCCGGGGAACTCGGCGGGGAGTTCTCCGCCCTTGCCGACGACCCCCGTTTCGCAAATCCCGCAGAGCGCAGCAAGAATCGTGCTCCGCTCTATGAATTGCTTGAGCAAGGCTTCATCCTGAGGGACTCTTCTGAATGGCTGGTCGAGTTGGATGCGAAGGGCGCTCCGGCTGCTCGCATCAATAGTCTCGGTGAAGCCGTGAGCGAGCCTGCGGTCCAGGCACGGAACATGGTCGTTGAGATCAACCACCCTGAAGCAGGGGTCTACCGGTCGGCAGGGAACCCCATCAAGTTCGCAGGGGCGGAAGAGAAGTTTGACCCAGCACCTTTGCTGGGTCAGCACACAGAAGAAGTCCTGGGCGCGCTTGGCTACACCCAGGACTTCATTAACGAACTACGGGAAGAGGGCGTGGTCTAAGCTACGCCTTGGTCTCCTGCGGGGCCTCGGTCTTTTGTTCAACGGGCTCTGCTGGGACGGGCGTCACAGGATCATCAGAAGTCTGCACTCGCCTGAACTCCCTGATACCCTTGCCTAGGTAGCCGCCAATCTCAGGCAGCCTGCCTACGCCGAAGATGATCATGATGATCACCATTACGATGAGTAGTTCCGGAACTCCGATTCCTTTCACAAAAGGCATTCCGCACCTCCCCCTTCACAGCTTCTAACGATACCTTCCGATGCTAGCACGGTTGGCAAAAGCGGACAAGGGGAAGCGCGGCGTAGGCAGATTCCGCTCTTGGCATCTGAGAACATGATCGTAGTGGTATTCCGCCGACTCTAAGCTTACCGCCAGGCCAATTGACACTGAATGCACCCTCCGATAGGATGCGCGCCTCCGAAAGACAGCGCCTTCTAAGAGGACTTCGTGGCGAAACTGGTTGAGATCATTGGCATTGGCCACAACCCCCTGATGCACTTGCGTCTGACGAATTCAGGCGACCAGTCGCCCGAGGTCGTTAAGCTGCGGGAGCGTTTCGGCGAGTTGCAGCAAAGGCTAACGGACGCACGTCCTGATGTCCTGCTTTGCATAGGCAACGACCACCTAAACACCCTCTTCATGGACAACATGCCTGCCTTCCTCGTAGGCAAATCGCCGCACGCGGAGGGCCCCTGGGACTGGGAGTTGGACCTTGGGCTCCCTTCGTATGAAGCGCCGGTGGACGTTTCGCTGGCCAAGGGAATTGTCAGTGGCGGATTCAACCACAGCGTGGACTTCGCCTTCTCCGATGAATTCAAGATCGACCACGCCCATACCATTCCTTTGAAGCACCTGCGCCCGCAGATGGACCTCCCCATCGTTCCCATTTTCTGCAACGTCATGGCGCCCCCCATCCCAACGGCACGACGCTTCTACCAGGTTGGCGAGGCGCTTCGGGACATCATCGAAGAGTTGCCGGCGGACAGCCGGGTGGCCGCAGTTTGCAGCGGCCACCTCTCGGTGGAGATCGGAGGAGCGCGGTCGACGATGGGCGCTTGCGACCCGGAGTTCGATTACTGGAGCGTGGACATGGTTGGCAGGGGAGATGTGGAGGCAGTCTGTCGCGAATTGACCTTCGAACGATTCTGGCAGTCAGGCAATTACACCGCCGGCTTCCTTACCTTCGTCATGCTACTGGGCCTAGCACGCGGCATCCCCGCATCGTTGTACGACATCATGCCCATGGGTCCGGCCAACAACCCGTTCTTTGTCTGGGATCTGTAGGCGGGGGCGCAAATGAGCCTGTACCAAACAAACAAGGCAGTCAAGCTTCTCCCCCACAACAACGACACTGAGCCGCTTCGTCGTTTCAAAGAGGAGCCTGAGGAGTACTTGAAAGGCTTCGACCTAACGGACGAGGAGCGCCAGGGCTTGATGGACAGGAACTATGCCAAGCTCTACAGCATGGGTGTGCAGCCCTTCATCCTGCAGACCTTTGCCTGCAAGCTCGCCAACGAGCCGCTCATTGAGTTCATGCCAAAATACACAGCCCTGCTGAAAGACCTGGGCAGTCCCAGCTACGAAACCTAGGGCAGAAACCCTGCAACCTCAGGGCTGTGGGCAAGGTCCCTTCTACTCACGGCCAGCCTTACGACTCCACCGTCACAATCGCCAGCAGTTCGTCGAGAATTTGGGTGAGGCGCTCCTCGTCCATCGGGCCGATGTATTTCCGAAGCAATTGCCCGTCCGGTCCGACGAAGAACTTCTCCGGGATCCCTTTTACCCCATAGTCGATGGCGACCGCTCCCTTGGGGTCCAATCCCGCCGGAAAGGGAATGCCGTAGCGGTCGACATGCGCCTTGGCGTCCTCATCGCGGTCCCAGATATCAACCCCAACGAACTCGACGCCACGATCTTTGTAGCGGGGGTAAACGCTAACCAAGTGCGGCGCCTCTTGGCGGCACGGGGGGCACCACGATGCCCAGAAGTCCAGCATCACCAGCTTCCCCCGCAAATCGGCCAACCGGAAGGTGGAGCCATCAACGAGCGTCATGGTGAAGTCTGGAGCAAGCTTGTCCGATATGGCGATCTGCCCGAACTCACTGTTAACCGTCGCAGTGGCAGGCTGGCCGCCGCTGCGGGCCAACGCGATCACCATGATTACAAAAAGGGCTACCACCGGGATGGCAGCGCCGAGCAACACCATTCTTTTGCTGGTCAACCTCTCTTCCCCTGTTCCCTCGCCCCGTCTGATCCGGCGGATTCGGAGTTGAGAACATCGCCATCCGATTCTTCGTCAGGGGGAAATTTTCGCAAATGGCCGATGAGAACATCCCTACGACGCCGGTAGTGGTTGGCGGAGACCTCGCCTTCCTCAAAGTTCTCGTCAAGAGCGGCGATGGCCCTGACGGTTGCGGCCCGGTCTTTGGGAAACTCACCGTCCTCATCCACGACCACGCTCAATTGCCTCCGCCTGCGCCACAGAACGGCGAACGCCACGAAAATCACCAACGCCCCACCCAAAACAACCGGAATGGCAATGAGGGTGTTCTCTGTCCATAGGTCGCCGATGCGCTGAAGGAGCGAAGGCGCTGGCAGGCCCTCGAATCTGATGGAGGCCTTAGCGCCGCGGTCCAACTCCGTCGTTTCGAAGACATAGTAGGCAAGGTCACCGAGGTCCGTGGGGCCCATGTCAACCAGATCCTTTCCAACGACCTGGCCCAGTTCCTGGTTCAGCAGCACTCTGTAGATGCTGGCGCCAAAGGGAAAAGAGCGCTCTAGGTCCAGCGAGCTTCCGTTGTATGGGAGCTGATAGGTGAACAAGACCTGGTGTCGGCCCGGAGGCACCGGTACAACCAGTGCGAATCCCTCGCCAACCTCAATGATCTGCCCGTCCAGGAGTTCCGTTCGGACATCCAAGCCAACAGCGTTGGGTGGCAGTGAGAATCGAAGAAAGTTCATTGTCGAGACGCCGCTTGATAGATCAGGAACCAGCGTGCGTGTTCCTGTGTTCTCTATCGTTACCGCCTCCATCGCCACCAAGCGGCGTTCTTCCTCCAGGAGCCGCGGAAGGAGCAACACGTCCTCGCGAACGCTGACTTCGTCGATGCTGGCAGTCGCCGCGTATACGACGATTTCAACGTCCTCGCCAGGCGGACCGTCTTCGACAACCGTTCGGTACAACGCTCCCTCAAATGTCACGTCAAAAGCGTAAGCGTACCTGGTGTCGCTGGGTACCTCCAAGAAGCTGAAGCTTCCGCTTTCATCAGTGACGGCGGTGCGCTGCCATACCAACTCCGTGTCCAGCCCCACCCGCAACAGCACATCGATCCCCGATGGAATGTCCGCATCGGGAGTGCCGTTCGTCACCCGACCGTTGATAGCAGTGGTCGGCCCGTCTTGAGCATTCAAGGGTCCGGCCGCAAGGGATCCGACGACAAACAATGTTGCCAACGGAAGAAGTAACCGCTTCATCTGGCTTCTTCTTCAGCTAAAGGAGTTCCGCACTGAGGGCATTCAGATGCCGGTGTCTCAACGACCGTGCTGCAGTTGGGGCAGGTCACCTGACCTACGGAGGAGACGGTCAACTGCTGTCTCATGGATCTGACTTCCTCTTCCAGGGCCCAGTCCCGATCGCCTCGGGAACGAACAAGCTGCTCCTCTCGACGGAGAATAGCTGCCGCCTGAAGCCTCAAACGGTGAAGGCCTTTTTCGTAGTCCGGCTGCTCCACGCGGCCCACGTCCCGCTCAAGCTGGAGCATGCGAATTTCATCGTAGATGGCTTCACGCTGGCGAGTCGTTTCAGACAAGTCGTCAAGCTCCCTCGCCATGGGATTTCGACGTGCGCTCAGGAACGGCAGCACCAGAACAGTCGCGCATATGATTGCTAAGACGAGTCCCAACAAGATACCCATGGTCAGTCCGCCGCCTCCCGCTCCGACCCAGCCCCTTGCCCCTGCCGTGGCGCGGGCTCACGCCGCTTGCGCCGCTCAGGCCACAGGGAGACCAAGGTTCCCAGAATCATGATCGGCCCAGCTGCCCACACCCACCACACCAGCGGATTCACGAAAAGCCTGAAGGACGCCGAGCCGTCTTCGAGCAGTTCTGTGGAACTGACATAGACATCCTCGATCAGCCCCGAGAGGATGGCGGGCCGCGTCGAGGCCATCCGGAAAGTGGGATAGAAGTCCCTTGAAGAGACCATCGTGCCCAGCGATTCACCATTCTGAAACAGCTCAAAATGGGTGTTGAACTTAACAAATTCGGGCTCGTCTATGACGTCGGTCGTAATGTATTCAACCTGGTACTCGCCAATGGATGCGACCTCTCCGGGCGCCAAGATCACGTCACGCTGCTTGTCATAGAAGGACGATCCCACAATCCCCAGGGCCAAAGCCACGACCGCCAGATGCACGATATATCCGCCGTAACGAGGCCGGTTGGCCGCGATGAGCCGGACAAAGGCCAGCGGATAGTTCTCCCCTCTCTTGTGGCGGGACATCGTGCCCCGCACCCATTCGTGGGCTATGCCACCGCTAACGAGGCCCAGCAGTCCTACCGAGAGTAGGACAAGTGGATTGAAGATTTGTAGTGCCAGCGCAAGCAGGATGACCGCCCCAGCTGTAATCAGAGGCACCCTCAGCGCCCGCACGATATTGCTGAGACTGGCGCTTCGCCAAGGCAGCAGTGGCCCAACACCCATCAGAAATATCAGCGCCAGCAACAGAGGCCCGTTCACCTGATTGTAGAAAGGCTCTGCCACTGTGACCCGCCGGCCAAGAAATATCTCGGAGATGAGCGGGTAGATCACGCCCCATAGCGTGATGAATGCCACACCCAGCAAAAGAAGGTTGTTCACCAAGAACGCCGACTCCCTGGACAACGTCGCTTCAATAGTGCGGCTAGCGCGAAGTCTCGGCATCCGCACGAAGTACACGACGAACGAGCCCAGAATTGTCAGGCCTAAAAAGATGAGGAATGTCCATCCCAAAGTCGACTGACCGAAGGAGTGCACCGAGGGAACCGGACCGCCCCGGTTGATGAACATTCCGAACAACGCCAGGGAGAACGTGATGTTGATGAGAGCGATGTTCCACAAACGAAACATGCCCCTTCGCTTCTGCACCATGATGGAGTGTACGAACGCGGTCAGGCCCAGAAAGGGCATGAGACCGGCATTTTCGACTGGGTCCCAGGCCCAATAACCACCCCAGCCCAAGATGGTGTAGGCCCACCAGGCGCCCAGAAGCAGGCCGCTGCCCAGCACCGCCCAAGCAATGAGAGCCCAGACTCGTCCTGTGTCCACCCACTCGTCACCAACCCGGCCAGAGACCAGTACCCCCAGTGCGAAAGCGAATGGAATGGTAACCGCCACCAGCCCTGTCATGAGCATAGGGGGGTGGATGAACATTCCCGGATGCGTTAATAACGGATTGACGCCCTGCCCATCCTGAGGAACAAAGGTGAGCTGAGCAAACGGGTCCGCAAGAAAGACCAGGAGAATAGCGAAGAATGCCAATACGATGGCCATAATCGCGTTGACGTAGGGGAGGCTGAACGCCATGGTGCGGGGCGCCCGCCAGAGAGCGATTGAAGAAAGCAGCGCCAGCACTCCTGCCAAAAATAGCAGGGAGCCTTCGTTCCCGGCATAGAAAGCGACCCAGGTGTAAACGGTGGCCATGGCCCGGCTGCTGTGCTCAGCGACGTAGCGAATTTCGAAGTCGTGCGAGAGGAAGGCAACTACGAGAGCCACTATCGCCGCACCAAGGCTTAGAGCGATGAGGTAGATGGAATAGCGCGCGCTGCGCACCAATTCGGGCATGCCAAGCCGTGCGCCCAATACAGAACCGACAGCACTGTAGATAGACATCGCCAGAGCGATGCGAATGGCGATGGAACCGAATTCAGCCACCTATGTACCTCGGAGCAGCACGATCGGGGGAACATGAGACAAAGAAGGAACGGTCGGAATTACTCACCACCGCGTTTCCACGGCGTAACGTAGGGGCGTTCAATTGAACGCCCCTACCCATTGGCCTACCCAAACAGCGGCCATCAAACCCCATGCGTTGCAATGCAGCCCTCAGCGCCATGTGAAATTCAAATCCAACATCAAGAATTACCTGAGCCTGAGCCATCCGATGAGATGCCGCCGGACGACTCGGCGTTGCTGACGTCTGTACCCATCTCGGAGTCGACCCGCTCAAGGTAAGAAGCCAACTCAGCCTCGGTGACCTCTTCATCCTCATCCCCCAGGCCGGGGCTGCGACGCATAGCTCTAATAGCAAAGCCAAGCACGATAGCTCCAACAAGCAGCCCCACCGGAGGAACAATCCAGGCGGTAAGGTTGGCGCCACCCTTGGGTGGAGAAGCCAAAACTTCCTCTCCATAGCGGGCAATGAAATGTTCGTTGATCTCCTCCCGGGAAGCGCCTTCCGCCAGCATGTCACGCACACGCTGACGCATTTGGAAAGCCAGCGGGACTTGGGACTGGTTGATAGTCTCGCTGGGGCACACCGGACACATGAGCGTCCTATCAATAGCCTGAGCTTGCTCTTCCAAGGGGATCGCCTGCGAGGTGCAGGCCAACAGGAACAGAGCCAAGCCCACAAAGGAGGCGAGCCCTCGCCTTATGCGTGCGAGGGCAGCCGACGAGGTCAGGAAACCAACCACTTCCCCACCCTCCCACGAACTACGTTTATAGGTGCCGATCGTAGCTTGAAACGAACGCTTTCACTGTACTTCGTGACAAACTTCACAGTCAAGAAACGTTGTAGCTAGAGGCTCGCCCGGCCCAACGGCGAGTACACCGCACCTCCAGGCCGGAGGTCACTGCGCATCACAACGATCTCAGTGACCTCAAACGCCACATCCAAAGGCATTGCGACCCCACCTAACGCATCCTTCAACAACCGCTGCCGATCAGACGAAGCATTGTTGACTCTGCCCAGAGTCAGGTGCGGAGAGAAATGGCGTTCGTCCTTGGGAAACCCACGCCTTGCCGTCACCCCTTCAACCCGCTGTTGCAAGTCAGATAAAGACTCAAGGTCTCCTTCCAAACCCACCCAGAGCACTCTGGCCCTGGCCGGATTCGGAAAAGCTCCCAGCCTGGCGACTGCCAGATGAAAAGGACCCAGACCGGCAACGGCCTCTCGAACGCCGTCAACAAGGCCAGGGATCAAAGCTGTTTGCACGTTGCCAAGAAACTTCAGGGTCAGATGGACATTGTCTGGCTTCACCCAACGGACGGGCGCGGGCGAAGCTGCTTTCAGTTCCTGTTCAGCATCTTCCATCACCCGTTTGACCCCAGGCGGAAGCTCAATAGCGATAAAGGTCCGCACCTGTTCGATCATGACCCTTTGAGGTCGTCCCGGAACTTGCCGAGTTCCCGGTACCAGCCGACCAAGTCGTCCAGCCGGTAAACAGCGTTGGCGGGGCTTGGGTTCGGCACTACAAACACCTTTGAGGTTCCGATGGTGCGGGGTTGCAGGCCAAGACTCGGGTTCGTCTTCTTGTCGCCATCGGCGTAGCGGAGGTAGTTGCGATACCCCGTCAGCCCCTGGAAGCAGACGATCCGAGGCTGAAAGCGCAAAAGCTTGTCCTTCAAGAACCTCGACCAGCGCCGGAAGTCCTCCGACCTCAAATCGCTGGCGCTGTGAGAAGGCCGCTTGACCACGTCAGTGAAGCCAATGCCGAACTCCAGAATGCGATGATCCGTTTCCGCGGTCATGTCCTGGCTAACCAAGCCAGCCTGCCTCACAGCAGGCCAGAACCGGTTTGTAGGCGTAGCGAAATAGTGCCCCACCTCGGCCGAATGGGCCCCCGGGTTGATGCCAACGAACACGATGTCGAGGCCGCTCGCCAGGTAGTCCGGCAAAGTCTCCATCTGGGGCGGGGTATTGGGAAGGGCTGTTTCATCGTTCATGGCAGTATCTTACTTTGGCAGGCCTCGGCCTGGGGCTGGAGCCACCGGAGTCTTGAAAAAGCTCTGGTTGTAACCCTCGCGCGGCGTTAGCTCCTACTCCTTTCCGCTGATCTAGCAGGGCCTCTTCACCCGCATTGGGTAAAGAGGCCCTGCTTTTGGCCCTGTATTTTTACAGGTTGGCATCAGGAAATTGATTGCGGGTTGGTGCCCCCTTGTTGCACAGCGCCAAAAAGCCAACCTATACTGGTTGTAGCTATCGCTTCTTCTGATGCTGCATCCAAAGGGCAAGCTCCCGTCTAGGCGAGGCTATCGATGAGCGTTGGGAACGACTTCCTCTACAGCCAAAAACTCCAGCGACGACAGTGGCGCAGGCTCCTGGGCCTTGGACTCGTGGTTGTGGGTGTCATGTTGCTGGCAGGCAGCGGCAGCTACTTCCTTTACGCCCAGATCGCCAGGTCCGGCCTCGGTGAACTGGAAGTAAACCTTCCCCTAGCTAGCGAAGACCCCACGGGCAACGGCTTGGTTGTAGCCCCTGAAGCAACACAGGAGCCGATTGACCCTACCGCAGCCCCAGCAGACGGCGCTCCTGAGAACACCCAGCAACCTCCTGCACCCACCGAGGCAGGCTCCCTCTACATCCCAACATCGCGGTTTAGCACTATCTACCCTGGCCAGGGAATCCACCCCAAGTACTGGGATGCACCCTACTACGCCGAGGCATACAAACCCGCTGGGTGGGAACTGGTGCAGAGCTTCGAGCCTGCATCCGCTTCAGCCGCCAAGCCAGTGGGAAGCCAGGGCCGGGCAACGAGGATTCAGATTCCAGCCATCGGGGTGGACTCCGATGTCCGTGAACTCAGGGTCGTGAACCTTGGCACCAGTGCTGCCTGGGAGACTCCAAACCAGGTGGTGGGCCACATCCCAACGACGCCCAATATCGGCGAGGCGGGGCGGGGCTACTGGTTCGGCCATCTGGAAAGTCCTATCAGAGGCGAGGGAAACGTCTTCATCAACCTGCCCAAGATACCGGACCTCCTGAAGAAGGGAGAGGAAATCTACGTTATCTTCACCAATGAAGACGACATTGAATACCTTTATAAGGTGTTCAACACGACCGTGGTCCATCAAAGTGAACTGGGCATCGACCGCGCCGACAGCCCCTTGATCAGCCTGGTAGCCTGCGTTCCTCGATTAGTTTATGACCACCGCCTGGTGGTCACAGCAGAGCTAGTGGGTATCAAACAGGCGTAAAGGCCAGCGTATAAATAGAAAGAGGCGCGCCTAAGGCACGCCTCTTTCTATTCATGCAGGTCTCTTTCTAAGTAACGATAACATCCACGCGCTGCACCCCGTTGTTGGCATAGCCTCCGTAGTTCCAGTCTTGCTCCAACGGCTGGACTTCGCCCTCAGAGTCAGTGGCTCGGACGCACAGGACATGGGAGCCAGTCTTAGCGAGCCACTCGTAACTCCAGGGTCGCCAAGCGTAAGGAGAAACCGACTCTCCAAGCTCAGCATCCGCCCATGTTTCCCCAGCATCCGAGCTGACTTCGACGCGGACCACTTTGCTCCGTCCCGCCCATGCCTTGCCTATCAATGGCACAAGACCGGCGTCAAGAACCCGCGTCCGAGTAAGCAGGTCGGGAATGCCGGGAGGGACCATGAGCGCCCGACGACGCATCAGCGTGACAGGCTCCCCTTCCCCATCCGGACCCTGGAGAAAACGAAATGCCCTACGGTTGTGAAAGCCATCATAGGCATCGCCGATAGCCTCAATGGCCCCAAGCCACTTCACGCTAGCCATGCCATACCAACCGGGTGCTATCAGCCTAAGTGGGGCACCGTGTTGCGGAGGCAGTGCCTCGCCGTTCATTTCGTAGGCCAGCAAGACCTCTTCGCGGATGGCGTCGGAGACGGTGAGGCTGCGTTCATAGTGACGGACCTGCCCTCCCTCAACCCCCTGGTCTAGCCCAGTGAACACGATTTCCACAGCGTCTGCGCTCAACCCGGCCTCCTCCAATACACCTTGCAGTGGAGTCCCCGTCCATTCAGCAGTGCCAATAGCCTCAAGCAGCCACGGCTGGGTCAGCCGACGCGGTGACCACAGGGCTCGGCCGTTTCCTGAGCATTCCATCGTCACTGCAGATGAACGGACGGGGAAGGTCTTGATGTCCTCCAAGGTTAGGTTTAGAGGGTTAGACACGAGGCCCCCAACATTGAGTCGCCAGGAGGCCGTATCTACGTCAGGGATGTCAAAATGTGTGAGGAGGTAATGGAGGCCGGTCGGCGTGACGGAGTAGCGGAGTGCTTCCAGGGGCATGCCCCTGTTGCGCAGGGCCAACTGCACCTCTTCTTGACTGAAGGTGCCCGTGTAATCAACGCCGGTGCCATCGCCCACGGTGCGAAACTGGAAGGGTTGACCGTCCTGGGGCACGCTTTGCTCCTTGGGGACACTGGTGGGAGAGGCGTTACTTCCTGTAGACCGACGGTTGAGAACGAGAGCGTCTCCCCTCCCTACCCCACTACCACGTTCAACAGTCGGCCTGGGACGTACACCACCTTACGAATCTCTTTCCCTTCGATATGCCGATGGACGTTGGCGCTCTGCTCCACAAGGATACGCGCATCCTCTTCGGACAGGTTAGCGGGGACTATGATTTTGTCACGCACCTTGCCGTTCACCTGAAGCACCAACGTCACTTCTTCATCCCTGGTCTGTTCCTCGTCCCAGGTGGGCAGTGCCTGTTGATGTACTGAGTAGGCATGGCCGGTGCGCTCCCACAACTCCTCTGAGACATAGGGGGCCAGCGGGGCCAGCAGCAGAACAAGCGACTCCACAGCCTTAGCCCAGCTCCCTGCGTCAGCCTCACCGCGATCCCAGGCCTTTGCCAAGAAGTTGGTGAACTCCATCATGGCTGCGAGCGCTGTATTGAAGTGAAATCCATCCACATCCTCGATGACCCGCTTGACCGTCTTGTGGGTCTGGCGCACCACCTCTCTCGTCCCATCCTCCGTACCTTTCCCTTGGGAAGACGCGTCTCGAGTACACAGGTCCCAGACTCGATTGAGCCAGCGCGACATCCCCTGGATGCCGGTTGAACTCCAGCTTCCGCCCCGATCCCATGGGCCAAGGAACATCAGGAAGATCCGCACGGCATCAGCGCCCAGCGTGCCGACGTAGTCGTCGGGGTTCACCACGTTGCCGCGGCTCTTGCTCATTTTCTCGTTGTCTTCGCCCAGGATCGTGCCCTGGTTATAAAGCCGGACGAACGGCTCATCGAACTGGAGGACGCCCACATCACGAAGCGCCTTGGTGAAGAACCGAGCGTAGAGCAGGTGCATGACCGCATGCTCTGCACCGCCGGTGTACTGGTCCACTGGGCACCACTGACGGACCAACTCGGGATCGAACGCCGCTTGGTCGAAGTGGGGGTTTGTGTAGCGAAGGAAGTACCACGATGAATCGACGAACGTGTCCATGGTGTCAGTTTCCCGCAGAGCCGGGCCGCCGCACTGGGGGCAGGTCGTGTTAACGAAGCCTTCATGACGCTTGAGAGGTGATTCTCCCGTGGGCTTGAACTCCGCGTCCTCGGGAAGCAGGACGGGCAGGTCCTCTTCGGGCACTGCCACAATGCCATCCGTATCACAGTAGACGACTGGAATGGGCGTTCCCCAATAGCGTTGCCGCGAGATGAGCCAGTCACGAATGCGATAGGTCACCGTACGACGCCCGTGGCCCTGCTCCGCGATCCGGTCGACGATGGCCGTGGCTCCCTGGCGATTGGGGAGTCCGTCGGCAAAGTCAGAATTGACCATGATTCCTTCGCCGGTGTACGCCTCATCAAGCGCGTTGCCGTCCCAATCTGGCGCGGCCACAACGACGCGAATGGGCAGGCCTTTCATCGTTGCAAAGGCAAAATCACGTGTGTCATGGGCCGGGACGCCCATAACAGCACCTGTCCCATAGCTCATCAAAACGTAGTCGCTAACGTAGATAGGAACGCGTTCGCCGTTGATCCGGTTGGTGGCGTAGGCACCCAGGAATACGCCGGTCTTCTCTCGCTCGGTGCTCTGGCGTTCGATCTCTGAGCTGTGTCGCGCCTGCTCCTGGTAGGCCTGCACCTCTGCCTTGCGATCAGGTGTCGTCAGGGCCTCAGCCAACGGATGCTCCGGTGATAGAGCCATATAGGTGACACCGAACAACGTGTCCACCCGAGTCGTGAACGTCCGTATCTCCTGCTCAGGCAGACCACATTCCGAGATGTCGAAGGAAACGTCTGCGCCCTCACTCCGGCCAATCCAGTTGCGCTGCATTGTGAGGATTTTTTCCGGCCAGTCCAGCTTGGAGAAGTCCAGCAACTCATCGGCGTATTGAGTGATGCGGAAAAACCATTGCTCCAGGTCGCGGCGAATCACCGGCGTATCGCACCGCTCGCAGGCGCCCTCGACCACTTGCTCATTGGCCAGAACCGTCTGGCACGACGGGCACCAGTTCACCTGGGCCATCCGCTTGTAGGCCAATCCGTTCTTGAAAAGCTGCAGGAATAACCATTGAGTCCACTTGTAGTACTCAGGGAGGCAGCAGATGAGCTCCCGTTCCCAGTCGTAGCTGGCGCCAATGGACTTGAGCTGGCCTCGCATGTTCTCAATGTTGCTCATTGTCCAGGTAAACGGGTGAATGCCTCGGCGGATGGCGGCGTTTTCTGCGGGAAGGCCAAAGGCGTCAAACCCCATGGGGTGCAGGACGTTGTACCCCTGCATCCGGCGAAAACGAGCGTGGGCGTCGGCCGGGGACATGGCGTACCAATGTCCGATGTGCAGATCCCCCGACGGATAGGGGTACATGGTCAGCTCGTACCACTTGGGCCGGGGATCGTCATCGCGGACGCGATACAACTCGTCCTGCACCCACCGCTGCTGCCACTTGGGTTCGATTTCATGGGGTTTGTAGCGTTCGCGCTCTTGGCGCTGGGAGGTCATGGGCACGTGCTCCTGACGGGCTGGACATAAGTTGGCCCCGAAGGACTCAATCGTACTCAGGCGTGGCGGAAAGCGTCAACCAATGCAGAGGTGTACGCGGCGGGGACTTTGTCAACGACAAACGAACGTGTGTCGGCGCAATTTCATTTGCCTTTGCACATATATCTATGGAGACCCGCCCCTCCAAGCCTCATATTTGCCGTCCTAAAACAACGTGTTCTAGCACGATTTGCTATTGACTAGCCGCTGTGTTGCGCCTAGACTCTGACTAGCTTTCTCACACTGGATGCTCGCTTCGCTCTAACGATCGGCTCACCGGTCGAGTATGCAAAAGAGCGGGAGGCGTGAATGTGTGAAAGGGCATCAAATCGGAACCGGACGGGGGGAGGAATCATGTCGTCGATAATTACATTAAGGAAAGCTCTGTTTCTGCTCGCTGCTTTTTGCCTTGCCATAGTGGCGGCAATGACGCCGAGCATAACAAATGCAGCCGCTCCAACCTTCGCCTGCGGTGACACCATCACCGCCGACGTGACGCTCACCGCGGATGTCGTTTGCCCGGCCTTCAACGCCGGCCCCGCTCCTAACCATGGGAGGGCGGCCATCATCGGGGCCGACAACATAGTAATCGAATATCGCAGTACTAGAATGTAATTACAAATGGTGTCGGCGCGCATCTTCGGGGTGGTTTTCGGCGACCCCATTTTTCCGCAGCCTGCTAGGCCATTTCATGGTTCTTTCTGTTGTTCCTCAATTCCACCAAAGGGGACAGAATCAAGAACCACAAATTCAGACAGGTCATAGGAGGCCAGTTCACAACAACGGACTGACGCTAGTGCAGCTCTCCTCACTACATTAGAGCGTTCTCTCCGGTAATCGCCCGGCCCACGATGAGCGTGTGGATATCGTGGGTGCCCTCGTAGGTGTCCACCGTTTCCAGGTTCAGCATGTGTCGGATGGTGCTGTACTCCAATGTGATGCCGCTCCCACCCAAGATTTCCCTGGCAGACCGGGCGGCGTTCAGAGCCGTCCTCACGTTCTCGCGCTTGGCCAACGACACCTGTACATGATCCATCTTGCCATCGTCTTTGAGGCAGGACAGCCGCCAGGCCAAGAGGAGGCCACGGGTGTGGTCTGCGAGCATATCAACCAGCTTGTCTTGGACCAGTTGCCGCCCGGCTATCGGCTTGCCGAAAGTCGACCGGGTCTGAGCGAAGGCCAGGGCCTCTGTGTACACAGCCTCCAGCGCTCCAAGTACACCCCAAACGATGCCATGCCGCGCTTGGGTAAGGATCGAAAGAGGCGCTGACAGCCCCTTGGCCTTGGGCAACATCTGCGACTCATGCACCCGCACGTCCGTCAGCACCAACTCGCTGGTGACCGACGTTCGAAGGCTCGCCTTGTGCTTCACCTCGCCAGCAGCAAAGCCAGGGGCTTCCGTTGGGACGATGAAGCCTCGGATATCCCCCTCGTCATCCCGCGCCCAGATGATCGCAATGTCGGCGATTCCGCCGTTGGATATCCACATCTTCGTGCCGTTCAGGACATAGTGGTCACCGTCCCGGCGGGCGGATGTCTTCATCGCGCCGGGATCAGAGCCGCCCTCGTGCTCGGTGAGGCCAAAGCATCCAATAATTTGTCCTGCAGCAAGGGCCGGCAGGTACTTCGACTTCTGCTCGTCTGATCCGTAGGTGTAGATGGGGTACATAACGAGGGCCCCCTGAACGCTGACCGCGCTTCGCAGCCCCGTGTCGACCCGCTCCAACTCGTACATGATCAGGCCGTATGCGATATTGCTAACCCCTGCGGCGCCATACTCGACGGGAAGGTTGGCGCCCCAAAATCCCATTTCGCCAAAGCGGCGCATGAGATGGAGCGGGAACACGCCATCCTCCCACCACTGGGCGACAAAGGGCTGGGCCTCCGCTTCGAGAAATTCGCGAGCGGCAGCCTGTATTTGGCGATCCTCAGAAGTAAACAATTCAGCGACGAGATACTGGTCTAGCATTCAATACTCCTCAAAGTTCTGCCCCCACCTTAATCCTCCCCGACTACGAGGGAGGAAACCTGACCCTCCCTCGCTCTCCCCGTAAACGCCGCCTGCCAAGGCTCTAGAACCCGGCATCGCCTTTGCTGGCCACCAGCCAGACCAAAGCAGCAGTTCGGCCATCACTCTCAGGGGCGACGAACTCGTCGTAGCTGATCACCCGCAGGTCGAGGAACTGGTGGAGTAGCTCATTTGGGCGGAGACGCCAGTAAGAACTGGGGCCACCGACATTGACGCTGGGATCGTTGCTGAGGAGGTGGTGTTCGAAGAGAATGTAGCCGCCGTCCTTGAGCGCGTCCTTCATGCGGGGAATGAGGTCTCGGTCCATGAAACGGCAGTTCACAATAACATCGTAGGTGTTCTGCGGCAGGTCGGGATTATCAAAGTCGGCCTGAACCCAATTGACCTCGAGACTCCGTTGCTCGGCGGACTCTTGAGCTTTCTTCAAAGCCACATCCGAGATGTCCAGGCCGTCAACGGAATAACCATGCTCGGCGAGGAAGAGGCCGTTGCGGCCGGTACCACAAGCCAGGTCCAGGGCTCTTCCTTTGGGCAGATTATCGATCCAGGCCTTTAGGAGGGCCGACGGCTCTTCACGGCCATGATAGGAGCCATCTGCGTATCGCTTGTCCCAGCTTACCTTGTCTGATTCGCTCACAGGGGTACCCTCCTAACGTAACTACGCCAGTCAGTGTAGCGCTGGGCCATTCGCCTCACAAGCAACTCTGTAGTTGCATACTCGCCTCTGCTGGATATCATGGGCTATACACTTGGAGGGTTCATGAAGAAAGTTCTGGTAACCGGAATGAGCGGCATCATTGGCACCGTGGTAAAGGAGCGGTTGGGCAATCTCTACGAGCTGTCCGCCTTGAACCGCCGCGATGTCCCCGGGGTCCCCACAACCCGAGCCGATCTCGCCGACTTGGAAGCGATACTTCCCGCCTTCGAAGGCGTCGACGCGGTCGTACACCTAGCGTGCCACATCGGCGCCGACGATGAGTGGGACGGCATGCTGAGCACGAACATAGCTGGAACGTACAACGTCTATGAGGCAGCGAGGCTAGCAGGCGTAAAGCGGGTGGTCTACGGCAGCGCCGTCGGCGTGGTCATGCTTTACCAAAAAGAGGAGCCCTTCGGCGCTATCATCGATGGGCGTTACGATGAAGCACCCTACCCACCTCCAACCATCACTCGCAACTGGCCCGTCCGGCCCTTCAACCTCTACGGATGCACCAAGGTCTGGGGCGAAACCGTGGCCCGCTACTACGCCGACGCTCACAGCATCCCTTCCGTTGTCCTCCGCATAGGGCGCGTGCCCGATGACGACCGCCCAGGACCCGGCAGGGACCGCGACTTTGTCACGTGGTGTAGCCATCGGGACATTGCCCAGGCCATTCAACGGGGACTTGACGCCCCGCTCAAAGAATCATTCGTCGTCGTGGACGCAACCTCACAGAACAAGTGGGGGCTTTGGGACTACGCCTACGCTAAAGAAGCAATCGGCTACGTCCCCCAGGACAGCGCCGACGATTATAGGTAGGTGGCCATGCAGAAGGTCCTGGTTACGGGCATGAGCGGACTCCTTGGCTCGCTGTTACGGGAACGCGTTGGAGATCGGTACGACCTACGGGCGCTCAATCGGGGCGACATCCCGGGCGTGCCGACGTATCGCGCTGATGTCGGTGACCTTGATGCCATAGCTCCAGCGTTTGAAGGCATCGATGTCGTTGTGCATCTGGCAGGATCCATGGCCACCGACGACTACTGGCCTGAGCTGCTCAATACCAACATTGCTGGCCTATACAACGTCTACGAGGCGGCTCGTCTGGCCGGAGTGCCCCGCATCGTTTTCGCCAGTAGCACGTCCAACGTCAGCAATTACCGTACAGAAGAGCCCTGGAAGGCCATCGTTGAAGGCCGCTACCATGATGTCCCGGTACCCTGGCCGATCGTCGGTATCGACTGGCCTGTCAGGCCTGCGAGCCTATACGCCTGCACAAAAGTATGGGGAGAGGCGATAGCCCGCTACTACGCCGACGCTCATGGCATTGCCTCGATCTGCCTGCGCATTGGCATGGTGAATGTTGAAGACCGGGCGCTGAACGTGCCCAAGGACTACGCAAGCTGGTGCAGTCAGGAAGACTGCGCCCAAGCTCTGGAACTAAGCCTCGATAACCCCCCGAAGGAGAAGTTTACCGTGCTCCACGTTCTATCGCGTAGCAACTGGGGCTTTAGAGACCTAGGGCACGGCAAGAAGGTGTTAGGATTCGATCCTATTAGTGAGGCGGGGGACCCCGCCCTCTCGTTAGTGAGGCGGGGGACCCCGCCCTCTCGGAGCTAACGTGACCAAAACGAATTCAAGGCCCCGGGTTTGGCTGTCCTGGAGCAGCGGCAAAGACAGTTCCTGGGCCCTGCATGTCCTACGCAGCCAGGATGAGGTGGATGTAGTTGGCCTGCTGACCACCATTAACCAAGATGCCTCCAGAGTGGCGATGCATGCCGTGCGGGACCAATTGCTTGATCTCCAGGCAGCGGCCGCCGGCCTCCCAGTCTTCAAGGTGCATATTCCCAGCCCCTGCCCGAACGAGGTGTACGAGCAAGCCATGAGCGAGGCCATGACCCATGCCAAGGCCGGCGGTATCGATGCCATGGCCTTTGGAGACCTTTTTCTGGAAGATGTGCGCCGCTACAGGCTGGAGCGAATGGCTGACACAGGTATCGATTGCCTCTTTCCTCTATGGGGTATCGACACCTCCGAGCTTGCAAGGACGATGGTAGGCTCCGGTCTGAAGGCCCACGTCACGTGCATCGACCCGAAACAGCTCGACGCATCGTTTGTGGGGCGCACTTTCGATGCGCAGTTCTTGGACGACCTCCCAGCAGGTGCCGACCCATGTGGCGAGAACGGAGAGTTCCACACCTTCGCCTATGAGGGGCCCATGTTCGAACAGCCCATTCCGGTCCTTCCTGGCGAGGTTGTGAAAAGGGGCGGGTTCGTCTTCGCGGACCTATTACCTAGGTAACTTGGAGGGCTAACGATGATCCTTGAACAATACTATTTGGGCTGTTTGGCCCACGCCTCCTACCTCATCGGGGATACGAATACGGGCACAGCGGTGGTCGTCGATCCACAACGGGACGTTGATCAATACCTTGAGGACGCTGCTCGCCAGGGACTTACCATCCGGCATGTTTTCCTCACCCACTTCCACGCGGATTTCGTGGCCGGGCACCTAGAACTCCGCGATCGAGTGGGGGCTGAGGTGCATCTGGGGGCCCGTGCAGACGCCGAGTACGCTGCTACAAAACACTCAGACGGGGAAACCCTAGAGTTCGGCGGCGTGCGCCTACAGGTGTTGGAGACTCCCGGCCACACGCCTGAAGGCATTTGCATCCTGGTCTTTGATCTGGAGAGCGATGCGCAGAAGCCCCAGGCCATCCTGACCGGCGACACCCTCTTCATCGGAGACGTGGGCCGGCCAGACCTGATGGCCTCCGTAGGCTTCTCCAGTGAAGAACTTGCAGCCATGCTCTACGACTCCCTCCACGACAAGCTGTTGACCCTCCCGGACGACACCCTGGTCTATCCGGCTCACGGCGCTGGATCGATGTGCGGCAGGAATTTGAGTACCGACACCTCCTCAACCCTGGGAACCCAGCGCCAATACAACTACGCTCTGCAACCCATGAGTAAGGAAGCCTTTATTGGTTTGGTTACCGTCGATCAGCCAGAGGCGCCGACCTACTTCGCCTATGACGCAGCGCTCAACCGACGCGAGCATGCCACTCTGGACACGACGCGGGAACACGGCCTCGCCGCTATGACACTGGCTGAATTGCTGGCCCGGCGGGAGGAGAGGTCCCAGGTCTTGGACGTGCGCGATCCCGCGGAATACGAGGGGGCACACGTTCCGGGCAGCATCAACATTGGCTTGGGAGGCTCCTTCGCCACCTGGGCGGGTACATTGCTAGACACTGAGCGCCCCATCGTGATCATCGCCGAGCCAGAGCGGGAACGGGAAGCAGCAGTACGCCTAAGCCGAGTGGGCTTTGACATGGTGCAGGGGTACCTTGAGGGCGGCATGCAAGCGTTGGAGTCCCGGCCGGACCTAGTGATTCGGACAGAACGGATCGCGGCGGCCAACTTGAGCGAACTGCTGACTTCCACAGAACCACCCGTCGTCATTGACGTGCGCACGGTAGCAGAGTGGAACGCCAAGCACATTGAGGACAGCCTGAACCTTCCACTAAACAATCTGCATCAAAACAGCGGTAGTATTCCAAAAGGGCGGCGTGTCGTGGTTCATTGCGCTGCCGGGTACCGCTCAGCCATCGCAGCCAGCATTCTAGAGAATGCTGGAGTTGGAGGGGTCACTGACCTAGTGGGCGGTCTCGCAGCCTGGGAGGCGTCGAACCTGGCCACGGTCAGCACGCTTGAAAGCTAAGCGTTAGGACTTCACCACCTTATTGCAGCGCGGCTAGAGGCGTCGGTATACTCAGGCCAGTGCACAACAGCGGGATTCGTAACATCACGGGAGGAGGGATATGGCGAACTATCTGTTGGTCGAGTCGAGAGACCCGTTCGAATACGGTGATTCATCGTACTTTTATCAAGTGGCCCAGGACCTGGCGGGCGCTGGCAATAGCGTGACTTTCTGCTTGGTGCAGAACGGCGTTATTCCGGCACGGAAGGGCGTGAAAGACAGCCCTGTCGAAAAGCTGATCAAGGACGCTCCCAGCGTCAAGGTCCTCGCTGACGACTTCTCCCTTCGGGAACGCGCTATCAGTGCCGACAAACTCGTAGCAGGCGTCTCTCAAGCGAGTGTGGATGACTTGGTCGATATGCTTGTAACGTCTGGCACGAAAGCCATCTGGCACTAGCAGAAAGGAGAACAATAATGACCACCTCTGGATCACGCACCCTAACCATGGCGCTCATGGACGCCCCATACGAGACCGGGACAACAACAACCGTCTTGCGCATCGTAGATGCCGCTCTACGCAAGGGCATCAACGTCAACGTCTTCGCCTACGAAGGCGCTGTTAGCCTGACACTCAAGGGCCAGGCCGCTCACCCCAACCCGGTCAAGGGCACCAACGCCGAAGACCAGGACCATCCCAGCAGTGCAAAATTCATCTCTGCCCTGTTTGAAAAGGGTCAGGAAGCACCCAAACTGGACTGGGTCAACTGCAGACTCTGCGTGGACGAACGGGCCGCCGGAGACTGGATCGACGGACCCCGCCGCGGAGGACCGGGAGACTTGCTCAAGTGGTCCAACGAAAGCACCAACACCCTGGTCATCGGAGCTCACTAGCTAGCCGCTGACTATCTCACCCTTGGAGGAACACAATGCCGGGAATTCTTTCCATCGTTGAACGTGCCTACCACGGCACCATTGAAGAACAAGACGACACGATCCTGTGGATCAGCCACATGTTCAAAAACGCCGGCGCAGACCTATCGGTGCTGTTGCGCAGTAACGCTGTCAACTACGCCGTGAAGGGTCAGGACGCCAGTGGCCTCAGCTTCGGAGATGTGAAGCTGAGCGTTCCGCCCAAGATCGACGACGACGTCGAGGCGTTAGCCAGTTCAGGCGCCAAAGTGTACGTCGTTGAGGAAGACCTGAAGGACCGGGGCATCGGCAACGACGAACTGGTTTCAGGCATCAGCCTGGTGAAGCGTAGTGCCCTAGCGGGCCTCTTCGATCAGCACGACGCCGTCTGGCAGTGGTAAGTCACAGCCTGACCGACTAGGAATTCGCCTCGAGACAAGAAAGAAGGGGCCCTGGAGAAATCCAGGGCCCCTTCTTTCTTGTTGCCAAATCCGGCATCTCGCTGCTATTCTGGACTAGAATCGAACGTTGGTTCTATTCCAGGCGCTCTGCCCAGAGAAAGTTCTTGTCGTTCTGGAGCCCTTCGGCAGGCTCAGAACAGGCTCCGGGAAGAACCTAGTCTGCTATCCAACATGGTGTAACCATGGCCCTTTTTTCGCTGTCGCCGTCGAAGATATCCACCTATCAGGATTGCCCGCGCAAGTACCGCTTCCTGTACGTCGACAAGTTGGGCCCTTGGTTCCGCAAGGCTCGCCCCTACTTTACGCTTGGTAGTAATGTCCACGCTGCCCTCAAAGACTTCTTTGCCGCTCCCACGGACGGCCGCCAGCCGGAGAGGCTGGAGCCACTGTTGGAAGCCCACTGGGCAAGAAACCGGAAAGGGTTCAAGAGCGCGGAAGAAGAAGAAGCCTACAAGACACGAGCGTTAGAACAGCTTCAGCAGTTCGCTGGGACCTTCGACCCGAACGCTGAGCCACTGATGCTCGAACAGCGGGTGCATCGGAAAGTGTCCGGAGTCCGCCTGCGAGGAATCGTCGACAGGGTGGACAGGGAGGGAAAGTCAGCGCACCTGATGGACTACAAGACGGGCAAGACTCAGAACAGCATGGAGCCTTTCTCGCTGTACTTCTACTCCCTCATCCTTCAACGCTTCAAGGATCTCCCACCTGTGGAACGGCTGTCCTATGTCTTCTTGCAGGACGGCTTCACCAAGACCTGGGAGTACGACCACTTCGCGGCAATGCAGACTATGAGTTCCGTACTTGAGACCGCCTACGCCATCAATGCGGATAAGGCGTTCACCCCCTCCCCCACCCGGCTCTGCCGCCTCTGTGACTTCCTCTCCATCTGCCACGAAGGTCGCGAGGTAACGATGAGCAAAGCTCAGCGAGCTGCGGCCGCTGCAGAAGCGCCTCAATGGGAAAGGGAGGATGCATTCGAACCCATCGCCGTTGCCGGCGAATAGAGGCAGTCCAGCCGCTCAGCCCCTCGGCCACCTGTGCATGTGTCTCTCCTATCTAGGAATCCAACTCCCGCCCTATTCACGACTGTAGTAAACTCACTATAGAGACGTCTCCATATTCTGCTTAGGTAGATACCCATGTTTGGCAAAGTCCTCCGTATCCTCGGCGACTCCAATGACAAGGCCCTCAAGGGTTACTGGTCGTTAGTTGATGAAATCAACGCCCACGAAGCGGAATTCCTAGAGCTCTCCGACGAAGAGTTGGCCGCCAAGACCCAGGAGTTCAAGGAGTTCCTTGAAGGCGATGGGGAGCTTGACGACGTGCTTGAAGAGGCCTTCGCTGTGGTGCGGGAAGCCTCCCGCCGCTCGCTTGGAATGCGTCATTTCGACGTGCAACTCGTAGGCGGAATGGTCCTCCACCAGGGCAAGATTGCCGAAATGAAAACCGGTGAAGGAAAGACCCTTGTCGCCACCCTTCCGGCCTACCTCAATGCCCTGACGGGCGATAGCGTCCACGTGGTCACGGTCAACGACTACCTAGCGCGGCGCGACGCCCAGTGGATGGGGCCTGTTTACCACCTGTTGGGTCTCAGGGTGGGCATCCTGCAGCACGACGGATCCTATTTATTCGACCCGAGCGCCGAGGCAGAGAACCCCACGTACAAGTCCCTGACCGCCTGCAGCAGGCCAGACGCCTATGCTGCAGAAATAACCTACGGCACCAACAACGAGTTTGGATTCGATTATCTGCGGGACAACATGGTTGCTGACCCTGTTCAGCGGGTACAGCGTGATCACTCCTATGCGATCGTCGACGAGATCGACAACATCCTCGTCGACGAAGCACGCACCCCCCTGATCATCAGTGGCCAAGCCAAGCAGGGAAGTGATCAGTACCAAACAGTCGCGCAGATCGCCCCACGCCTTCAGGAACCTGACGACTACGCAATCGAAGAGAAGCACAAGGTGGCCACCCTCACGGAGACTGGCATCTCCAGGGTCGAAAAGGCCTTGGGGGTTGGCAACCTCTACGATCCGGCCAATTATCAACTCGTTCGTTACGTGGAAAACGCTCTGAAGGCCCAAGTCTTCTACCAAAAGGACGTTCAGTACGTGGTGAACGACGGCGAGGTTATTCTCGTGGATGAGTTCACCGGGCGCCTTATGTCTGGCCGCCGCCTTGCTGACGGCCTTCACCAGGCCATCGAGGCAAAAGAAGGGCTGAAGGTCCAACAGGAAACCATCACCTACGCCACCATCACTTTGCAGAACTACTTTCGGATGTACCCCAAGTTGTCAGGCATGACGGGTACCGCTGCCACCGAGGCCGAGGAGTTCTGGAAGATCTACACCCTGGACGTAGTTACCATCCCCACCAATATGCCAATGCTTCGCAAGGACGAGCCTGACCTCATCTACAGCACCGAGACCGGAAAGATCAAGGCCGTGGCGGAAGAGATTGAAGAGCAGCAGGCGGCTGGCAGGCCTGTGTTGGTTGGAACGGTCTCCATCGAAAAGTCTGAACTCCTCAGTGACGTGTTGCGGAAACGCGGCGTTGCCCATGAAGTCCTCAATGCCAAGAACCACGAACGCGAGGCAACCATCATCGCCCAAGCAGGCAGGCCGGGCGCCGTGACGGTCGCCACCAACATGGCCGGTCGAGGTACGGACATTGTCCTGGGAGGAAACTACCAAGGCTTGAACATGGCTAAAGAGGAGTGGGAGCGCGACCACCAGCGGGTCATTGAACTGGGTGGCCTCTACATCATCGGCACCGAGAGGCACGAAGCCCGCCGCATCGACAACCAGCTTCGAGGCCGCGCTGGGCGGCAGGGAGACCCAGGGGAGACCCGCTTCTTCATCTCTTTGGAGGATGAGCTTATACGCCGGTTTGGCGGCGACCGCATCAAGGGCGTCATGGAATGGGCCGGCATGGACGAGGAAACTCCGCTGGAGAACCGGTTCATCTCCAAGGCGGTAGAGAACGCACAGGTGCGGGTGGAAGCCTACCACTTCGACATGCGCAAGAACCTCGTGGAGTATGACGACGTCATAAACCGCCAGAGAGAAGTTATCTACGATGAAAGGCTGAAGGTGCTCTCAGGAGCGGACCTCAAGACCAACATCCAGGAGATGATTCACAGCGTCCTTGACTTGGTCATGGTCACGTACCTACCCAATGAGCGGGAGGAGTGGAACGTCACGGCCTTGTTGGCCGATCTTGGCACCATTTTCGCCCTGCCTCCGGAGCTAACGGAAGAGAATATCGCCAACATGGACCGGGAGGACCTCAGCGACGGCCTCCACAAGTACGCCGACGAATACTATGAGCAGCGCGAACAGGAAATGGGCTCGGAGGCCGCTCGCATGGTTGAGCGCCTGGTGATGCTCCGGGTCATTGATTCGCTTTGGGTACAGCACCTCACCGCGATGGAGAACCTCCGGCAGGGCATCGGTCTCCACGCGGCGGGTCAGCGGGACCCACTGATGATGTACAAGAAAGAGAGCCACGAATACTTCGACGAACTGCTGCGCCGCATTCAGCACGACATTGCCCACACCATTTATCGGGTGAGTCTAACGAGGAAAAACGACCAGCACCAGCACGAACAGGGAACAAGGCAACCAACAGGCGTGGCCGCCGCAACAATAAGCGGAGAGACTCCCATCACTGCCGTGGGGGCCCAGCACCGTGGCCGCACAGAGCAGGCCGTCGCCAAGAAGTTAGGCCGCAACGACCCTTGTCATTGTGGGTCAGGGAAGAAGTACAAAAAATGCCACGGCATGGGTGCATAACCACGCCGGGGATACGCCTGGAATTCTCAATGTATGAAAGCAATCGCTTAAGGTAGTCCATCCATGATCAAGGGCGGAATTATCGGATTCGCGGTGAGCGTCGTGTGTTTGTTGATACCGGTGCTTCACTTTATTCTTGGCCCTCTAGGCCCCATTATCGGGGGTTACTTTGGGGGAACAGCCACAAAGGCTGGCACAGGAACGGCCCTGGGAATCGGGTTCGTCATGGGCCTTTTCCTAGTTCCTCCGTTGATCATCGTGGCGGTTCTCAGGAACCAGATCGCCGACGCGATGCCAGGCCCCATCAGCCCCCTAATCCTGGTCGTCGTTGCGGCCGTGTTTCCCATATACGCTATGTCCATGGGCACTCTGGGAGCGGCTATCGGCGGGCAGATGGCGCAAAAGTCGGGCTAGTACTCCCTCCCTGGCCGCCATCACGAGACATGAAAACCCATACGGTGGCAGTCTCGCCAGTAGTAGAATGCCCCCACTATGTTTCCGGGTTCTTTCCTCAAGCTCTTCTTCTTGCTCTTCCTCGTGGCGGTCATCGGACTGCTTGCGGCCTCTTGTTACAGTTACGACAAGCTCTCAGTCCCCAACGCTCGCGTCGTGGGCGTCGCGCCTGTCATAACGAACGACACGGGAAGGCTTCTTCGAGCGGGTGGCCTTTTGGTAACAGGCAACTTGCTGGACGCTGCTGAACTCATGGTCGAAGGAGTGGAGTTCGAAGTTGAGGTCGAGATTCAGAATGATGGCCCGACACCGGTCTACCCTCGCTCCAGCGAACACGTGCTCTTCGTGAACAACGTGGAGGTTACTGAACCCATCCAGCTCGGCACGGGTTTCATCGGGCCGGGATCAAGCATAATTATCACACTGTCCACCGTGGTCAAACTTGACGCGCTTCCTCACGCGGCGGTGCTAAGCGTCGCACGAGGGGGGCTCATAGAAGTCCAGATCAGATCCGAAGTTGGATGGGGCTTCCTTTCCCAAACGCTCAACACTGAAGTTTTGAGTTTCAACCTCAGTGAGACCGTCGGGCGGATCACTAGGGAGCTCATCGAGTAGCCCGCTTCACCCATGCCCATAACCAACGCAGAAATCGCCGAAGTCTTTGACCGGCTTGCCGCCCTCGTGGAGATTGAGGGGGACAGCCCATTCAAAGTCCGCGCCTACCAACGCGCCGCTCGCACCATTACAAGTCTTCCGGTCGAACTCTCCCAAATGGTGCAGGAGACGGCCGACCTTCGAGCGGTCAAGGGCATAGGCGAGCAAATCGCTGCCAAGATCCATGAGATTGTCACCACCGGCCAGATGCAGTCCTACGAGCGTAAGAAGGCTGCGCTCCCGGAAGGCGTGCTAACCATCCTGGAAGTGCCGGGAATTGGGCCGAAAACCGCATACCGCATCGCCACAGACCTGGGCGTCACCACCGTTGACGAGCTAGAGCGAGCCCTGGCCGACGGGCGAGTAGCCGCCCTACCTCGGATGGGCGAAAAGGCCACCGAGAGCATCCTGCAAACCCTGCAGACACGCGGCGCTAAAGGGAAACGATTGCCGGTCAGCCTGACTTTGCCCATCGCCGAGCAGGTGATCGCGGCACTGCGGGAGCGCTGTCCGTCGCTCAAGACGCTGGCGCCCGCAGGAAGCCTCCGCCGCTTCGAGGAAACGGTCGGCGACATAGACCTCATGGGCACCTCCGACGACCCAGAGAAAGTTCTAGATGCTTTCGCTGATTTGCCGCTGGTCTCAGAAGTGCTGGTGCATGGTCCGAAGAAGGCCAGCGTGCTGGTTAAAGGCATGCAGATCGACCTGCGTATCGTGCCCGAGGACCAGTTCGGATCGCTGATGCAATACTTCACGGGAAGTAGGGAGCACAACATCCAACTCAGGGAACTGGCCGTGAGGAAGGGACTCTCTATCAACGAGTACGGGATCACCCACGTAGACACAGGAGAAATGGTCGCCTTCTCCGACGAGGCGTCGCTCTACTCGTACCTAGACCTCCAGTACATTCCGCCGGAACTTCGCCAGGGCCTGGACGAGATCGACCTCGCCCGTCAGGGAGCAATCCCCCATCTCATAGAAGAAGCCGACCTCCTGGGCGACCTTCACGCCCACACCGATCAGAGCGATGGCCGCGATCCCCTGGAAGCAATGATCCAGGCCGCCCGTGAGCGCGGCCTGCAATACATCGCGATTACCGACCACTCCCGCAGCTCAACTATAGCCAACGGCCTCAATGAAGATCGGCTACGTCATCACGTCCAACACATCCGCGAGTTGGACTCCCTTCTCCCCGATATCAAAGTGCTTGCCGGTTCCGAAGTGGACATCCGGGCCGACGGAACCATGGACTATTCCGATGAAATCCTGGCCGATCTCGACTTCGTGGTGGGTTCCGTTCATTCAGCAATGGAGCAAGACAAAGCAGCAATGACGCGCCGGGTGGTGAGGGCTATGGAGAACCCCAGGGTAGACGTTATCGGCCATTTGACCTGCCGATTGTTGGGACACCGGCACCCCACAAATGCAGACGTGGAGGTTGTGCTTCAAGCAGCGCTAAGAACGGGCACGGCGGTGGAAATCAATTGTCTGCCTCACCGGCTGGACATCAAGGACACCCACGCCCGTCGTGCCAGAGACCTGGGCGTCCCAATGATCATCAGCACGGACTCCCACAAGTTCGAGGATTATAGCCAGGCCCGCTTGGGCATTGGCATAGCCCGTCGTGCCTGGTGCGAGCCCAAACACGTCCTCAATACCCTTCCCCTCGAAGGGTTCCTAGCGTCCATCAAAGGACACAAGCGCCGATAGCTCAGGGCAGGCGTAGGGGCGTTCAATTGAACGCCCGGCGCGTTCGACAACGCGGCATCGGCCATGCTTCGATCACCAACATTGTCTCGCCGCAGCAACCTCCCTCTTGCCTTCTAGTCTCCAACGCCTAGTGCGCCCGGCCTCCTGTCTGATACATTGAGGCGAGCACTGAGCCTGGCTACACATGGTCATCAAAAGTCCTGAAATAACAGCCCTCTCGACTGGCGCCGAAGAGGCAATAGCCCATTTCCAGGGAACACTGGCGAACGGCCGCTCGTGGAGTCACGCCGTGCTGGAAGCCATATCTCTTTGGACCGCCCCTGAGGAAGAGTTCCAGGGCCGGCACTTCAAGTATCTTCTCGATGGCGAGGCGTTGGACTGGCTTCTCTTGGCTGAGCGCCTCTGCCTAGCTGCTCCTGAGTACATCAGCGACGAAGAGCGCGAGCGATTGCTCTTCACCGGCCGTCTGCCGGATGCCCTGGCCGGAGAGGAATTCAAGGCACTCATAGGGGCAGCCAAGTACGGTACCTGCCTCAGCTTCTGGTACGGGGTTGTGGTGGAGGAGGCTCTGCAGGAAGCGGTGGAAGAAGAAATTGAGAAGGACCGCCGATCCAGAGGGAGGCGGGATTACCGGGACATTTCAGGCAACGCATTCATATTCATCTACAATGCCAGCGAGAAGGACCTCCTGGAGGAGTTTCGTACGGAGCGCGGAACCCCCCAGAGCAAG